>Ga0115011_10000384_pt1 | contig 37394 bp, 29 predicted proteins | sample TroAtlMetagenome_2_FD_88705 | JGI IMG/M metagenome (GOLD analysis project Ga0115011, IMG submission 88705) | Marine eukaryotic phytoplankton communities from Atlantic Ocean - Tropical Atlantic ANT8 Metagenome | ecosystem: Environmental > Aquatic > Marine > Oceanic | place: Tropical Atlantic... | reverse complement strand
CCCCCCGACTTCCCTTGACGACGTTTGCCATCGGTCTGTGCGCCACCTTTACGCTCAGGCTCTCCTCTGGCCCATGCGGGCCCAAGGTCGAGAGAGTTAAGGCTAAGGAGGGGGTCCTTGGACGACTCCGCTGGTTGCGCTTCTTCGCTCATCAGTCGGTGGAGCGACAAGCAAAGACGGGTGCCTCCAAACGCGCAAGAAGCAAAACCGGCTCCGAGCACATCGCCCTCAGCCCATCGGATAGGGAATCTCGCGGCTCACCTCGTCAATCCCCGCGAGCACCTCATCCTCAAGAATCAGTCCGGCAGCATCAAAAATCACGTCGAGCTGATCTTCATTGGTGGCCCCAGCAATCGTGGACGCAACGAAATCATGCTGTTTGCTCCAGGCAATCGCCATCGTAACGGGATCGATACCTGCCTCCTCGGCAACCGCGATAAAGCGAGCGGTTGACGCGAGACAACGTTGGTTTGCAAAACGCTCTGCCATTGCCCGCTGCCTGGGTGCGGTCGAGGTCATATATTGGGTAAATCGTGCTCCTTCCGGCCGTTGGCCTTCATTATATTTTCCACTCAGAACGCCGCCCGCCAGGGGGCTGTAGGGCAGGAGGCTCACCTTCTCTCTACGGCTCACCTCGGAAAGCTCGTCCTCAAAACGTCGATTATTTAGCGAGAAATTGTTTTGGATCGTGTCGAATCGGGCAAGGCCATGCTTCTCACTGGTCCACAGAGATTTCATTAGCCCGTAGCTATCTTCGTTACTAACACCGATGGCCCTCACTTTGCCCTCACCAACCAATTCGTCGAGCGCGCCAAGAGTGTCCTCCGGCCGCATCCCGTGATCGGGCCAGTGCACCTGATAAAGATCTATATAATCTGTTTTGAGCCGCTCCAGACTACCCTCGACCGCTTTGCGAATATGATTCCTGTCGAGGGCTGCCTTGTCGTTTCTTACCGGTGGATTGAACCAACCATGGGCCGCCCCCGCCACCTTGGTTCCTATAATGATGGAGTCACGCGGCTTGGTTGAGAGCCACTCGCCAACCCATCTTTCCGTTAATCCCACGAGCTCTGAAGATGGAGGCACAGGGTAAAGTTCCGCACAGTCAAAAAAATCGATCCCTTTTTCAAGCGCTCGATCCATGATCCGGAAGGAGGAATCTCTGTCAGCCTGAGTTCCAAACGTCATTGTTCCCATGCAGATTTCGCTCACCACGATTCCACTGGCTCCTAGTCGCCGCTTTTCCATACCGCCAGTCTCTCCGGGATCATGAGGGGAGCAAGCTTGGACACCCCGCCTGGTTGCCCGCCGCGATCTTCCCGGGGCAGCGCCACAGCCCTCTATCCCGACAAGTCGAAGATAATTGGCCGTGAATGAAACTTTTCCCTGTGGGATGGACGAAGACCTGTTTCAATTCCTGAACGGACAATCCCGCTCTGATATGAAGCACCTCCAAGCAATTCCCTTTCTAGTAATCCTGCTTGTTTTTACTCCCTCTGCCGGAGCCGAAGAAAATCTCACCGCCCGCGGGGTGGTATTTCATGACCAGAACCAAAACGGAAAGAGAGATGCTGGTGAGCCCGGCCTGCCGCAGGTTCTTGTGTCCAACCAGCAGGAGGTTGTGGCAACCGACGCCAGCGGATCCTGGTCTCTCCCGGCCCGCGATGATTGCATATTTTTCGTGATCAAGCCACGGGGCTGGATGCCTCCTGTCAGCAAGCAGAAGCTCCCACGGTTCTATTACATCCATAAGCCCAAGGGCTCACCCCAGACCCAATTCCCAGGGGTGGAACCTACTGGTCCTTTACCAGCATCGATCGACTTCCCTCTCATCGCCCAGGCAGAACCCGAGAAGTTCAAGGCTCATTTTTTTGGAGATACCCAGTCCCGCAATATCAAAGAGCTGGAATACATGGCCCGGGATACCATCCCTGAATTAGTGGGAACCGAGGCCAAGTTTGGCGTCACCCTCGGAGACATACTTTTTGATGACCTATCCCTGTTCGAGGCGCACAACAGCATCGTGGCACTTGTCGGAATCCCATGGTGGAACGTCATTGGAAATCACGATCTCAACTTTGACGCCCCAAACGACAAGACCTCCGACGAAACGTTCGAACGTGTCTACGGGCCTCCCTATCACGCATTCCAGTGGGGTCCGGTCAACTTCGTAGTTCTGGATAACGTCATGTGGGGAGGATCAAAAAAATCTGGTGGAAGCGGTGGCTATAGCGGCGCACTCGGCAATCAGCAGATCACCTTTCTCGAGAACCTCCTCCCTCACTTTCCAGAAGACCAGATGCTCATGCTGATGATGCACATCCCCCTCAAATCCTCTGAAGCACCTCTCAATCCAAATAGTGACTACAGTCGTCTTTTCCGCTTAATCGAAAAGCGGCCCTACACCATGTCTATCTCCGGACACACTCACTGGCACGCCCACATGTATCTTGACGAAAAAGACGGCTGGAAGGGAAAGAAGCCTCATCACCACGTGGTAAACGTAACCGTCTGCGGAAGCTGGTGGCGAGGCGAGCCTGATGAGCTGGGAATCCCTCATTCCCTGGGCAGGGACGGAGCTCCCCGTGGATATTCCACCATAACTTTTGACGGAAATCAGGCCATTGTCGACTACAAGGCCAGCCGGCGCCCAGCCGATTACCAGCTCCGCATCGAAGCCCCAGCGGCCGTAAGCGCAGGCACGAATGAAGCCCAGGTCTACGCCAATGTTTTCAATGGGTCCCGCGATTCCAAAGTGCGTATGCGCCTCGGGGACAATGGCCGCTGGATCACATTGAGCAAGACTGTCGAAGCTGACCCAGACTTCCTTGCCTTAAAAAAGCGGGAGCAACAACGGCGAGAGAAACTGGAGGGCAGCACTCTACCCGGAGCCGTTCCTTCTCATCATCTGTGGAAAGCATCCCTACCACTCACCGACGTAGAACCCGGCATTCATCGGCTCTGGGTCCAGACCCAAGACATGCATGGTCGCACATATGATGCTTCCCACATTATCCGCGTCGAGTAAGCGCCGAAACAGAGCCTTCTTCCTGTCTCCCCTCAACCAAAAATACCATCACTATGGCAAAGCTCATTCTGATTCTAACCCTGCCAGCCTTCCTCATTCTCACCGCCCATGACTCACCGGGTCAGGACCCTCCAAATATCATCCTGCTTTATGCCGACGATCTCGGCTATACCGACCTTTCCTGCCAAGGATCAGATTACTATCGCACTCCCAACATAGATCGCCTGGCTAGCGAGGGGATGACCTTTACGCACGCCTACGCGGCCGCAGCCAATTGCGCTCCATCGCGGGCATCACTCATGACCGGCCTCTACACTCCAAGACACGGGGTTTTTACGGTTGGTAATTCGGATCGGGGGAAAGCCGCCCATCGTCGACTCATTCCAGTCACCAATCAAACTGTTCTTACGAGAACCTTGCCGACGATGGCGCAGGTTCTCAAAAAAGCCGGTTATCAGACAGCCGTCGCTGGCAAATGGCACCTCTCCAAGGACCCAATCCCATATGGCTTCGACACCAATTTTGGCGGGCTCCAGTGGGGAGCTCCGAAGTCTTACTTCTCTCCATATAGAAACCCCAATTTGAAAGACGGCCCAAAAGGAGAGCACCTTCCTGCCCGGCTTGCTCAAGAAATCTGCAGCTGGATCAACCTGGCCCATAAAAAAGACAACCCCTTCTTCGTATATTTTCCTTTCTACTCTGTGCATACCCCTATTCAGGCTCGCCAAGATCTAACCGCCAAATATGCAGGAAGAGCAGGCACCCATCATCGCAATGCCAAGTATGCCGCCATGATCGAAGCGATGGATCTGGGAGTCGGAAAGATCCTCGACCTGCTGGATAAACTTGAAATTGCGGAGGATACAGTTGTGGTCTTCACCTCGGACAATGGCCCCCATGGAGCATTTTCCAACGCAAAGCCCCTGAGGGGGTCAAAGGGGATGTTCTACGAGGGAGGTATCAGGGAACCCTTCCTGATACGGTGGCCCGGCAAGATCAAAGCCTCCTCCCGCCTCGAGACACCGATCCATCAGATTGACCTCCTACCAACCTTCGCAGCAATAGGAAAAGCAGATCCCCCCGAGAAGCTGGACGGAGTCGATCTAAGTCCGCTCTTGCAGGGAAACCCTATTCCCGACCGCTCCTTGTTCTGGCATTTCCCAGCCTACCTTCAGGGATACGGCAAGGATCTTGGCTCGCCCTTCCAAAACTTCCGTACCACTCCATGCGGGGTCGTCAGGCATGGCGAATGGAAGTTGATCGAATATTTCGAGGACGGCGCCTTGGAGCTCTACAATCTCCAGGAAGATCCCTCGGAGAAAAAAAACAGATCTGCTGAAAACCCACAAATACGGGACGAACTTCACAGTTTGATGAAATCGTGGCGCAAGCAAACCAAGGCAGCGGTGCCGCGAAAAAAGAATCCTAAGTTCGAGGACGAGAAAGGTTCTGGTTAACCCTTATGGGTTCAGTTGTCGGAGGATCTTAGGCAACCCCTCATGCTACCTCGGTTTGGGGCGAAGGTTTCCACCTTGCCCGATTCCCCACACTGCCTAGACTGAAAGCACTACGTGTTTTTAATTCGCCCGCTCTCGAAAAGGAACTGCCCCCTCATGGGCACCCCTTACTCCGCATTTCCCCCGCATAAAAATCGAGTCTCAGCTCTGGCGGTTGCTTTCCTGATGGTTGTTCTGCCTGCGGGTGTCGTGAGAGGAGCTGAGCAATTTCTTATCACGCCGGTGGCGGTAACCTCCGACTCCTCCGCTACCGATCTATTCCCTGCCACCAACCTGATCAACAATAGCGGTTTATCTCCGGCACCTACCCTCGAGACTTACAGGGCTGCCCGACACGACTCGGCCAGCCCATCCCGGGCTTGGGCCACCACAGCGCCTCGCGGAGTTCGTGATTATTTTGCCGGGCGCACTCCTGATCCGGTGCTCACCTTTGTTCTCCCCGAGGTCTATCAGATCACTCACCTCGTCGTCTGGGGATTCTATTACACCTCTCCCAATAACTCCGAGGCCAGTGCCTTTACCCTCGAGTTCTCCTCCAATGGAGGCGCAACCTGGTCCGGCCTTGAAAATGTTACTCACCAACAAACGGCTCAGGAGAGTGAAGCCATTCCGCTGCGCCGCAGGTTCCAGGCCAATGCGGTCAGAATCACAATTACCGATAATCACTATGCCTCCCGGGGAATCGGTGGGGAGCGCGTTGGTCTCGGCGAGATCAAGTTCATTGCGGAACCTCCCGCCGGGCCTGATCCAACCATAGTTCTTCGTCCCCTCGTAGACTTTGGAAATACCCCTTCCGGAGAACCGATACCAGCGCGCAGCCTTGAGATTGAGAACACCGGGAGCCAACCCCTGATCATTGAGAGCCCCCTCTCGGCGCCTCCCTTCGAGATTAGTGCTGGCTCCCTGGAAATTCCACCCAGAGAGATCGGCAGCCTTATCATCACATTACCTCCGGTGACGGGATGCCATCTTTCACGCCTTGAACTCTCGACCAATGATCCTCTTCGTCCGACCGTCTCGGTTAATCTGATCGGCGCCTACAACTGCATACCCAGCCAACCGTCCCAACCAGACCTGCTTCCTAGAGAAGGCACCTTTGTCGACCCTTTCGAAGTGACCATGAGCAGCGAAGACCCAGGGGTAATCATGTATACGACCGACGGGTCCCTTCCTACATCTGAGAATGGAACTCCATACACCGCACCAGTTCAGGTGAGCTCTTCAACGCCGATACGCGCAAGTGTAATCTGGGGAGGGACCACCTCGAAACCGCAGACGAAGAGCTACGTACGACTTTCGGGCGGACTGGAAACCTATACTTCTCCACTTCCAATTGCGATTATAGAGAATTTCGGAGGCGGGGAAATTCCCAACCGCGGATGGTCCTTCGACACGCAAACTTCTGCTGGTCTCCAGCAACTACCACGCCAACCGGCCTGCCTCCACCTGATCGACATCGATCCGGAATCTGGGACGGCGTCAATCACAGGAATTCACGATCTCACCGAGAGAATCGGAATAAGAGTTCGCGGCTCGTTCTCTTCCACCTGGAATCCAAAACCATACTCAGTGGAAACTTGGGATGAATATGATGCAGACAAGAACACTACCCCCCTTGGGCTCCCGGGAGAATCTGACTGGATCATGTATTATCCCCACCCCCTGTATGATCGCCAGCTCATCGCTAACACCTTTTCGTGGGAACTCTCCAGGCTTACAGGGCGCTACGGAACACGCTATCGGCTGGTAGATACCTTCATTAACCAGGATGGTGGAGACCTGACTCCCGACGACCGCATAGGCGTCTACGCCTTCGCCGAAAAGGTCACCCGTGATGCCGATCGAATCGACTTTGAGCCCCTCTCCGAGGACGGAAGCACGGGTGGATGGCTGCTCAGCATCAATCGTATGGATCCAATTCCTATCGGAGGTTTTCCGGCAGAAAATGGGGCCATGAGCCCCCAGTTTTTCCATACTGCAGGGCCTGATCGAGTCTTACAGACCTCTCCTAACCAGCTCAACAACGAGAATGACGATGATATTCCCAGCCAATACAACGGATTTCTCAACTTCGAAAATCCCAACGGGTATCGAATCAATGAGACGCAACGTACCACCATTGAGACATGGTTCAGGGAATTCGAGGACGCATTATATGACGACACTCGCTGGCTTGATCCGGAGGAAGGCTACCGGCGCCATCTTGATACTAGGGATTTCATCGACTACTTCCATCTGAACGTTCTCGCAAAGCACGGTGACAGCATGGCCCTGAGCCTGTTCCCTTGGGTTTCCTCCCGTGATCGCAAGCTTCGAATTGGTCCCATATGGGATTACAATCTGGGCGCTTACTGGACAGAAGCTACTGGGGATTTATTCTACCAGGACGACCGTCTATGGTATCCTCGCCTCTTCGAAGATCCCGGTTTCCTCCGGGAGTATGTGGACCGATGGTATGAGCTACGCCGTGGCCCGTTCTCCACATCGAATCTGATAGAGCTCGTCAACGAGCAAGCTCGCAAGTTCACCTCCGCCATGGCCGCCCAGCAGGGAACTACCGCCCAGGAGTGGTCCACGGAATTAGCTGGGATGCGCAACTACCTTTCGGTCCGGACAAGTTGGATCGATTCGCAGTTTTTCAGACCCCCGACTTTCAGTCATCCAGGGGGTCCGGTAAGCGGCCGATTTTACCTCACTATCTCGAATGATACCGGAGAATCTGGCACGATTTTCTACACCCTTGATGGCAGCGATCCTATCGATGGCACAGGACGACGATTCTCCCGCCCCCTCTCTTTTACAGAAACAGGTCATGTTAGATCCCGCATCCGCTCTGCTAATGGAGAGTGGTCTGCCCTCAACGAGGCCTTTTATGTCACGGGCGTACCCCCCATGGCGGGCGACCTCGCCGTCTCGGAAATCATGTACAATCCTACCGGGGACCCGGAAGCCGAGTTCATCGAACTACTTAACACCAATACGAGCACGGCCCTCGACCTGACACTCATTCGTTTTACCGCCGGAATTGACTTCACCTTCCCGATTGACACTACCCTGGCACCCGGCGAAAGAGTGCTCGTAGTCCGCAATCAGAATGCATTCGAGGCCGTTCACGGTCCCGGACTCCCGGTAGCCGGGGAATTCCAGATGGAAAGCGCCCTCAGCAACAGCGGCGAGAGGCTGACTCTTATAGACTCTGAGGGCCGTATCCTGCTTGATTTCGATTATGGAGATGACCCTCCATGGGCAGAGTCTGCGGATGGTGATGGCTATTCCCTGGTGCTCATCCATCCACATTCCAATCCTGATCATTCCTCCTATACGAGCTGGCGTAGCAGCAGGGATATCGATGGTAATCCCGGAGCCCATGATCTGGTCACTTTTACAGGCAACCCAAATGATGACCGTGATGGCGATGGTATCCCCGCACTGGTCGAGTTCCTTCTCGGAGCGTCGGAGGTTCGGGGAAACCTGCTGTCCGAGTTCTTTACCTGCAATCCCACTCCAGACGGGGAAACTGAATTACTACTGACCTTCAGCCTCGCAGTCCAGAATGTGAATATCCCCGCAATAGAATTCAGTGATGACCTAGAGTCTTGGGAAGATCTGGCCTCGGGCTCTTTATTCGACGAATACCTTCCCGAGGGGCGCGTCCGCTACCGATGGGTCCTACCTGCGCCCCAGCCTGCAAGCCGCTACTTCCGTATCAAGGCAATCCAAATAGCGCCCTAGCCGGGTACGCTCGCGATCAATACGAGCGAGCCTCTACTTCCAGGCTCAGGGGAAAGGCTTGAGGTTAGCTGCTTAAGAAGGCACCTTGGGCAGGAAACGCCTACCGTGCATTAGTTTTGAAGACACTTTTCTTCTTATCCCTATTTCTTCTCGTAACGAATTTTTCCCAAGGGGAAGAGAAGAAGCAGGTTATCTCTCCCACTGCGGAAAATCAGCGCTCCAAACAGCCCTGTCCCCTCTGCAAACTTCCTGGCCGGGCCGCCCTCTTTGCCGGAGGGGTAACCAAGTGCCCCCCGAATTGTAGGAACCTGTGCTGTGATGGAACCTCTGTCGTCCTGGTCCTCCGAGGAGTTATTGATCCAAGCGGAGCCAGCCGAATCACCACCGCTCTCTCCGCTCTCGAAGGGGTCCTGCCACAGAGCACCTTCTCAGACTCAGGCCATGTGAGGATCAGGTATGCCCCGGAGAAAATAACCAAAGCAAAGCTGCGGAATATCATTCGCGGCTGCGGCTTCGAAATAACAGGGGAACAGAAGACCTTTGCAGTTGAAGGGCTCAATACCCGGGCCTTGGCAGACAACGTGGAGGCGGCGATCCGCAAGGAGCCGGGAGTCACCACCATCGAAACTGTATGTCCTGCAAGCCAAAAGGCCATCGTAGTATTTGATCCCCTCCAAACCAGCGTCCAGAAGATTGCTGCCGCGATTAATTCCACCTCCTGCAGGGTCATTAGCCCCTGAGAGCACTATCGCAGTGGCTTATGGCCGCTCCTAGTGAGGGGGCAACTCATGGCAGGGAGCGAAGTAGCCCCACCATTCGCCCTGCCACCCACCCGGGATACCGTCTGGCCGTGACAACACGTTTTTTCTAGCCACCGGCAAGTCTTCCCTGTTCGATTCCCCCCAACTAAAAATCAACACGCGCACGTATGTCCCAGGTAAACATAGCCATCGTCGGACTCGGATTCGGGGCCGAGTTCATTCCCATCTACCAGCGTCACCCTCAGGCAAACATGTATGCGATTTGCCAGCGCACGGAGGAAAGCCTTAACGAGATCGGTGACAAGTATGGGGTGGAAAAACGCTACCAGGACTACGATGACGTCCTCCGGGACCCTGATATCACCGCGGTTCACATCAACACACCGATTCCGAATCACGGAGAACAAGCGATCGCTGCGCTGGAAGCAGGGAAGCACGTAGCCTGCACGGTTCCAATGGCTACCAGCCTGAAGGAATGTGAGGAAATCGTCCGCCTCTCAAAGGCAAACGGTCTTAAATACATGATGATGGAGACCGTGGTCTACGCCCGGGAGTTTCTCTACATGAAGGAGCTATATGACAGCGGGGAACTAGGCAAAGTACAGTTTCTCAAGGCCTCCCATCAACAGGATATGGACGGATGGCCCGGATACTGGCCTGGCCTGCCTCCGATGCACTATGCTACCCACTGCGTCGGCCCAGTTCTTGGCCTGACTAGGGGTGAAGCCGAGTATGTCTCCTGCTTTCCTTCGGGCACCATCCGTGAGGAGATGCACGAATGCTATAATTCTCCTTTCGCGGTGGAAAGCTGCCACATCAAGTTTCGGAATAGCGACCTGACTGGATTTGTCTATCGATCCCTCTTTGATGTTGCTCGCCAGTATAGAGAATCCTTCGAGGTCTACGGCGAAAAGAAATCGGTTGAATGGCCTCTCATCGAAGGCAAGCCATTAGTGGTGCATACCGCCAAGAAGCCAGAGCCTGAGATTCCTGAGGAAGTCGAATCTCCCGACTATGGTCATTTACTTCCTGATGAAGTCGCTCCCTTTACCACCGGAGGAGTCTACGGAGGAGAGACTGGAGAGGATCACCTGTCTTTCACTCAGGGGGCCGGGCACGGCGGATCGCATCCACATCTCGCCCATCAGTTTGTCAATATGGTTGTCACCGGTGAAGACGCCTATCCAAATGCGGTCGAATCCGCGAATATCACTTGCACCGGAATCCTTGCTCATGAATCAGCCCTCAAAGGGGGAGAGCTCATGAAGCTTCCAAGCTGGAGCCTCCGGGAGGAATAGACCTCAACGGCTCGCCCCCACTTAATCCTCTTTCATTCGTCCCCAGTAATGCCTCTTCCTTCATTCCTCTCCAAGCCGGTGGTTATGGGATGTATTGCCACTGGTCTTCTGCTCGTAACACTCGTCGGGCTCAAACTCCTTCCTGCTGGAACGGATAATGGGGAAATTGGAAATTCATCCATAATTGAAATACCGCCTCCGTCCAACACTTCGCCCGACAATGGCTCATCGGGAAATACCTCGCGCAAGTCCAGTGTGCAGAGGACTGCAACAGGAAAGATTGAATCGAATCAGGAAGAAACTACGCCCTCGCGCAAGGAGGCAATGGTTGCTGTATCCGTTCAAGCTCGCAGGGATTTGAAGCTCCTCCGTGAGAGCTCAAGAGATGAATTTGAGACCCCAGAGGCAAGAGAGGCATTCGCCGAGTCGATTAGCAATATCTCAGACCCCGGGGAGCGAAAACGCCTTCTGGAGGAGCGTTCTGAGTCAATGCGCATAGCCCGCGACAGGGCCGATGCCGAGAAAGGGTTTCCCGGGCGTGCCCGTGAAAAACGCCTGATCGCTCTTATGCAGGTTCAGAACCTCTGGAGAATGAATGCCCACCTTTCCAAAAACCGCTCGCTAAAAACCGAATCTGCGAAATTTGATGGGGAACTTATGGAGTGGGTGGAGAACTCCGAAGGGATGAGCGATCAGGACTTTCACCAATCTTTCAACAACCTTCGGCGTATCCTTAATGAACTCCGGATTAGAGACCAGGCTGCCTCAACATCACAGCCCTAGCCCATGAGCTCAGATTCATCCTGACCGCGGAGGACAAACTAACTCCGGTCTTGCATAAAGTAGCGCCCCTCACAGTTGATCTAGAAGGCCCCCTCGCTACCCGAAATGAGCGCCTTCCCCATGTCTGGTTGTCGAGTTAATCTCAACCAAGATAAGATCCGGTTCCGAAACCGGTAATTTCACTATGAGCAATACTCAATTTCGCGGGCCATTTCCAAAAGCGCTACCCCAGTAGACGCTGTGCAATCAGCTCTTCTTTGCTTCTTGCCTAAAAAATCTCTGAATGAATGATCCTGACCGATCGTAACCTATAGCCGTGAACCCTGTTCTCTCCTTCCTTCTCATTACCTGCCTCTCATTCGCATCAACGGTCGCCACGTCTACGGCAAAGCCTAAGCCTAATATTATTTACATCCTGCTCGATGATGCAGGCTACGGCGACCTCTCCTGCTATGGGCAAACGAAATTCCTGACTCCGAATATCGACCGTCTTGCCAGTGAAGGCATGAAATTCACGAACCACTATGCGGGTTCAACGGTATGCGCACCAACTCGCAGCGTCATCATGTCCGGTCTCCATACCGGGCATACGCCAAGCCGGGGAAACCGGGAAATCAAGCCCGTTGGGCAATTCCCCATACCCGCCAAGACCTTCACAGTGGCTGAGGCCCTTAAAAAGGCTGGCTACGCCACCGGCGCATTTGGGAAATGGGGCCTTGGAAACCCGGGATCCGAAGGCGATCCGATCAACCAGGGCTTCGACCGCTTCTTCGGCTACAACTGCCAGCGGAACGCTCACACCTATTATCCTACCTGGCTTTTCGACGACCTCCGCAAAATTGAACTGGATGGAAAGACTTACGCTCATGACCTCATCATGGACAAGGCCGTGGAGTGGATCGATCGGCAGCAGGACAAGCCCTTCTTTTGTTTTCTTCCAGTCACGATCCCGCACGCCGCCATGCATGTCCCAGAAAGATATGCCTCTCCTTTTCGAAAGAAATTTCCGGAATTTGAAAACAAGGTCGGGCGTTACGGCAACAACAAGCCATTCGCGAAAAATCCAGCTGCCCAGTTTGCAGGAATGATGACTGCTCTCGATGAGGGAGTCGGGCGAGTCCTCCAATCGCTGGAGAAGCACCAGATCGATAAGAACACCATAATTCTTCTTAGTTCAGACAATGGCCCACACAAGGAGGGCGGCCACATGCCGAACTATTTCAATTCCAACGGAGGCCTGAGAGGTTTCAAGCGTGACCTTTATGAGGGGGGAGTCCGCTGCCCCCTTCTTGTTCGCTGGCCAGGGAAGGTAAAAGCAGGGTCAACTAGCGACCATATCTCAGCCCATTGGGACCTCTTCCCTACTTTCTGTGAACTGGCAGAGACTGAAACCCCTGAGGATCTGGATGGCATCAGCTTCCTTCCAACACTGCTGGGCGGCTCGCAGAAGCAACACGAATACCTCTACTGGGAATTCTTTGAGGGAGGGGGCAAGCGAGCAGCCCGCATCGGCAAGTGGAAAGCCGTTCAGAATCAGATCAACCGTAAGGGGCAGGATGCGCCCATCGAGATCTATGACCTTGAAGGTGATCGTGCGGAGACCCGCGATCTCGCTGCTCAGAATTCTAAAGTCGTCGCCCGAGTCCGAGAAATCTTCAAGCAAGCCCACACGCCTTCTCCTATCTGGAAATTTAATTGGGAGAAATAACAGACACTCTCCCATTCATGAAGACACTGATTTTCCTTACTGCCATTCTTCTTCTCTCCCTGCCGGTAGAGGGAGCGGGTGCAGATATCCAGTTTGTTTCCGAAGTGGAATCCATCCAACCCGGAGTCCCCTTTACGGTAGGGCTCCATGTTGTTCCTGATAAGCACTATCACACCTACTGGAAGTATCCGGGTATCGTTGGGCTACCAACCTCGGTCGAATGGCAGCTCCCAAAGGGTTTTCATGCCGGAGAGATCTCATGGCCCACCCCGGAGATTGTCGATATGTCCGGCCACCCCGCGCATGGATTCCGCCGCGAACTCCTACTGCTGGTGATCATCACACCCCCAGAAAAAATTCTAACCAAGTCAGTGACGATCTCCGGAGAACTGGCGTGGATGGCCTGCCATAAGGAATGCCACCCCGGGTTTGCAACTCGCTCTATCAAACTCCCAGTGAATCATACCCGTGAACCAAGCTATGACCGCAAATGGGCTGCCGCGATTAAAAGGGAGCGCGAGGCGCTTCCACAGGAATGCTCCCTCTGGAACGTTTCGGTTGAATCAAATCCGGATGGCAATCCCGTGGTGATTCGGGTTCGACCTTCTGAAGGAGCCTCAAAGAATCCCGGTGAGGTTTACTTCTTCAGCGAAGACGGCCAGATCACCTCGGAGCCGACACAGAAGGTCCGCCGCCAAAAAGATGGCAGCTATCTCATCACCGGTACCCGGTCCGATTTCAGTCCGAAAGGTAAGATAACCCTCTCAGGAACTCTGGTGGCATCGGAAGGATGGGCTGCAGGGAAGCCACTGCCGGCCTTCCGGGTTAATTCGGCCTATCCGTTGAAATAAATCTCGGATTACTTTCCAATTCGGGCTCGGTCCCGATCCTGCTTGTTCTTGGGCTCCGGCGTAAAGGCCCCAGCCCCCGGGGCAAAGTCCCAGGGCTGAGTTTTTTCTCCAAACCCATCCAGAAAAGCTCCCGCGGAAAATGCGAGATAGAATGGCCCATCCCCTTTCTGAGTCCGGTTCTCCAAGTAGAGTTTTCTCATCGCGGGGAGAGCCCCACGCCCCTTTTCGCCCAGTAGCTCAATGGCCCTACAGGCCCTCAGGGCCACCCACCAATCCTCATGGTTTAGTTCCTTTACCAAGCGATCAAGAGCCGCTTTCTGGCCACTGCCTTCCCGCGCCAGCCAGTCAGCAGCCTCAATCCTTACCGAGGCTGAAATATCTTCCAGATAGTCCACAAGATTGTCTCTGTTCTCATAACCCCCAGCCCGCAGAGCAAGAATCGCCCAGTAACGCTCAATGGGGTCAGCTGACTTCAGCAGCTTGAGAGCAGTCTGGAAATCTGATCGACCAACAAGGTCTGCAGCACTCCAGGCCATAGCGAGGTCTGGCTTGTGATCACTCTTCCCGAGAAGGATATCATACATGGACTTTTTCTCGTCCCTTACCCATCTCCACATCTCGTCTTCCGGGATCGCCCCGGGATCCCTCAATCTCAAGCGCTCAGACTCATAGGCCAAGCGATGCGCTCGGAACGCTGCTCGCTGCTCCACAGTCAACACCCCTTCCAGCAAATTAACCAGATTATGGGGATCTGCATCGCAATCGTAAAAAGCCTCTGCTGGTTTTCCCGGTCCCGCATAATCCATCTGCACCTTGTTCAGCCTTTTAGGGTCCTCCTTGGCAAGGCGAGTGATCTCCTGCCGGGCCCGTCCGAGGTCGGAAAAGACACTGGGCTGATTGTGACTTAGATGTGGATGATAATTCCGAATGTAGAGATACTTCCTGCTACGAAGCGAACGGCCACATTCGAAAACCTCATCAACACGATCCCTGCACCCGTAAACATAATCAGGCTCCGGATCGCGGTTCCTGCCCAAGAAACTCCGGCCCTGCATGTATTCCGCTTTGTCGAGTCCCACCAGATTCATAACCGTCGTGGGAAAGTCCACAAAGCTGACGAGTTCCCCATTGACGGTCCCCGGAAGAGAGGGAGCGAGATGCTGGTAGCATCTCGGGAAGCGCACCATTAACGCTACCCGCATCCCCGAATCATAGAGCATTCTTTTTCCCCTCGGCATTCCAGTCCCGTGATCGGAGTAGAAAAAGACAATCGTATTATCCGCGAGCCCATCCTCTTCGAGCTCTTTCAAGAGTCGCCCCGTGTTTCTGTCCATCAAGGTCACACAGTCATACATGCGCGCCCATTCCTTCCTAACCACCGGTGTATCCGGATAGTATGGAGGCAGGGGAACCTCCGCCGGGTCATGGATCTCTTGCTCGGTGAGCTTCGACTGAATTTCACGGATAAACACCTCGTGGGGCCATACCGTCGTCCGGGACTGATGAGTGCTCATGTCATTGAACACCGCGAAGAACGCCTGGTCTTTCCTGCGCTGGCGACTGCGCCAGTGAGCCTGACCACCCGACTCATTCCAGGCCTCGGCAATCAGCCGCTGGGCCGCTCCGTTATTGTAATCCGTCTTTACATTATTGCTCGTGAAGTAACCCGCCCTTCGGAGATAGCTGGGAAAGGCCTTCACTCGATCTGGGATTGGAAAAGCCGACCGCATCTGGTGGGCTCCCAGACTGACGGTGTTCACTCCCGTGATCAGGCAAGCCCGCGAAGGAGAGCAGACCGGGGCTACCGCAAAAGCACGAGTGTAACGCACGCTCTCCTCCGCAAATCGATCAAGATGCGGGGTCGTGGAGAACTCATCACCATAACATCCAAGATAAGGACTCATATCCTCCGCCGTGATCCATAGAATATTTGGATCGAGCCTGCGCGCCCGGATATTACGAAAGCGGACTGTCCCCCCCTTGCCGTGATGCTGAATACCGAAATAACCTTCCAACTGTCGATCCTCGTATAGCTCTGCAATCAGAGTTCCATTTAGATAGGTTCTCACCAGAGACCCCCGGGCCACGACCCGGAAATGATTCCAATCTCTTTCCTTCAGCAACCCTTTGACCTTTTTCTGGTAATCCTGATTTTGCTCCTTCGCCGGATATAGCCACCCTCCAAGTCCAATGCCGTAGATGCCCGCTGGCCTCTGAAGGTCGATCTCACACTGATACCCCTTTGGCTTGCCAGTGCCCCCCGAACAGCGGTAGGCGAATCCGGAGTTAAAATTCACCTCTCGGGCATCTTCGGGAAGGAGAACCTCCAGCTCCGCCTCGAAATCGCGCATAGCGACATCATTAGTAACCCAGCAGTTGGTCCTTGATTGCAGTTCCAAGATCCCATTCTTTGCCTCAAAGCGCAGAACCTTGCTTCGGGGAGTCCAGCCCTTGGTGGTCTTCCCATCAAAGAGATCAACCCACTCCCCTGCGAAAGCAGACGAGAAGGCGGAAGCAATAAGAATAAACAAAAATGCCGCTCCTGATCGAGTTATCTTACTCACTCCTCTCGTTTATTACTTTCAGCGCATCGATAAAAGGCAATCTCCGCAAATTCGACTCGCCATCCGATATCCGGCTTTGTCAGCCTGTTAAGATATCCGTTCATCATGCGCTTTCTCATTTTATTGCCATTAAGCCTCTTTCTCCTGTTACCGGTTACAGCCCAGAAGAAAAAAGAGAAGCCGGCCAACAGCCCCGGCAAATCTCCAGATCTATCCCAGCATTACATCAACCTGAAAACATCCCCCCGGGCGCAACAGACCCAGCCCTCGGTTACTTCTCTTCCCCTGAACCTCACGAAAGGTGACAGAATCGCATTCATCGGAAGTGGCGTTCTGGATAACGCTCGGCATCACGGCTTCTTCGAAACTCTACTTCACCAACGCCATCCCCGGCATAGACTCACCATCAGAAATTTTTGCTGGCCTGCAGACGAAATCGACCTCCAGCCAAGACCTGCAAACTTTGGAGACCTCGATCAGCACCTAACCTATTACAAGACCGATGTAATTTTTGCTGCCTTTGGTTACAACGAGTCCTTTGCAGGCAGAGATGGGCTGCCCGCGTTCAAAGCCCGGTTCGACGCATTTATTTCTCAGCTCAAATCCCGTGCCTTCAATGGAAACAGCGGAGCTCGGATCATAGTTATCTCCCCTGTCGCCAATGAAAACCTCAGCGGCATAAAGGCCGCTGAACGTAACAATGAAAACCTGCGAATCTACAGTGCCGCCATGGCGGATATCGCCTCCCGACAAGCAGTAGCATTCGTCGACGTGTTTGGCGCCACTGCCTCGGCCATGGCAGACCGAAACAGTGATTTGACTACCAATGGAAATCAACTTAACGGCGCTGGGCAGTTGCTCCTAGCTCGGACCCTTTACCACTATCTTTTCGGTGAGACTGCACCAGAGACAAATAAGGCTGTTCGTGATCTGGTTGTGGACAAGTCCTATCAGTTTTTCCACCGCTACCGACCTCTTAATACATTCTACTATACCGGTGGGCGTAACAAGAGGTACGGCTACCTCGATTTCCTGCCGGCCATGCGGAACTTCGACCTCATGGTCGCAAACCGCAACGAGGCGATCTGGGAGACCGCTCAAGGTAAGAATGGATCAGTGGACGACTCTAATCTCCCGGCACTGGAGAAAACCGCTGAGGGCCGTGGAGCCAATAAATGGCTTTCCCCCCAAGATGAGCTGGCCGCGTTTCAGGTAGACGAACGATTTGAAGTGAATTGCTTCGCCTCGGAAGAGCAATTTCCAGAACTGGCCTGCCCAATTCAGATGCGCTGGGACGCTCGTGGCAGGCTGTGGGTCTCCTGCTCAACCACCTATCCCCATCTCTATCCCGGAAAGAAACCCGATGATAAAATTGTCATTCTGGAAGATGTCGATGGCGATGGTAAGGCTGACAAATCCACGGTCTTTGCGGATAACCTGGAAATTCCCCTGTCCTTCGTTCTTGGGGGAAATGGAGTATACGTATCGGAGGAACCTCACCTCATTTACCTTGCTGATACCGATGGCGATGACAAAGCCGACCATCGGGAAATTGTTCTTACAGGTTTCGGATGTGAGGATTCCCACCATGCTTTACACGACTTCGTATGGACCCCGGATGGCGATCTTATGTTCCGGGAGGCTATTTTTCATAACTCGCAGATTGAAACTGCATATGGCCCCGTAAGGGCAAAAAACAGCTCGTGGTTCCGGTTTCGCCCCAGCACCCATAAGCTCACGGCTTTCGGTGGATATCCTAACACCAATCCATGGGGCGTTACCTTTGACGATTGGGGCCAGCACGTGGCCAGTCATCCGATCTTTGCCAGTGCCTTCCATTCTACTAATGCTCCTTACCCTGCACAGCATCCTCGCGCCAATGGTATACCGGCATACTCAGGGGTCTGCGGGCAGGAGTTTGTCGATTTCCCCTCGTGGCCGGAGGACATGCAGGGAGGGTTCGTGAAGGTCCGCTATAAACCGACCAATCGAGTTGAGTTTCACCGGTGGACAGAGAGCGGTGACCATTTCCGCGAACAGTTTCAGTTCAATATCATTTTTTCGACAAACCTTTCCTTTATTCCGGTAGACGTTCGTTTTGGCCCCAGAGGGGCAATGTATGTCTGCGACTGGTATAACCCCATAAAAGGGCATGCTCAATATTCGCTGAGAGATCCCCGGCGTGATCGCAAATCAGGCCGCATCTGGCGCATCATCCCCAAGGGCGCGAAGCTGCAGGATCCGCCCCGGATCGCAGGCGCCTCCATTCCTTCTCTTCTTGAGCTACTGAAACGCCAAGAATACCGCTACCGTTACTGGGCCAAACGCGAACTGCGGAAAAGGCCCAAGAGGGAGGTCCAAGAGCAGCTTGCCTCATGGGTAAAGAAACTGGATCCCGACGAGCACCGTTTCCGTCATCATCAGATCGAAGCCCTCTGGACTTATAGAGGAATAGGAGCCGCTGATCCCGACCTGCTCCTCGAGCTTCTGGAGTGCAACCTTCACCATGCCCGCGCTGCTGCAACCCGCCAATTACGCTATCAGGGCTGCGGATTAAGCAAAGGGGAACGGGACAATCAGCTCCTGCGCAGCGCGAACGATGAAAATGCGCTTGTTCGCCTCGAAGCCGTGACTGCTTCCACCTATATCGCCACCCCGCAGGCATTCCAGGCAGTGCTGGCCATCATAAAACAACCCAGAGAAGCACATCTCGACTATGCCATCAGGACCGCCCTCGGGGCGGAATCGCTCCTTCCTTTCTGGAGTGAGAACTCGCACCCCTCCGTAGAAGAGTTCATGGCCTCATTCAATCTTAACTCCAAAACAAAGGCAGGAAGTTCCACCCTCAACGCAAAAGAAGCCGCCTTCGACTCCCAAGCAAAACTCGCAGAAATCAAAATCAGCTGTATCTCCGGCAGGCTTCTCTTCAGCCATAACCGCTTCGAGGTCGAAGCAGGGCAAGCTGTCAAACTGGTCTTCACAAATCCGGATGCAACGCCCCACAACCTTCTGATCCTCCAGCAAGGAACTCCCGTCGAAAGTGTGGGACTAGCGGCTAACGAGATGGCCAAGAGCCCGGAGGGAGCAAAAAACAACTTCATTCCTGAAGACCCGCGTATTCTATATTCGACAAAGATGCTCGCACCTCACTCCTCCGAGACTCTGCGCTTCCTTGCCCCAAAGAAACCTGGCACATACCCTTATCTCTGCACCTTCCCCGGCCACTGGGTCCTGATGAAAGGCGAGATGATCGTCAAATAACTTTAACGCCCTGCTGACGAAACCATGAAAACTCTAATTCTTCTCACCTCTATTTCCGCTCTCATCACTGCCGTCATAGCCCAGGCTGGCCCGAATTTTGTCTTCATTCTCGCTGACGATATGGGCTACGGCGATGTATCCCATGCCGGGGGTAAGATCCCTACTCCCAATCTTGACACGCTTCGTGCAGAAGGCATGCGCTTTACCGACGCTCATACCACCTCTTCCGTATGCACTCCAACTCGATATGGAATCCTGACCGGTCGATACAACTGGCGCTCCCGGCTGAAGAGAAGCGTCCTTTTTCCACCCGATCGCTCGATAATGGATCCGGAGCGAAAAACAATCGCCGGCTTTCTCAAGAATCGTAAATACCGCACATGCGTCGTCGGAAAATGGCATCTGGGTTTGAACTGGCACATGCTGGCACAGCCCGCAAAGGCGGCCACTGGACCGACCAAGGGCACCTGCTGGAATATCGATTTTTCCAAGCCCCCTCAACAGGGCCCGCTAAAGCTGGGATTTACCGAGGACTTCCTTTTCCCTGCCTCTCTCGACATGGCCCCATACCTCTACCTGCGTAATGATAGAGCAACTGCACTCCCGACGGTTAGTAAGGGGTGGAACCGACAAGGGCCCGCCACCCCCGATTTTGAAGCGAAGAACTGCCTCATTGATTTTGCCCGCGAATCGCGAGCCTTCATCAAGTCCTCAGCTACCAGCAAGAATCCTTTCTTTCTCTATCTACCCTTGACCAGCCCTCACACCCCAATTGTCCCCTCAAAAAAATGGCAGGGGAGATCTCCACTTGGAAATTATGGGGACTTCGTAATGGAAACAGACTGGGTCGTGGGCCAGGTCATGCAGGAACTGGCAGAGCAAAAGGTGGCCGAAGACACCTTCCTCCTCTTTACCACCGACAATGGATGCTCCCCTGCTGCAGGGATTCCAAAACTTGTCTCTCAGGGGCACAAGCCCAACGGGGACTGGCGCGGTCACAAGGCCGACATCTATGAAGGAGGCCACCGGGTTCCCTTTCTGGTGCGGTGGCCTGCACGGGTAGAAGCCGGTAGCTCTTGCGATCTGACAGTATGCACCACGGATTTTTTCGCAACCGCAGCAGATATTCTCGGCGTTCGAGGAAGGAAGTTTCCTCAGAATGCAGCCGAGGATTCCTTCTCATTCCTCGCAGCTCTCGACAACCCCGACCTGCAAACCCCGACCCGTCCCTTTACCATTCATCACTCGATCAATGGCTCCTTTGCCATCCGCAAAGGGCCATGGAAGCTCTGCCTCTGCCCCGGCTCGGGTGGTTGGTCCGCCCCCAAACCGGCCAAGGCTCTCCAGAACAAGTCACTTCCTCCAATTCAATTATACAACCTGGCAAAAGATCCCACAGAAACCGCGAACCTGCAGGACAAACATCCGGAAGTTGTCCGAGATCTTATTGCCGACCTCTATCTGGTCATTCAGTCAGGAAGGTCAAATTCGGGACCTCCTTGTTCCAACGAGGGCTGGCCCAAAACTTTTCCCCGGGCAGTCCTCGAGCTCTTCCCACAACTGGCAGGGGAGTGATACACCTCAGGAGATACGCTTTTCTACAAATCGAAAGCGCTCATCATAATTTCCGCCGTTATGCTTAAGACAGCAGGTGTAACATGCTGAGGTTCCCCTAATCCTCCGAACTCGATCAGATACAGCCCAGCAACCCGGGCAGAAATAGCGCCATTTCCGCTGGATGGTTCTCGTAGGAAGAGGGAGGTTGTGTCCTGCTTTCTCTCCAGGAATACCCAGCTCACAACACGCTCTGCGCCATTCCGGGCCATGGGGCCTTATTCGCCTCCTGCCTGCACGCTCATAGGCCACTAGGTGCGCCAATTCGTGTAAAAATGTCCGCTCTGTTTCTTCCTGCGATATAGCCTGCAGGGCAGGATTCAATTCTACCACAGCGTCAGGCCATGTCGCCCGCCCCGCTGTTGACCTCATTCTGGAGTTCCACCTTACCGTTACCTTTCTCGAAAGCGATTGGAGCCCTAACTCGAGACTAATGTTCCGGGCCCTGTTGGTTAGCTCAAGATCTCTCCCGGTGGCCCGTCTTTGCTTTCGCCCCTCCTGCTGCTCCCCCTCTCTGAAGGAAAGCTGCAGTTGCAGAGTGGCCTCTTCCACCTCCACAGTATCGGCGATCAGAGCCGATAATTCAAGGGCAGACCCGGGAGACTCCCCGCAATTTGTGAACGAAATCGTCCCTTACCCGGTCTCAGCGCTAAGGTGCCGCAGGGCGCGTCAGGCATTGAAGCACCTGTTCAGAATAGAGCCACTATCGCCTTGAAGGTGCTTTCCAGTCGGCGGCTTTGACGGGCCGGGACAATTGAGGAGCTTCCTTCCCTTTTTCTGGAAGGCGGACTGAAATTGGTCCTCCCTCGCAGACTGCTACGACAAGGAGTCCAGTCCGCTTCAGAGATGAAAGATAGTCCTCCGTCAACGGAGAACGGCCCGTGGCTTGATCAAGAGTCACAGGAAGCAGGCGGATCCAGGATCTGTTCTTGGCATAAAAGTCCTGCCATGAGACCAGTTTCCCCCTTCGCTCGCTGTCAATACGGGCCTTAAAGCGGGAAGGTGTGAGCAAGACCGACCCCCGAGGTAAAATCGTCCAATTCGAGGCACCACTAACGACTGTTGAGCGTGCCACCAGACTTTCCCGGCGTTTTGCCAGCGTGGAAGACACCTCCGGGTTCACTTCTTTGGTTCTGGGCTGCTCGATATCGGCAAGCCTGACCTTTCGTTCCTTCAAATTTGGATCACGAGGACGCTGCAGCTTGGCGAGCTGCTCATGTGTCATCCGAGGGCTTACCTTGACACTCTCCTCCGCCCTTACAGTTCTAGCCGAAGAGCGGACCGGTTCAACAGCACCCACTGCGCTGAGGCCCACGGCGACCAATAACACTACGGTTCTTATTGTTTTCATATCACGCATCTCGGTTCGTAGGACTGAGGCTCACCTCTTTTACTCCTGGTCGACAACTCCCCCATTGATTTCAATGGTGCGATCAACATTGACCTCGGTGGAATCCAGAAGGTCCGTACCGAATGGAGTCCTATGCAATAGCTCGATAGTATGGAGCCCTTCCTCCGTGAAATACTGGTCTATACCCCGGACCACCAGGTCACGGTCTCGTGGAATTGAATCCTCGATGATAACGTAGCTTGAGTTTACCGTCTTTGTTTTTCCCGGATACTCTCTTCTAGGCCCTTGGTAGACCCTGAGATAAGTGGTACTGTCAGGATACAGGTTCTCGAGATTGACTGAAACAGGAGGCACCTCTTCGTAATATCTCGAGGGATTAAGCCCACTGATGCTACCCGTGGCGATTGGCCAAATTTGAACCTTTTCAGAGTCCAGAATTGTCGCGGAGACTCCGAAATCAGCCTGTGCGGTAATCGTAAACACTTCCTCGCCACTGACCTGAGTCAGATCGGGACCAATGAGATTCGTTGCAGAGAATGTGACTGTAGTGTCGGCAGTTTGCTCCATGTAACCTTCCGTCACGACTGTTCCCACTGGGTTCTTCGTGCCTTCAAAACTGTAAACACCCTCAGGATAAGCAAATGCGTAGTTTGTATAGTCTACCCATTTCGCCGCATCTGGTGCGGTGGCATAGTTTGGATCGCTCTCCTCAATTAACCCCCTGACGGAAATGTGAACCTGAAACGGCTGGTCCACTCGGGTTCTCGGAACTGCCCTGTAGGGGTCTCCGGTAAGAATCCTGATGTTCGCATTCGGCGTATAGGCGGTAACGTATTGCTCGTCCAAACGGTATTCCGTAATGCTTTGGTCGTGAATAGCCCAAAGCTCGAAGAAGGATCCCGCACGACTGACCCCCGTGGGAGAAATTTTCACTCCACTGGAGCGAATCCCCATATCCCATTCGATGCCGCTATCCTGCTGTATCTGGCGGACGAAGTTGACGTATTCATCAGGAGAGGCCTGCAAGACAGGAGAACAAAGCGCAAGTAACGAAGCTAAATAATGTTTCATGATAAACTGGGTGAAATTCTGAAAAATATCTAAAATTAAAGTGCTCTCGTTTTGCTATTTCCGGCCCAACTTGATCACGCCTCTGTCATCGACGGTCCCTGCAATGATTCGGTTCCCTACTTGAGCGAAGTCAACATTCAGCTGGCTGCGATCCACGCCGCTCTGCTGTTCCTCCACCTGACTGAGGGTTGTCATGCAAACTATATCCTGCATATCGAACCACCATGCTCCCGGGCTACTGGTGCCCAGCTCAAAGGTATGGATAATATCACGAGGGCCAAGCACGACGTGATTCTCATCGTCGAGAAACTGCGTCATAAAACTCTCGATGCGACCCTGCTCATAGGCCGGAACAAAGTCAGGAACTCTGTCTCCGTTCACCATTCCGATGACCGACAAACTGGATCCGGATGTCGATTGTGTCTCGTACCATGTTCCAGAGGCTGTCTGGCTCCGCGCAGAAAAATCAATCTGAGTGTTGGCTGATACTCCGCTCTTCTCGAACACGATTTCGTCGGGCTGCACATCACCCCCTCTGCCGTAAAAAATTAGCTCCCATGGCGCTGAGGCACCAACCCTGACCCAGAGAGCCGCAGGCAATTGAGTAGAGCCCGCTTGAAGAGCTACTCCCATCACCCGAACCTTGAGATCTACCTTCTGCTGCAAATTGATCGTGCCATTAGGGTCGAGTTCGCTGATATCCGCCACTGCCTTAGGGTATTTAATACCCCATACCATCCTGGGGCGAACTCCTGGCTGAACGACAGTAGGAGTCACGGAGATGGAGCCGATCGGCGTGTAGGGATCCTTATGGACGCTGCCAACGCCGTTGGAGAAAATATTAATCGTATCGCCAAGGAGGGAGGATCCCAAGGCGAGGAAGAGTGCCAATTGAGCTGCTTTTTTATTCATGCGTGCGGGGGTGTGTGCGTGAGTAATTCTTTCGAATTTCCAATAAAATTACAAACAACGACCTCTAGGGCAACATAAATATTAAAATTTACTGATAATATGGCTTAAAATACCTTATAAAAAGCCCTTTCTATCAAAATACGGCCTCGAATTTGGTTCTATTCTCACCCCTTAGATAGTGAAAACGATCGGATCGGACCTCGTTCTCGCCCCTCCTTTGGATCACCCAGCTTTTCGTTCTGGGCGACCAGCGGTCATTCACAAAATCATTTTTGAGCTGGAAAATAAGCAAATCCCCACTCCCTCAACTCCGGCCTGATCTCGATTCAGGGCCTAATTGCCCTCCCCGCGGTAGACACCTTTATAACGGCCCTGCCTCAAATTTACGTCACTTTCGTGTTTTTCTCCCTCCAACCACCCATATGGTTGACTCTCCTAAAACATTTTATAATACTTACTATTAGTTCCCCCTTACAAGATGACCCTTTCTGGAATCCGTTATGTGATTTCGGCCCCCGCTTGCGTGGCCGCGATTCTGGGTGGAATCCTGGCCCTTCTGCTTCCCCCGGTGTCCGCAGGCGTTGTTACTACAAGCGAACGCGCCGCCCAGCTTCATGAAGAGTTTCTCAAGGGTCGCCGGCTAGCCATCTCCACGCGGGAAAACCCCTACCTGGGACCGAGAGTGGCCCAAGTCATCAACGAACCTCCTCCGCCATGGAAGGTCAAGAAGAGCCCTTGGCACTACCAAATCAGAGCTACAGTCTTCTGGGTTGGGGAACGCTCGACGCCCGGAAATCCGACTCCAAATACCGCGAGTTCCTGGGATCCAAACTGGGAGGAGAACTTTGGAGGCTATGACCATCCGTTCAAAAGGGAAGAATTTCTCCCTGCTGGTTTTGCCCCAAAGCTCAACCCTTTCTACATAGCTCTCCCCTATAATGACCTCGTCGAGGGACGGAGTCATCGTCCGGAAGCTTCTTCAATCATCCCGTGGTTCTGGCAAACTTATAAGGGCCCCGGGGTCTCTGTCTGCCACAATCGATGGATCGCAATCCATCACAAAGGAAAAGTTGCCTATGCTCAATGGAAGGATGTTGGTCCATTCACAGTCAATGACTGGCCCTATGTGTTTCAGGGCGAACAGCCACGCCCGAATCGCAATAAGAATGCCGGTATTGATGTAAGTCCCGCCGTCCGCGACTTCCTTGCGATGCGTGGTAATGCTGAAGTCGACTGGAAATTTGTCGAGGAGTCCGAGGTCCCCGCTGGGCCATGGGCCAAATGGATTCATCCGGCCATAGCGCCATCAGACCCGCCCGGAGAGCTCCCCGCTCCCTGATTCATTCAAAAATGTTCGCCCTCCCACTCTCAAGTCTCTTTTAAGAAAACCACCCCGCGAAAGTCAGGGCTTCCGCGGAGAATCAACATCACTCCTCCGGATAATTACCGGGGGGGGGGCATCCTCGATGATACCGCCATTATGATAAATTACAGAGAACCTCGCAGACCGGTCTCCACGCTTGGTATCGACAACCTCTGTCATAACCAGCATGAGACTTCGCCCCGCTACAGGCTCAAGCTGGTAGGCAATCGAACTGGAGGAGACCCCGGCGAGAGGCTCCTTGCGACTTTTAGCACCAAGCGCCAACGGCCCATGTCGCTGCGCAAGAATTCGTTTCAATTCAGCGAACTGCCCTCGAACGAAACTGCTCTTTCTTCCGGGATAGGTGTAGTGAAGCGTAACCTCGAAAAGCCTTCCGTCAATGAATCGGGCTTCGAGCGTAGTAGCTGCATGACCCGGCAAGGTCCCTTTGGGAGAGGATACCAGCAGAACCTTCAAGCGGGGATCGGAAGCCGGTGCTTTGACCGTCTGGTCGAGATTAGTTCGCGAGGCCCAGCCAACGAGACCATTGGGAGAGTCCCCCCATTTCAGGCCAAGAGGCGGCAGCAAGGGCTCAGCGGCCTGCAGGAAGCAGATCCCGTGAATGAGGATACTACAGATAAGAAACCGACTCACAGCCAGAATCAGATTACATCAAATCCCTCTCAATTCAAGTCCATCAGTAGCTGTTCCTCGTCGGTCAGGTCAAGACACGGCAGCGTTCTCATTGAAGCGGTCATCGCCCTTACTCTCCTGCTGGTTGTCAGCTTGGTGATCCTGAAAGGAACTATGAATATCCTTGCTCCACGCCAGTGGACAATGGTGCAGAATGTGTCTGACGCCTATCTTTCCTACGAGAAAGCGTTCGCCCAGAGAATCTCCTTCGAAAGCCTGACAGACGCGTCCTCTCCCTGGCCAGTCTACCCCGCAAAATCAGAGGGCCTCGTGACTCTCGGCACTCTTCCCGGTGGACGAACCCTTACTGGAAATGTCATCCGGACCAGAATTCCTGACGATAACAATCTCCCAGCTTTCGGGGGCACTGCAACGGCTGCAACCAACCCGGCAGAAATGCAGACATGGATACTCCAAAGTCACGTCACTTATATGATAAGTGGCAGAGAATACGTCAAATCGAGAACAATAGTACGCACTCAATGAGAACTTCTATCGCAAAGCCTGGAAAACCCAGCACACTCCGTCGTGGTTTCACCCTCCCGGAGCTAGCCACCGCAATCGGTCTGGCCCTCGCCATTGCCGCTATCATGATGACCCTCCTGCAACAGCAGGTGACCTTCCACCGAATCATCAGGGCTCAGAAGTTCCTCGTTGATGAAGCGCCCCAGATAAACAACACCATTACACAGATTCTCTCACGCGCTGATGCCTACCGTATTCACGCCAACCTTGGTGACGCCATCGCTGGAGCCAACGCCGTAACGGATGATGGGAAGGTCTTGGTGCTCGGATTCATGAATCCCGACGGATCCAAGAATCTCGGGATGATTTCGTTTGAATCCGAGGGAGAGGAGGATGTTCTTGCCTATTACAACATGGCTTCCAATGCCTCGATAGCGGAAGCAGGAAATCCTGACTGGCTCATATCCCGGCAAGTGGATGATGCCCGGTTTTTTGTTGAAAATGGAGTTTTCCGAATGCGCCTCACCGGTCCAGCAGGCGAAATCATCACCTATTCCGGAACCCCGAGGCTCTAAACCCGACAACACTCTCTGATCTCCATGAAAAGAAATTTTCGGTCTGGCTACATTTCCATTCTATCTGTTGTGACATTGGCCTCGATCATGCTGCTCATGCTGACGGCGTCGTTTCGCCACAATCTCCAGAATCAGGAGGCACAGAAGAAGACCCAGATCAGGGTGGACTATACCAATCGTGAGCAAGCATTTCTCCGTGCGGTTCTTACCGAAGTCCCCAACAGTGCGATCCGCAACATGATGGCGAACTCGAATTCGTCGGGTGGTGAGGTCCGCTCTCGATGGGAACGGATATTTGAACGCGCACTGGAGAAAGCCAAGGGCGAGCAGGCATTACCGCCAGAACAGGCGAGTGTTCTAGGAATCAGCGGACAATCAATCTCAGGAAATACTGGTGATGGAAGTAATGGGAATATCAACAACACCATCGACAGAATCAAGAGCCAACCCTCGCTGAACCAGTTCTACGTGAATGCTGGCACAAACAATACCAGTACTCTTCTGGGAGCGAAATACCCCGAATCGCTAAGAGTATCAGATGGAGCTATCGAAAAGATGGATCGCGACCGCCCCATCATCACGATGGCTAAAACATATCCCGGGGGTGGGCAGTTCAAGGCTGTGCCCTACCCCGATGTCCACTTCGGGTATGTCGCACAATCAGATAATTTCGTGGCGAAGCGTAATTGGTGGGCTTTTTCACTCTCTTCCGGTGAAGCCTCAAAATCTTCCACCGAAGTGGCTACCGTAAGGAAAAATTTCATCCTCTCCGTTTATGAAGTTCCCTCCCAGCTGGCTCTTGGAAGTGCAGGGAGTACGATCCTCGGAAAACATGAAAACGGGTCAGATTGGGGCGACATCCGGATTTCGGGTGGTGTCTTCGCCTCCCGCGCCTCAACCGAGGGAACCATTCGGTTGGACCGCCTAGCTGCACGTCGGGGCATTTCCCTAGGGGAGGAGTCCTCAGTAGGTGGAGTCACCTCAGACAGTCTTACCGGCAACCTTCCCTCCCGTGAACAGTACGAGGCAGAGAATGCTGCCTTCTTCCCAATGTCCAGTTCTTCGGATTCTGGTCTGGTGACTTTTCTTCCAATTGCCCGTGGCCGAGATGCCTTTGACGATCTTGAAGGGATTAACGACCAGAACTCCGGCTCCCCGACTGGTTGGAATCTCTACAGCCGACCCGCTATGCAAACCGTAATGAAACTAAGAGTTGAGGATGTTCTTTCACCGGAAGATCAGACTCCAATCGCAATTTCATTTACTTATCTGGCGGGTGGAATTGAGCGTAAGATCGTTTATACCCGGGGCCACAACTGGCCTACCACAGGCTCAGCCACGGGAGCCACGTTCCCCTTTCACCTTGAAAATGACGGCATCGAACGTCAGGCCTTATCGGTCTACATCGGGAGGTTACCTGCCTTTCTCCGATCCATCGGAGGCGATTCCACTTCGGCGAACAATTCCCTGATGGTGAACGCAAATTATCGAGACAACATCCGAATTCTTAAGCCTAATATTCCGTCTCTTCCGACTGATGTCGCGCTGATCCTGCGGGACACAAAGGACTTCACCTCTTTCTCAACTGGCTTTTCGCTGGTGACACCATTCAGGACTTATCTGGTGAACGACGTGAATATCGTCCCTCGGGGCATTGACACTCAGGGACAGGAAGTTTTCCCGCCTATTTCTCTCTTTACTCCAGAAAAGCGCTTTGGAATTCGAGACCAACCCATGAACATCACTCTGAAAGGGCAGGTCAATCACGTTGGAAAAGACAGCGATCAAAACGCACGTCCCCTAGACCTGCGTTCGGGAGCGAATGACGAAGTCCTCGCCGGTAAAATTAAAGCTGAGCTCTACTCGATCACTGAACCTGAGCAGCTTCCTCCAATTAGCCAAATGAACTGGCTTGTAGTTATCGAACAAGTTGACTAACCGGGGTAGTCACTCAACGCGCCGACAAGTATCTCCTCGACTGGCAGCGTGCTTCTCGGTTCCGTCCGGGGGTTTGCTGCCTTACTACTGCTTTGGAGGAAGAAGAGGGTGAAGATTTCCTCCGGGGCTGATCGAATTCCATAACAGCGATGCCTCGTTAGACGATACCCTGAGAGGCCGGAAGGACTCGCTGTGGGTATCCACACGAAATTGAAGTTCATTCAAATCCCGGTTGGTTTCCCTTAACTGCTCCTGGAGATATGCATTGGTATTCCTCAATTCTGAATTCGCCGAATTCAACTCCTGCAAGCGACCGACGATTTCCTCGAGAGCCTTCAGGGTCATTGCCTCGCCATCAGGAGCGGATGAAGAGGCCCCCAGCTCTCCTTCCTCACGCTCCGCTTCGGCTGATACACTCCGGTGTGTTCCCGCTTGATCTTCCGGAATAAAACTGCGCCATTCTCCAGCCCTATCGTTCTCGACAAACTGCAAGGAATGAATCAATGCCGCGCCAGCCATTACTCCCAGAAGGGCAGCAAAGGTCGCAATTTGAAAAAGAGAGCTTCTCATCGCTCAATCCCATGATTTGTTTCTTCCGGCCTCTTTGAGACCAGAAATTCACCCATGACGGATGCGTGGACGTGAAGGTCTCCTGAGTCAGGATCCCCGGCTTTTCCTAGATCGCTTTCAGAGCTCACGCCTTCCCAGCGGCTTACATCTGCTCTCTCCTCTCGCCCATTACTCCCTGCTTCACTTTCTATCTTACCAGGAACTGCATCTTCGGATGCCCGATCGGGAGAGGCTCTCGGTAGAAACCGGCGAAACAGTGAAGACCCATTCCTTTTGATGATCAGAGGCCTGAGCTCGTCCCCAGAAACTATCTCCTGATCCGAGATCTCGAGCTGGGAATGAGTCTCACCCGGGAGCTTCAAGGCGGCAGGATCCAGATTATTCCGGGAAGTAATGTAGGATTCGATTTCGGCTTCCCTTGCTGGCTCTAAACTTTGCGGGGCAGACTCAGATCCTAGAGTAGCAACTGCCGGCACGGGAGAAAAAACGGGCTTGGTAATATACATCCAGAAAAATACTGCGGTCAGGGCCGTGCTTGCCAGCATCATGGGAGGATACCACCGGGTAACACCGCAGCGCTCACACCCGCAGGAATTCACGGCTTCGGAAGACACGTTCCTTGCCATTTCCTCTCCGGTCGACGCGCCCTCATTCCGAGCCGTTATCAGGCTTGGAGTATCCCGGCGTATTCTAGGTTCATCCATGATCCTTATCTCCCACCGTTAAGAGAAATTCTTCTGTTGGCATAAGTGACCTCTACCACATCCGAAAAAGCGGGAAATTTGGTCACTACTAGCCTGTCCTCGGTCAAGGTAAGCTGCCTGAGAACATTGCCTACCAGCGAGTAGGCCTGTATTCCGGGAAGAGTTTCCATCTTGTTAGTCCCAGCCCCAGCAAGGATACCATCGTTCCGATGAATCGTGAAGGAGGTATAACTTTCCTTCGAATTTTCGCCGTAAACCCTGACCGTAATTCCATCCGTGTAGACACGACAATAGAAGGCTTTGCTCTGGATTCTAAGAGCTTCTCCATCCCTGATCTTTACGCGCTTGTCGAACCGATAGTTCCCCGCAAAACGATAGCCGAGGGGAAGAGAATCCTGTTCCGCCAGCAATTCATCCGGCTTAAGAAAGGCAGTAGCGACCAGAGCGAACAGCAGGTATGTATGTATTCTCTTCATTCGCCTACATCCCAGAGGGAATCTGTCGAGGAGCCCGAAGGATCATAAACCAATCCGCTTGATTCTGTTAGAACAGGAGGTGACTTGGTAACATCAAATGAAAGACTGTTTCCGTTGAGATCTTCCACCCCGGGGAGAACGGAACCTCCACTCGGGAGGTATTGGATTAAATCCCTCCCGGAGATTAGAGCCACTTCCTGCCTCGGATTATCAGCCAGGTAGGACCGCTGTGCCACAAAGACCTCCCTTAGAGCTGCCGAAGCCTTTTTTCCCTTGTTCCATTCCCCAATATTTCCCGCAAAGTACATCGTTGCCCCCATGATACTGAGGATGACAAAAATTACGACGGTCAGCTCCACGAGGGTAACCCCTCGTGGTGACAATCCGTCGCGCACATTTTTTCTCATGGTATGTTTTTCTTTACGTTCTGTATTGCCTGGAACTATTTCCCAAGAAGGGTGCTCAGGGATTGCACTATCTCTGCCTTAAGCTCCTCGTCAGAGTTGATCCGGTAGGTCAGACTCAGTGCGAATGCGATAAAACCAGCGGTTACAGTCCACCAAAAGGTCCTGAAGAAAAAACTCTTCCCCTTCGGCGCTATGATTGGCCGATACCACGGATCTGTTTCAACAATCCTCGTTGCAAACATCTGATTGCCAGACCGAAGAGCAGTCAGAAGGGACTCAAGATCCCTTTTGGCGTTCACGACCAGCCGATAGCGGTAACGCCGGCTCGGGGACTCCTCAAGCTCCTCAATCGCTACCTGTCCAGAGAGTCCCGATTCCGGAAGCCTCATCGTATAGACATGGGTCTGATAGATGAATCGTTCACGAAGCCAGCGGTCAATTGGGGTCAGTTGCATGAATTTATGATTTTAAATACCGCTCTGCATCATCTTCGGACCCATGAGGAAAATCGGAAGAAAGGTCCCAATGAATACCGCCGCGATCAATGAGACTGCCATTAGGAGCACCACAAAGTTCAAGACCTGGGTGAAATCGTTCATATAGTTTTCGGACTCCTCCTCATACATGTCCGCCAGCATCTTCAGTTGATTATCAATCGAGGCGGACCTCTCTCCGATCGACATCATGTGAACCACCTGCTCATCGACTGAGGTGAATTTGCTGAAAGCAAGAGATAGGGGCACCCCGGAATGCTCATACTGTTCAGCCGCATTGCGGATCTCGGGGAAGAGCGGGGTGGATTTCACTGAATTTGCTGCTACTCGCATCGACTTGGATAGATTAATCCCGTTAGAATAAAGAAGCTCCATGGTGGAAAGAAATGTCATCTGCCTGAGGCTCATAATTAACTGACTTAGCAATCGCCACTTGGACATCGCTATCGAGGTAATCACATTGCGGGTGCCCTCAGAGCGCCAGATCAGAACCCCCACCACCAGGGCGCTGAGCACGGCAAAGGGCCAGAGGATACGGGTTGCGTGGCTAACCTTGAAGGCGATTGCCGTCAGGCCGTCCGGCGCTTGGCGAACCTGCTCCAGCATCCCTTCAACCTGAGGGACAATCTTGACCTGTGAGACAATAAAGGCCCCGATCAGAACTGAGATCACGATTCCTGGAAGAAGAACTGCCTTACGAACCTGCTTCTTGAAGTAGAGCTCCGCTTTCAAACGATCCGCTAACTCCCGGAATGCCCGGTTCAATTGACCAGAGTCTCCCCCTGCCTGGATCAATCCGATCGTCATATCGTCAAATCGGTTCGTTTTGCGAAATGCCTCGTGAATCGACATCCCTGATTCCGTATCAAGCCGGATCTGCTCGAGGGTAGCAGCCATCACCTTGTTAGGCAGCCCCTGTCCATAATACTTAAGCGCATCCGAAGTGTTTATCTGAGCCTTCAACATCGACGAAAGCCCTCTGAAAAGGTGGATCAGATCCTTCTTCTTGAATCTTTGAATCTTGCTCTCCTTCTTAGCCCGGACGGCGGGATGGGATGTCGCAGGAGCAAAGGATCCTGCATTTGTTGTAACAGTTCCGTTATTCATCAGAGTAGGTCATATCGATTGTTTTGCTGACCGCCCTCAGGTCAGTCTGTCCATCAGCCAGAAGACGAAGCCCGCTCCGCCGGAGATTGGGAAGAGCTCCACCTTTAAAAACCATCACCTCAAGATCGTATGGGCTGATCTCTCCCTTCGAAAGCTGGTCGGAAACCTTTGGCGTGATCGGGATAATTTCGACAATTGCAGTCCGCCCGCTGTAGCCGGTTTCCCGGCACTCGGAACACCCTCCCGAGCGGCCAACAAACAGAGATCGCTCAGCCCACTCCTCGCCGAGATTGAACAGTCGCCGCTCTTTCTCACCGATGCCCGCGATGGGAATCTTGCACTCCGGGCAAAGAACCTTGATCAGGCGCTGGGCGCATGCCGCCTTGAGGGTCTGAGCAATTTTCCAGCGTTCGATCTTCAGCTGCTCAAAACGCTCAATAATCTGGGAGGCTCGAGGCGTGTGGATTGTCGTCAAAACCTTGTGCCCGGTTACCGCAGCCTCAATGGCCAGCTCGGCTGATTCTGTGTCGCGAACCTCGCCCATCAGAATAATATCAGGGTCACTACGCATGAAGCTTGTAATCATCGGTTTGAATTCTGATGAACTTTTCAAGTCGCAGTGGGTTACCCCCGGTATTTCATCCTCCACCGGATTCTCCAGCGTCAGGATATTCACCTCTGGCCGATTAAGCTCCCGTAACATCGCATTCAATGTCGTGGACTTACCCGATCCAGTCGGACCGCTCATCACGATGATTCCCGCCGGGATTTCCATCACCCGGTTGAGCTCGAAGAGAGTCTCATCGTCAAAGGCCAGAGAGCCCTTGCCCAGCTTCACATTAATGTGGCTCTTATCGAGGAGCCTCATCGTAACATGGTATCCCCTGTAAGTCCGGTGGCGTTCATACCGGATATCGATTGGCCGATGATAGTATGCTATCGTAAAGCGCCCTGATATTCCAGGTGTAGTGTTGCGCGTTTCTGCCGGCAACTTCATTAAATTCAGGAAAAACGCATCGATCCGATCCTTGAGCTTCATCGGCATTTCGACTTTATCTCCCAGATCCCCGTCGATGCGGTAGCAGTAGTAGAAAGCCTCCTTCTCCACTTTAAAGTGAACGTCTGAGGCCCTCAGCTTCGTGGCCGCAGCAAGAATTGTAGCTGCAAGCTGTGCAATCGGCTCATCATACTCGACCGTGACATCAAAGTCCTGCAGGCCTTCATCGATATCCTCAACATCGATCGACTCCAGTTGAGAACGATTCGGGCCTTGGGTCGTGGTGACACGTTCAATCGCACGACTTATTTCATTGCTCAGCGTTACAACCTTTTCGATCTGCAGTGAGGGAAAACGTGGAGAGAGATATTCATCCGGTATGGAGCTCCAGGGATTCGAGACTGCTACCAGAAGTCGATCTGCATGAATACAGAGAGGAGTGAACCCTCCCCGGGTTAGGAGCGCAGGGTCGCATTCGTCGAGAAGGGACGCATCACAAAACTCGGCGACCTTAGGGAGGAAGGGCAGGCTATTGACCTGGGCTATAGCCGACATGAAGAGCGGCCGGGAAACCCGGTTGGGAACCTGGTCATGCCCCAGTTCGGTCAGGGAGGCATCGTGCTCGATCAGTGCGGCCATGATCCGGCCACTGATAAAATCATTAAATTGGATGCCATCAAACTCGATCATATTCCGAACTGCTGCTGGCAGAGTGAAATCCACCCCTCATGATGGAGGAGAACACTTGAGACCATTGGGGTGGTTCCTGTCTTATCTGCGATGCATTGCATGATGGTTTGGGCAGAAATCCGCAGGGCCGCCGGGTTAATTGATCCAATCCCGATTACCTCCAACTCTTCCGCATAGAGCACGGGGGTCATCAACTTGCGACATTCCAGGAGCAGACTCTCGTTCACATCGTAGAACACGGATGGCGTAGGCATTTTGCTCGCAAAGGGAACCAGCGCCAAGGGCTGTCCCAGTGACTGAGAAAGAGATCTGCCGAGTCGTTCAACTTCCAGTGGCCGGGCCTCCGGCTCACGAATTCTCAGGGCCGCAAGGAACTCAAGAGCATCCCATGGCCTTGGGCCCCGCAATGGACCCTGCCCATGATGCTGTAGCTCTTTCAGCTCTGCTGGGGTTGCCAGACCATGGTCCTCGAGAAGCCTACAGGTCTGACTGAGGCATGCCGGGTCGGTTGCCAGTGAAACAGCTGAGCCCGGGGGCATACTGTGCACTCCAGCTTGGTTTTCAGCTTGTGCCTGCATATGTTCTAGCGCTTGCGGAGAAATTTCAAACGGTCATGGTGAAGCCCACTCTTAGACTTTTTCTCAAAGGCTCCACCAAGGTCTGCCTTAAGCTCATCAGCCGTGGGGCGGTGATCCCTCTGACTTGGGCGGAGATCCTCAAGTGCCCTCTGCCAGTTGGGCTCATGGGCCGGTCCCGGAAGGTCCGGCTCAATCCAGTCATGATCGGCTTTGAGGCTCACATTATCTCGAATCGCTCTGCTAGTGATACCATTCTCCACAGTGCTCCCAGGGTTGTAGGAAGTCGGCGTCACCACAAAGACAAGACTGGAGGTTTCCTTCGCAGCCTCCTTACTCTTGAAGAAAAAATTGAGCCCTGGAATATCTCCAAGGATAGGAACCTTGTTTCTATCCTTGGTTTTGACTTGTCCATAAAAACCTCCCACCACCAGAGAATGCCCATCGGGAATACGGGCGATACTCTCGATCATTGATTCCGAAACCCGGGGATATTTGTTGCCGCTCTGGCCGATAATTTCATCGACAACCTGAGCAGAGCGGGGGCGCATCTGCATCCGGATCGTTCCATCAGGGAGGAGCGTTGGAGTAACCGCAACCGTCACTCCAATTTCTCTTGTAGTAGAGGGATCTCCGGTAGGATCCTTTGCGTCGATTGAATACCTGACCTCTTCGGTCACCTGGTTGCTGACTTCGGTCTCACTGATCGTGGTCGTAATAATGGGAACACGGTCGATGAGTGAAATCGTCGCTTTCTCATTATCCTCAGTGATAAGCGTAGGATTAGATGTCTGGGTAACGAGCCCACCCCTCTGCAGCGCACGGAGAACTCCACCCATCTGAATCGGAGAGAGGACAATTGTATTATTACTCGGTGAATCAGAGCCTCGGAGAACAGACCCTGATCCCAGAGTGCCCGTTGCGGAAAGTTCATTGTCGATCCCGAACAACGAATTCAGGCTCGCGATCGTCTCAAGCGGAATCCCATTAGCCCCAAGACTAGACGACCAGTTCACACCCTTTTTCTCACCCGCGCTGCTATTGACACTGAGAATTTTAACCTCGATGACAACCTGCCCCTTTGCCTTATCTACCGAAGTGAGAAGGTTCCTCGCACGCTCCACCTGATGGGCCGCGTCCACAATGATGATCGTATTGGTCTTGGGTTCATAGTTGGCGATGCCGGTAGGTGAAAGCATCGGCTGAATCAGCCCCTTGATCTGCTCGATATCCGTCGGGCGTAGGTAGCGGAGCTGGTAGTGCCACTCCTCTGCCGGCAGCCGGTTGAGCTGCTCGCTGTTCAAGGCATAAACTGTGTTACCTTTCGTGTAGAGCGTCAGACCATATTGGAAGGCCAGCTCCTCCATCTGCTCAAGTGGATTCCCACTGTTGAGGTGACCACTAACGTTGAAATCCGGTCCAGATATACTGACGTTATGAAAATATTGTTTGTTGGCACGCTTGGCTAACATCTGGAAGATATCGTTGATCGCAGCATCGCGGATGAGATACTCCCCATTACTTTCATCGATCTGCCCAACGGTGTCTCCGGGAACACCGATCTCCTCGATATTTTCTTCAGGCGGAGGGGGGGGAGGAAGCTCCGTAAGGTCCTTATCAACAGGAGACACAGGAGCTGGAGAGACAGGAGCTGCAATCGGCACCACCTCAGAAACTGGCTCCACGGGCTCAACGGGAGGGTCCGCTATACCTGGAGCAGTAGGATCAAATGCAGGCGGCCCAACGACCGGAAGAGGCTCAATTGGCTCATCCGGGAATACTTGTTCCGGAACCTGTTGCCCAAAAGCAACGGCCGCGCTGAGCAACAGGAGGCAAAATAGAGAATCGTAATTTTTCATGGAGTATTCTTGATAGATCTTGGGCTCCCT
>Ga0115011_10000382_pt1 | contig 37562 bp, 33 predicted proteins | sample TroAtlMetagenome_2_FD_88705 | JGI IMG/M metagenome (GOLD analysis project Ga0115011, IMG submission 88705) | Marine eukaryotic phytoplankton communities from Atlantic Ocean - Tropical Atlantic ANT8 Metagenome | ecosystem: Environmental > Aquatic > Marine > Oceanic | place: Tropical Atlantic... | reverse complement strand
GCGCGCATTAATCGTCGAGCCGACCCGCGAGTTGGCCTCGCAGGTCGAGACGGCGTTTCGGGATTTTTCGCGGTACTCCGATCTGCGAACAACCGTTCTTTACGGCGGCGTGAAGTACGGCAAGCAGAACGAGGAACTGGAACGAGGAACTGACATCATCGTCGCCACGCCCGGGCGTTTGCTCGATCACGTCTCTCAGAAAAATTTGACACTAAAAAACATCGATTACCTCGTGCTCGACGAGGCCGATCGGATGCTCGACATGGGCTTCATGCCGGACGTCAAGAAAATCATCCAGCAATGCCCAGAGAAAAGGCACACTTCCCTTTTCTCAGCGACCATCCCTCCGATCATCGAGACGATCATCCAGTGGGCGATGACCGATCCGGAGACGGTGGAAATCGGGATGCGCCGATCGGTCGCTGAAACAGTTTCGCACGCTGTTTATCCGGTCGCATTCGACCAGAAAAACGACCTCGTACTCGCGCTGCTAGATAAGGTTAACTACGATTCAGTGATCGTTTTTTGCCGAACGAAGGTGGGCGCCGACAGGTTGGGCAGCCTGCTGAAACGAGAGAATCACTCCGTGGCAATCCTTCATTCAAACCGAACCCAGGCCGAGAGAGAACGCTCGCTCAATGGTTTTAGGGACGGTAAGTATGGGGTGCTGGTCGCTACCGACATCGCCTCGCGCGGACTCGACGTCGCCAACGTCAGTCACGTCGTTAATTTCGACGTGCCACAGCATCCTGAGGATTACGTGCATCGTATTGGCCGGACTGGCCGCGCGGCTGCATCTGGGGACGCCTTCACTATGATGGTGGCTGAGGATCGCCAACACATGGAGGCGATCGAGCGGTTCATCGGCAAGAAAATCAACCGGGAAAAAATGGAGGGCTTTGATTACAAGTACACTTCACTGTTCGACGACGGTAAGCATGCATCGCCGCCACGTTTCCGGGGTGGCTCAGTAGGTCGCGGCTACTCCTTCGGAATGTCCTCCCGCAAAGGCGGCGGCCGCCGAAAACGCCGCTAATTCTACCGGGAGGGAAGGATTTGACCTCGTCCCAAATTAACTAATATTGGGAAAATGGAACCTGCTCTCCCGTGCCCAAGGCGGCACGCGGGCGCTTCACGCTTTTAGCTTCCTTTCCCAAGGAGAGGGCTGATGAGATAGATGAATCGTACATCTTAACATATACGACAGCGCTTGGCCTAAACCCAACCCCTCAGCTTGTAGTAGAGCCACCCGACCTGCTCGTGCAGATAAAAACTAAGTGCCTGAAAACCACCTAAGCCGGGAACTATGCTATATATTCTAAACTCTGCCTCGAGCGAGCTTAGTCCCTCGAAATCTGACCCGACAGCAACCACCTCCAATCCTGTTTTTTTGAATAGTGCTTCAGCTCTTCTCATATGGTTAGCGGAAGTCACAAGTATGATTTTTTTCCATCCATTCTTTTCTGCCAATACTTTTGTATGATCAGCTTCATCTTTGGTGTTACTGGAGTAATCCAATACGTGAATGGGTGAATCGAACGGTTTCCAAGATTCCAGCCATTCGGCGATTAGTTGCCCATGCAATCCTGTTTGCCCAGATGAGGAGTATTTACCGCCACCGATCACCAACGCTTTACCTTTTTTTAATCGGACGAGTTCAGCAGCAGTGATTATTCTATCGGTCGCTGTGCTGAATTCAATTGAGTTAACGCCATAATTTGAAAATTCATGTGAACCGCCCAGCAAGACAACGGCGTCGCACTCGGGGAGGGAGTTAAAATCCTCGATTGCGTAGGGTCTTTCAAGTGTGGAGAGGAGGTAAGCGGGGAGTTTCGTGCTGCCGACGAGGGTGATGAACAGGGCCAGGCTACCGTTGAAAAGTGCCTGTCGCTTCTCTTTTTTGATCACGGCACGAACGCAGGCAATAAGCAATACCAGCCAAATCAAACTGATAGGGTTTAAGAATTGATTCACCATTTTTGATAAAAAATACATCATGCGGTACGCATGCTTCGATGAATTTGCCTTAGTTGCCCAGCATAAAACGTCTGATTGAGTTTTCCGGGCTAAGCGAGCAACCTTCGTGGCAGCATGAAAGGGAGGTCTTTTGGATTACTCACAGCCCTGTTAGCCGGTGCCACGCTTGGCCAAGCGGCGAGCCAGGTGCCGCTGGCGATCGAGACGCTGGCGGCCAAGGCTGACGCAGTGGTGCATGGCACGGTCGTCCGCATGTCTTGCCAACGAGACGACGAAGGCCGGATTTTCACTACGGTGCATCTGCAGATCATCGAGCAGATGAACAGCCGGCAACGCGGCGGGACGCTGGTAATTGTCCAGGGCGGCGGCGTTCTGGGGCGGCGGATTGCCCGCTCGCCGATCCAGCCGACGTACCGGATTGGGGCGGAGGTGGTTGTGTTTGTGGTGTTCAACAGCCGCGACGAGGCGGTGACGCTTGGGCTGAACCAAGGCAAGTTTGATATCGCCAGGCAGCCTGAGACCGGCTTGGCTACGGTGCGGAATCCGTTTCACGGCTTGGCCAAGCGGGACGACCCGCGCGCGGTGGTGAAGCGCGCGCTTGGCCAGTCAAAGCCGCTGACATTGGCCGAGTTGAAGCGGCGGGTGAGGAGGGCGGCGAAGTGAGTCGCTGGCTGGCAATCGCCATAGCAATTGGCTTGGCCCATGCCGCCACGGCATTCGTCCTGTTCAAAAACGACGACGGCCAGCCCCTGCGTTGGCGGCTCGATGACTTAGATCCGCTTGTGCATCCGAATGTGGTGAACCGGGACACAAGGGCGATCCGCTACTATTTGTCCAGGGATGCGTGGTCGGCGAAAAATGCCGAAGCGGAGTTGAATGGCATCCGGGCCGCGATTGGCCAATGGCAGTCGGTGCCAGAGACGATCCTTAAATTCGAGGAAGGCGGGCTGGTGCCACCCGGCGTGGATGTCAACGGCGAGGACAATACGAACGTCGTTTACTGGGTGAAGAAAGCAGCTGAGAACGGTGCCGTGTGGGTCAACAACGAGCGGATGGAGATCAGCGGCGCGTTGGCGGTGACATTCCCGATGTATTTCGATGATCACACGATCGTCGAGGCGGACATGGTCTTTAACGGCGTCGATCACCGATGGTTCGCCGACTACAACAACTCGTTCTCCGCTGACAACTTTGTCGAGGCGGTTGCATTGCATGAGTTCGGCCACTTCATCGGCTTGCAGCATTCGCCGCTGGGGGCGGCAACGATGTTTTCGCGAACTGGCGCTGGTGTGGGCCTAGCAGTCGGGTTGCTGCGTGACGAGATTGCAGCCACGCAGACGCTGTACGGAAAACCAGATGCCTTGGCCAAACTCGGGTCGATCGCCGGCAAAGTGACGATGGAGCGCGGCTTAGTCTTCGGTGCTGTGGTGTTGGCCGAGGATGTCCACGGCAACATCATCCAGTCGACGGTCAGCGCGAAAGACGGACGGTACGAGATGTCCTCGCTGCCTGCTGCGACGTACCGACTGCGCGTGGCCCCTTTGCATTCGCCGGATACCCTGCCTCAGCCGCTAGTTCGCGGCATCGACATTTCGATGGAGCATCAGGGTGCCGAGACGAATTTCCGGACAACTGGTTATAAGCAGGTGTCCTTGGGCGTTGGCAAAACAGTGACGCTGGATTTTGCGGTCAAAAATGGCAAAGCGCCGTTTTACATCTCCGCAGTGAGACCACCGACGACGAAGCAGAATCTGCTCGAGTTGGCGTTCGAGCCGATCGCGATCGGGCGCACCGGCAAAAAACAGATGATCGGCGTCTATTCGCCAACGTTGCCAACGAGTGGAGCGACGTTACGACTCACCGGCGACGGAGTGGTTTACGGAAAAACGACATACGATCCGAACGCATTTGACGGCTTCAACCTGATTTCGGTGGAAGTGACCGTGGCGAAAAACACCGTGCCAGGGGTGCGAAGCCTGTTCGTTCAAAGAGGAAATGACGAGGCGTACCTCAACGGCTTCGCCGAGATTCTCTCCGGCGAGGAAGATCATAATTTCGATGGCTTGGACGACCGCTGGCAACGGGAACAGTTCGCTGTTTTTTCTAGCGTTGAGGCGCACGCCGACGCCGACGCCGACGCCGACGGCTACACCAATCGCGAGGAGTATATGACCGGGAAAAACCCGACGGCCGCCGGCTCGTTCCCGCTGCTCGAAATCGGTAGCATCACAGTTGACGAACAAGGCACAACCATCCAGTGGAGCAGCGTGCCCGGGAAGCGCTACCAAGTTTGGAGCAAGCCCGACGCCGCCCTGGCCAAGTGGCGCAAAACTGGCGTCCCGGTGACAGCCCGCCGATCATTCACATTTTTCACCGATCCAAACGAGCGGGAGGCGTTTCAATTTTACCGCGTACAGGCGTTGCCCTAGCCGAAAAACCTTTTTAGGAACTGACCGGTGTGCGATTTTTTGGATTGGGCGATTTTGGCTGGGGGGCCTGGAGCGATGATTTCCCCGCCGCCTTCGCCGCCTTCTAAGCCGAGGTCGATGACCCAGTCGGCGGCGGCGATCAAGTCGAGGTTGTGCTCTATGACCAGCACCGTGTGGCCGCCCTCCACCAGGCGTTGCAGCACCCCAACCAAGCGCCTTACATCCGCCATGTGCAGGCCGATCGTTGGCTCCTCGAGGAGGAACAGATTCTTTTTCGAGTCGGACTTGAGCCGGGCTGGGTTGTCGCTGAGGCCGCTTAGTAGGTGGGTGACTAGTTTGATGCGTTGGGCTTCGCCGCCGCTAAGCGTTGGGCTGGTCTGGCCCAATTTGAGGTAACCAAGACCGGTGTCGCGGAGCGCCTTTAGGGGTCGGAAAATCTTTGGCACAGCCCCGAAAAAATCGGCGGCCTCGCTGACGCTTAACTCGAGGACATTGGCGATTGTTTTGCCGTTGTAAACGATGTCCAGCACCTCTGGGCTGTAGCGGCTGCCCTCGCAGGTGTCGCACGTCATGAAAGAGGGTGGCAGGAAGTTCATCTCAAGTTTCACGATGCCCGCTCCCTTGCACTCGGGGCAGCGGCCTTGCGGGCTGTTGAACGAAAACCGTGCCGGGCCAAAGCCACGTATCCGAGACTCTGGCACCTGCGCGAACAGTTGGCGGATGGTGTCGAAAAAACCAACGTATGTCGCCGGCACAGAGCGTGGCGTACGGCCGATCGGCGACTGGTCGACTTCGTGCACGGCTTTGATCTGTTCGATGCCCTCAATTGTTTTTTTGCGCCTGGCTTTCAGAGCGGTCCGTATGATGGGCAGGATACACTCGCGTACGAGCGTGCTTTTGCCGGAGCCGCTCACGCCGGTAACGACTGTGAACCGGCCAAGCGGCACCGCGACGGAGACGTTCTTCAAATTGTTTTTATGCAATCCGCGGAAGATGAGGGACGAGGTTTTGTTTTTCTGGCTGGCTCCGCGCCTGGTCAAGGGTGGGGCAGTGGGGCGCGCTTGGCCAAGCGTCTGGCCGCAGGAGTGTTGACGGGACAACTCGATACCGGTCAGCGATTTTTTGTTTCTTAAAATCTGTTTGAGCGAACCGGCTGCGACGACCTGGCCGCCCTCCACGCCAGCGCCTGGGCCAAGGTCGATGATGTAATCGGCGCGTGCCATCGTGTCTTCGTCGTGTTCGACGACGACGACTGAGTTACCGCGCGATCGGAGTTGCTCGAGCGCGCCGAGCAGTTGCTGGTTGTCGCGTGGGTGCAGGCCGATCGTCGGCTCATCGAGCACATATAGAACGCCGCTCAGGTTTGAGCCAAGCTGCGCGGCCAGGCGGATGCGCTGGGCCTCGCCACCACTCAGGGTGGTGACTGCCCGGCCAAGTTGCAAGTAATCGAGGCCGACTTCTCGAAGGAAACTCAGCCGTGAACCGATCTCCGGCAGGATGTCGCGGGCGATCTCCGCGCCGCGCCCGCGCCATTTGAGCGCTGCGAACAACTCGTCCGCCGTCTCGACGCTGGCTTGGGCGAAGGCGTCGATGGTCGGCTCGTCGGCAAAGTTGCGCTTGGCCAAGCACGGCAGTGGCAGGCGGACGGCTCGGGCGAGCGAGGCAAGCCGCGCGCCGTTGCAGTCGGTGCACAATTCGCGGCTCTCTTCCTGCCAGCCGAACCATGTTTCCTCGACTGCTTCCTGCGCGTCACCACGCTCGATGTCGGGAATGTAAAAAGTTTCGCCAAAACCCCGGCAGGTGGGGCACCAGCCTCGGGCTGAGTTGTAGCTGAAATCTTTCGGGTCGAGTGGCGCGAACGACCGGCCGCAGCCGCTGCACGCGTTACTCGTCGAGTTAACGGTCTCGCTGCCGGAGTCATCGACGGCGAAGAGTGTACCTTGGCCAACGGCGAGGCATTCGGCGATCAGATCAGCGGCGTTTTTTGAGCCGTTTTTTTTGAGCCGGCCGACGACCACCTCGACGTCGTGCTCGCTGTAGCGGTCGAGCCGCAGCGGCTCGGCAGTGGGGTGAAATTTGCCGTCGGCGCGAACCTGTTCGTAGCCGTGCCGCGCTGCCCATTCGCCGACGTCGGTGTGGAAGCCTTTTCGGTTGCGAATGCGCGGGGCGAGAAGCAGTAGGTCACCGCGTTTTTTTGCTTGAGCTTTTAAACTGCTGACGAGCGAGTCGAGCGTCTGTGCCTGCACCGGTAACTGGCAGTCAGGACAGTGGATGACACCGAGCTTGGTGAAGAGCAGCCGGATAAAATGATAAATCTCGGTGACTGTGGCGACAGTGCTTTTGCCGCCGCCGCGCGAGATGCGTTGCTCGATGCTGACGGTGGGGGGTAGGCCGTGGACGGCGTCGACATCGGGCCGGGGCATTTGCTCGACGAACTGCCGGGCGTAGGCATTGAGCGAGTCGAGAAACCGGCGCTGGCCTTCAGAAAAAAGAATGTCAAAAGCGAGCGTGCTTTTGCCGGAACCGCTGACGCCGGTGACGACGACAAGCTTGTTGCGTGGGATGCGGACGGAAAGGTTGCGGAGGTTGTGTTCGCGCGCGCCTTCGACGGTGATCCAGCGTGAGTCGGCCGACTTGTTGCTCCGCGCGGCCACAGTTCACATACGCTCAGTGGTCTCGAGGCCAAGCGTTTCGAGGCCGGTATTTAGCACTTTGCCGGCGAGATCGCAGAGGGCTAGTCGTTGCATGCGGATGTCGCCCTCAGCCTGGAGTACGGGGCAGTTTTCGTAAAACGAGGCGAAGTGCCCCGCCAGTTCGTAGAGGTAGTTACAGAGGTAGTTCGGGCGGCACTCGTCGATGACCAATTCGAGCACGAGGCCAAACCTCAACAGGTGCTTGGCCAGCGTGAGTTCCTCCGCCTGGGCAAGCGCAAACGACTCAGGGCGTGTCAGCGACTCGTCGCCAAGCTTTCGGAAGATGCTGCGGATGCGCGTGAAGGCGTAGAGCAGGTATGGCGCGGTATTGCCGACGAGTGCGAGCATGGTGTCCCAGTTGAACACGTAGTCGCTCTGTCGGTTGCCGGAGAGGTCGGCGTACTTGATTGCTCCGATGCCGACAACGCAGGCGATATGGCGTCGCTCCTCCTCGGGGAGGTTGGGGTTTTTTTCGCTCACGGCGTCGAAGGCGCGTTGCTCGGCCTCGTTGAGCAAACCGGAGAGGCGGATGATTTCGCCGCTACGCGTCTTGAAAGGCTTGCCATCCTCTCCGAGGATCGCGCCGAACCAGACGTGGTTGAGCTTCATGCCGTGACCCGGTTTCCAGCGGTTATACAGCTCGAAGAGTTGCTGGAAGTGTAGTTGCTGCCGGCCGTCGGTGACGTAAATGACTTCGCTCGGCTGCCAGCTTTTTTTACGGTGCTCGAGCGTCGCGAGGTCGGTCGTGGTGTAGTTAGCTGCGCCGTCGCTTTTCTGGACGATGGCCGGATGTTTCTTGAGCGACTTGTGATGATTAAAAAAGACGACCTGCGCGCCGTCGCTTTCCTCCGCTATGCCTTGAGTGACGAGTTCGTCGACGACGCCCTTGAGGCGGTCGTTGTAAAAACTCTCGCCGAGCGTCTCGTCAAAATCGACACCTAGGCGGCCGTAAATCTCGTCAAACTGATGCCGGGACAACTCAATCATTTCATTCCAAATGGCCAGATTTTCTATGTCGCCGCTTTGCAGCTTAACGAGCTCGCTCCGTGCGCGGATGAGTACGATCTCGTCTAGTTCGCAAGCGGAGTTGATGAGCTTGTAGAGGCGCTCCATCTCGGCGAGGGCGTCCCTGCCAAGCGCGTCCCGGTCGAGGTATTCCTTCCAGCCGACGAGCAGTTTGCCAAACTGCGTGCCCCAGTCGCCGATGTGATTGTCGGTCACTACGCTGTGGCCGAGCAGTCGGAACGCTTTGGCCAAGGTGCTGCCGAGAATGGTCGAGCGTATGTGACCAACGTGCATCGGCTTGGCCACATTGGGCGACGAGTAGTCGATAACGATGGTGCGAGGGTCAGTGGCGGTACGGTAAAAAAGATGCTCTCCTTTGGCCGCGCCGACGAGGGCATCGGAGAGGGCTTCGGTCTTGAGCCGGAAATTGAGAAAACCTGGCCCGGCGATCTTAATCGGTTCGCAGTAGTCATCGACGTCGAGTTGATCGACGACTTGGGCGGCGAGTTCACGAGGGTTGAGTTGGTTGCGCTTGGCCAAGCCCATGAGAGCGTTGGATTGATAGTCGCCAAACTTCGGTTCGGGACAGGGGCGGACGAGGACGCTTGAGACGTCGGCATCGGGCATGAGCGCGAGGACGGTTTGCTGCAGTTTTTCCTGTAAGACGAGATGAATCACGGTTGGAGTCGCTTGGCCAAGCGGGATGCAGGCTTGGGCGAAAGGAAAATTATTGCCGGCTCAGCCCTCCTGCGAGGTGCGGATGATCTGGTACATCTCCGCGGCGTCGCCAGCATCCTCGAGGGACTTGCGGAATTCATTCTTGTGCAGCACCTTCGCGATCTTGGCCAGCGTATGGAGGTGTTTTTGGAACTGACCCTGTGGCACGAGGAAAAGCATCACGAGATTGACTGGCTGGTTGTCGAGCGCGTCGAAGTTGACACCCGCCTTGCTGCGTCCGAAAGCGCCGGTGACGTCGTCGATCAGGTCGGTCGAGGCATGCGGTATGCCGATACCGAACCCGATGCCAGTGCTCATTGAGGTCTCGCGTTTCTTGACGACAGAGACGATGGCCTCGCGGTGTTCGGACTTGATACGTCCCTTGTCGACCAGTAAATCGATCAGTTCCTCGATTGCTTCCCAGCGATCAGAGGCTTTCAGATCCGTTACAACCTGCTCTTTGGTGAGAAAATCAGCCAGCTCCATGATATGCGCCCAACACCGTATCCCGGTCCGGATTTGCTACCCTTTATTGGGGCGGCTTACAAGCGCGAACTTCATTGCCAAATCGATAGACAAACTCCAGACTGTCCCTGTCCAAATGAATATCATAGTCAAGCATTGCGTAGGTTTGGCCGCGGGTATTGCCGCCTGGGTTTGTGTCGGCTTGGCTGAGGAAGCGGCCAATCTGCCGTCCGTGGACGATATTATCAAGCGGAACGTCGAGGCGCTCGGAGGCGAGAAGGCCATGCGCAAACTGAAGAATCGCGTGGCTCGGGGGAAGATCGAGTTGGCCGTATTCGGTGCGGAGTTCCCTGTCATCATGCGGCAGACGGTGCCCAATAAGGAAATGATGGAATTGACGATTGAGGAGTTGGGGACGATTCGCGACGTGTTCGCCGGAAGCAAGGGCTGGACGGAAACGCCCGATGGGACGGTGACCGAAAAAAAGGAGCGTGAATTGGCCAACAAAAAAATTGACGCTGATTTTTACGCTTACCTGAATTTCAAAAAAAACTATTCCACGATTAAGTTGCAGGGCGTGGAGAAGGTAGACGGTAAAAAAGTCTTTGCTGTCAGGATGACGCCGAAGAAAGGGGATGCCGACACGTTTTATTTTGATGCCGTGACGGGATTGGTTGCCGGTGTTGCCTCCACCGCTGAGATGCAGGGGCAGGAGGTTAAAACGAGGGTGCTTTTTCGAGGCTACAAGGCTGTGGACGGAGTGCAGATCCCGCACACTCTGGAACTGGAGGAGCCGGCATCCGCTGGGTTTACGATTCGGCTTGAGTCGGTGAAGCACAACGTCAAGCCCGACTCCAAATGGTTTAAGAAAGCGAAGTGAGCGAGCGGGAGAAGATTGTCTCGGGGATTGAGGCCGAGGGACTGGTGGCGATCGTGCGCGTGCCGCGGCCAGAGTTGACGCTGCCGTTGGCCAAGGCGCTTGTTGCGGGAGGTATCCGGGCGGTGGAGTTGACGATGAGCATACCCAATGCGCTCGAGGCGGTACGGACGATTGACCGCGAACTCGGCGACAAAATTTTGCTCGGAGTCGGCACGGTAATCGACGACGACACGTGCCGGGCGGCGATCGATGCTGGGGCGAAGTACGTCATCAGCCCGATTACCCGGCCGTCACTTGTCGCGGCGGCGCACGCGCTAGACCGGCCGGTGATGCTGGGTGCCTATACGCCGACCGAGGCACAGGCCGCACACGAGGCCGGCTCGGACTTCGTCAAGATTTTCCCGGCCGACACGCTTGGCCCAAGCTATATCAGGTCGCTACTCGCGCCGCTGCCTCACCTGAAAATCGTCCCCACAGGCGGGGTGAATCTCGACACGATGGAAGCATACCTTGCGGCAGGCTCGGCGGCGCTGGGCACAGGCTCGGCCCTGTTGAAAAAAGAGATCATCGCCGGCGAAAACTGGGAGGAACTTGAGCTCCTGGCCAAGCGGTTCGCCGATAGGGTGTCCGGGCTGAAAGCCAAGATGTTGCTGTAACGCGGTGGGCCAAATTGGCTTTACGACGGGGATGCTGTTTGATACTCAATACGCGTGACTGAAAAACTTACCATCGGGTTCATTGGCGCTGGAAAAATGGCGGCGGCCCTGGCGAAGGGCTTCGTCAACGCCGGTATAGTTTCGCCGGAAAGCCTTATTGGCAGCGATCCGGTTTCGGCCGGCCGCGAGGCGTTTGGCCAAGAGATTGGTTGCGAGACGACCGACTCGAATGCCGAAGCTCTGACGAAGGCCAAGGTCGTTTTTTTGGCGTTCAAGCCGCATCAACTCGACGAGGCGACGGAGGCGGTGCGCGACCAGTTCGATGAAAGTCATCTCGTGATTTCAATCCTGGCGGGAGTGCCCCTGGCCAAGCTCGATGCAGCTTGCGGCGGGCGGGCGCGGGTGGTTCGCGTCATGCCCAACACGCCAGCGCTGGTGGGCGGGGGCGCTTGTGGCTATGCGCTTGGTCAAGCGGCGACAGCCGAGGACGGCGAGTTGGTTAAGCGGTTGTTGTCCGCTGTCGGCGTGGCTTACGAGGTGAAGGAGGGGTTGATCGACGCGGTGACTGGGTTGAGCGGTAGCGGCCCTGCATACGGGTACATGATCATCGAGGCACTGAGCGATGGCGGCGTGGCGGCGGGTTTACCCCGGGGCATCTCCACCCGTTTGGCAGCACAGACGATGCTGGGGGCGGCGAAGATGGTACTCGAGACAGGCAAGCACCCCGGCGAACTCAAGGACATGGTTTGCAGCCCGGGCGGCACGACGATCGAGGGAGTTCACGAACTGGAGGAGGGCGGCTTGCGCAGCGCACTCATCAACGCCGTGCGAGCAGCGACAGAGCGGGCCGTCGAACTTGGATTGGAATAAAAAATTATGGCGTACCCCCCTCCAACCGAGAAGCAGGCCAAGTTACTTTGGGCGTCGGTGACGGCGCTCGCGATTGGCATACTGATTGGTTTGACTGGGGGTTTGGTACTAGGAATGGCGAAGCTAGCCAGCATGATTTCCTCGGTGTTGCTCCCCTTGGCTATTGCCGGCGTAATCGCGTATTTGCTCGATCCGGTGGTCGATTGGTTTCAAAAAAAACACGGTTTCAGGCGACAGAACTCGATCATTCTGGTGTTCATTATTGCGCTGCTGCTGGTGGGGGGAATGGTGGCGTCGGTGGTTCCTCCGCTGATCGAGCAAACAACCAAGCTCACGAGCGAGTTACCGAAGATCGTCAAGACGTTTCAGGCTAGGGTTGGCACCGGCCCGGCCTCGAACGAGCCGGGCGATTCTCAAACGACTTCCACCAACGCGCTAGCCAAGCCGGATTGGTTCGAGGCGATGCGGGAGAGAGTGAAGAAAATAGGCTTCGTCAACGAGGAGCTGATCGAGAAAGCGTCCAAGTTCGCTGTCAACACCGTTTCAGAGGTTTCCACCTGGCTGCTGGAGCAGTTGAAGAAAATCACGTCGCTCTTTGGCTTCCTCGCCGGCTTGGCGCTGGTGCCGGTGTATGTGTTTTATTTTCTACTCGAGAAGCGGGGCATCAACCGAAACTGGACGGATTATCTCCCGGTGCGCGACTCGTGGGTCAAGGAGGAGATCGTGTTCGTGCTGCGTTCGATCAACGACTGCCTGGTCGTCTTTTTCCGGAGCCAAGTGCTGGTGGCCATGTGCGTGGGCGCCCTGCTCACGGCCGGCTTTTTCGCGATTGGCCTGAAGTACGCGATTCTGCTGGGTGTCATTGCCGGCCTGTTGAGCATCATCCCATACCTTGGCGTGGCGTTGAGCATCATCCCGGTATTCGTACTGGCGATGATCCAGTTTGTGCCGGAAGACGGCTGGCTCAAGCCGGTTCTCATTCTTGTTTGGTTTGCTGCCGTGCAGGCGATGGAGGGGCTATTCATTTCGCCGAAAATCATCGGCGACAGGGTGGGACTACATCCGCTGACGATCATCGTTGCCGTGATGGTGGGCACTACGCTGTTGGGAGGGGTCATTGGCGGCGTGCTGGCCATTCCATTGACCGCCGCGCTGCGGACGCTGATGTTCCGTTATGTCTGGAAGGATCGCGTGCACGCCGGTGACGCGATCGCAGCAACGTGAGTGACGAAACTCGACAGCGAGAGCCAAGCCAGCCCGCCAACGTGGAGAGGTTGCACATTTATTTCCTGCCCAACCTGATGACTGCGGGCAACCTGTTGTGCGGGTTCCTTGCACTGACGTTCATCGTGCAGGTGGTTCCGGAGGGACCGGTTTTCAGTGACGCGGACGTCGAAAAAATTAAGAACGCTCTTTGGCTGATTCTGGGGGCGTTTGTATTCGACGGACTGGATGGCAGAATCGCGCGATTGATTGGCAAGGAGAGCCCGTTCGGGCTTCAGTTCGATTCGCTGGCGGATATCATTTCGTTTGGAGCGGCGCCGGCGTTCCTGATGCAGAGGGTGATTCTGCACGACTTTGACGTTGAACTTGAGCGGCTTGGCCTTGTGGTGGCATCGGTCTATCTGTTGTGCGGCGCGCTGCGTTTGGCCCGTTACAACTGCCTCTCAGCGATGCCCGACTCCGGGAACAGTCGGGAGTTCCTAGGGTTCCCCATTCCGGCTTCAGCGGCGATGGTGGCTTCATTGACGATGTTTCTCGTCTGGCTGGAGGAGAAAAATTTGCCCACCAGCTCGTGGCGATGGGTGCTGCTAGCGGTGCTGGTGTTTCTCTCTGTGATGATGGTCAGTGAGGTCAAGTATCCGTCATTCAAAAAACTGGATTTCCGGTCGCGCAGACCGTTTACGAAGTTTGTGGTCGCTGTGGTAGTGATTGCATGTTTCGTTTTTTTGTGGAAATACCTCGTGCCTATCGTGCTACCTCTGATCTTCACTTCGTATCTGGTTTACGGTTTTGTTCGACCTCGGTTGTCACGAAAGCTGAGGAGGGAAATTGAGGAAGACTTTGATGATGTATAGGCCGAGGGGCGCCCGTAGATGACTCCGGTCGACTATGCAGTGGCCGTTGGAGCAGGGGCTTTGACCGGGTTTGTGTGCGCGGTGCCGGTGGGACCGATCAACGTCGCCATCATGGAGGTGGGCATCCACAGCGGCCGGACACGGGCGCTCACCATCGCGCTCGGTGCGCTGCTGATGGAAATGATCTACTGCGTCATCGCCTTCGGCGGGTTTGCGAGTTTGTTTGAGGATCCCACTATCCGGGCGACGGTGGAGCTGATCAGTTTCCTTGCGGTGACCGTCTTTGGCATCCGCTACCTGATGGCTGACACCGTAACCGTGCAGGGTAAGCGCGCCCGGATGATCGAGCAGCGGCTGCACCCTCACACGATATTTTGGACCGGCTTCGTCCGGGTGCTGGTGAACCCCAACGTACTCCTGTTTTGGATTATGATTTCCGCCGTGCTCCTGGCCAACGGAACGTTGCAAGCCGCCTGGCAAAGCCGGATGGCCTGTGCCGCTGGTGCCGGCCTGGGCATTGCAGCCTGGTTTATGCTGATCGTGCTGGGAAGTGCCCGGGTGGGAAATCAGTTCTCGGACAGGACTCTCGTGCGGTTTTCCCACGTATCCGGCCTTCTTCTACTACTTTTGTCGGTGGTGATTGCAGTGCGCCTGATTGGCACCGTGGCCCAACAAGGCAATTGAGCAAGCACACCGCGCTTTAGTAACCGTGAGGATTTCGGAGCTTAAGATAGAGAACAGATAACTTTTTACATCAGATTATGTTGCATATTCTTGTTATGAAGCGATCACCTTCATCCCTCTTTTAAATTTTCACATTTACAATAGTTACCGGCTGTCGATTAAAGTAATTTAGCTTCTTCAGGCTAGGTTGCCGCACTCTCAGGGGGCACACTCCTAATGCACTAAAATATCCTATGGCACTCGACGTTCGCACAGCAATAAAGAACAGTGTCATAAAAATTCAGTTTATCCCGGTGCGGGTGTGCATTGAGTTCCAGCCGAACAGGGAAGACGGGTTCAAGGAAAATGGTTTCGATCTCTTGATCTCGTTGCCCTTGAGCAAGCGCTTGCGGGGTTGGGGAGTGCACACGGTTTGCTCCAGCGCTTGGCCAAAAAAAGACCGGCGGTTTATCGCCGGTCTTTGATTTAATGGGGTTGAGGCCGGGTTTAAGCAAGCGCCTTTTTGGTGGTCTTGATGATGGCGGCCGCGATTTTGTACGGGTCGCCGTTGGACGCTGGGCGACGGTCTTCCAAGCGCCCTTTCCAGTCATTATCGACAGTGCCAATTGGGACGCGGATGGAGGCGCCACGGTCGGAAACTCCGTAGGAGAACTGGTCGATCGCTTGGGTTTCATGAAGACCGGTGAGGCGTTGGTCATTGTCGGCGCCGTACACGTCGATGTGCTCTGAAATATTCTTGCCGAATTCCTCACAAATCTTGTTCATGAGAGGCTCGCCGCCCTGATCGCGCATGGCTCCGTTGGAGAAGTTGGCGTGCATGCCGGAGCCATTCCAGTCGCCCTTGATGGGCTTTGGCTCCAGATTGACGGAGACGCCGTAACGCTCGCCAATGCGCTCGAGCAGGTATCGTGCAACCCACATTTCGTCGCCGGATCGGGCTGCGCCCTTGGCAAAAACCTGATACTCCCATTGCCCCATCATGACCTCGGCGTTGATGCCCTCGACATTGATTCCTGCATCGAGGCAGATTTGCAAATGCTCATCGACAATGTCCCTGCCTATTGCGTTGGCAGCACCGACGGAGGTGTAGAAAGGACCCTGCGGGCCGGGGAAACCGCCTTTCGGGAAACCAAGAGGGAGATTTGTGTCGGTGTCCCACAAGACATATTCCTGCTCGAAGCCGAACCAGAAATCGTCGTCGTCATCGTCGATGGTGGCTCGGCCGTTGGACTCGTGCGCGGTGCCGTCGGCGTTGAGGACTTCGCACATGACCAGCCAGTTGTCGGTGCCGATCTTGTCGGGGTCCGGAAACAGGGCAACTGGCTTGAGGAGGCAATCGGAGTCGTTGCCTGCAGCCTGCTCGGTCGATGAGCCGTCAAATGACCACATTTTGCAGTCTTCCAATGTTCCACCAAAATCGGTCTCGACCTTGGTCTTGCTTCGCAGGCTTTGGGTCGGCTTGTAGCCGTCCAGCCATATGTATTCTAGTTTCGCTTTACTCATGTTTTTAGGGATAAAAATTACGCAATACAGCCTGAAACCTTACTGGCCTACAAAACAAGGGCCCGATCAAGGCTCGTAGCCATTAGGGGTACTAATGACATGGTTTTCAAGTCTTTTTTCGCTGTCGTTGACTGCGTAATCACGGTTTAGATTAAAATCAACGCACTGTTCGGTTTGGCCAAGCTGGCCTACAAACATTGGAGGTATGCAATTACAATGCCAATAATTGAAGTTCCCTTTGTCAATTGCTTGAGTGAAGGCACATTTTCTCTGTAACCGTTGTTAATTTAATACAAAAGAAATCGGCCGGATACCAAGCGTTTGTGTTGCGTTATTCTAGCCTAAATGAGCAAAAAGAAACAATTTGTAAAAAATGGGTATTACTTTTGAGTCGAGGCACTCGCATGAAAGTTTCCTTTTTGATGCGCATAAGTCGTTGTGACGCTGCTCATTATCAAGTTAATATAATATAACTGAAAAATAATGGCATTTATATTGCTCCTAAGTGATTGGTCTCAAGCTGGTTAGATTTTATAGAAGATTCGTTATATTGGATCTGCCTGCTAGACTGGGTTAATAATAGTTTACCAAACCAAAACAACTGAATTATCAATGAAGAGATTCTCTTATATTCTATCGTTAATGGCAGGCTTTTGCCTGATCTCGTTCCCCGCCTTCGCTCAAGAAGCAGCAGCAGCTATTGCAGAAGCATCTACAGCTGAGGAAACCGCACCTGTGTTAAACGGTGCAGACACTGCATGGATCTTGACTGCCACGGCATTGGTCCTGTTTATGACGATCCCGGGGCTGTCTCTGTTTTATGCCGGCTTGGTTGGTCGAAAGAACGTTCTGTCAGTGTTAATGCACTGTTTTATGATCACGGCAATCATGTCGATCCTTTGGTTGGTTTGCGGTTACTCCATCGCACTTGGAGATGCGAGTCCATATTGGGGTGGGTTTGGTGAGATATTTGCAAAAAACCTGACGGCCGATGGAATGAGTGATGCCGGTTTGCCGGATTATCTGGTTTTCGCATTTCAGATGACATTCTTTATTATCACTCCAGCCCTCATGGTAGGTGCTTTTGTCGAGCGGATGAAGTTCTCTGCCATGATTTTGTTTACCTCCCTTTGGGCACTGCTAGTTTACGCACCAGTCTGCCACTGGGTGTGGGGTGGTAATGGGTTCATGCTTGATTGGGGAACCAAGGATTTGGCGGGTGGCATCGTGGTTCATATCACAGCCGGTATTGGTGCCTTGGCTGCCTGTATTTTGGTGGGGCCGCGCAAGGGGTATCCGACCGCGCAATTTCAACCGCACAACCTGCCGCTATGTGTCACCGGTACAGGGATGCTCTGGGTGGGCTGGTTCGGGTTCAACGCCGGTAGCGGGTTAGTTGCCGATGGAGGGGCTGCCCAGACCTTGGTTGTTACGCACATCTCAGCTGCAACAGCCACGATCGTTTGGTCTTTGTGTGAAAAGGTAAAACATGGCAAGGCCAGCGTTTTGGGTGCAGTGACTGGTGCCATCGCCGGCTTGGCTGCGATCACTCCAGCTTCTGGTGATGTTGGCCCGATGGGCGCTTTGGCTATTGGCACGGCTTCTGGTTTAATTTGCTGGTTCGCCTCGACTGCAGTGAAATCCAAGTTCGGTTACGATGATTCCCTCGATGTTGTAGGTGTCCACGGTGTGGGTGGTTTAGTTGGCACCCTGCTAGTGGCCTTTTTTGCAGCGGAATCATTGGGTGGTAAGGGGGTAATTTCTATTCCTGATGCGGAGACTTATAGCATGGGGGCTCAGTTTATCGTTCAGTTAAAAGCCTCAGCGATCACGATTGTCTACACGCTGATTGTGTCGGTAATCATCCTGTACATTGTAAAAGCGATCTGCGGCGGAAGTCTGCGGGTGACAGAGAGCGAGGAAGAGGAGGGCTTAGATCTCATCGCCCATGGTGAGTCCGGCTACAACAACTGAACCCTTATCGCTTGGCTAAGCGCGATTCGGCTTGATTGATTTCGCGGCGGCGCGGACAACAGTCCCCGCCGTTTCCGCTTGGAAACAGGCACTGACATGAATCAACAAACCATCGTTACGCTGGATCTTGAGGGGGTGCTAGTCCCGGAGATTTGGATCGCTTTCGCTGAGAAAACCGGGATCGAGAAGCTCAAGCTGACCACGCGCGACATCCCTGACTACGATGAGTTGATGGCCGGACGCCTGGCTATACTCGCCGAGAACAGCCTGAAGCTGGCGGATATCCAAGAGGTAATCGGCACACTTGCGCCGCTGGAGGGGGCGAGAGCTTTCCTTGACGAGTTGCGTACGATCACGCAGGTGGTCATTCTGTCGGACACGTTCGAGGAGTTCGCCGGGCCGCTGATGCGGCAATTGGCTTGGCCGGCGATATTGTGCCATCAGCTTGAGATAAGCGGCGAAGGGAACGTGGCAAACTACCGGTTGCGGCAACCGGATCAGAAATGCTGCGCCGTGGCGGCGTTTCGCGGGCTGAATTACAAAGTGATCGCCGCCGGCGACTCGTACAACGATACGACCATGCTGGGCGAGGCCGATATTGGCTTTCTCTTTCGAGCACCGGACGGCGTGAAGGAGGAATTCCCGCAGTTCACATCCGCTGAGGAGTACGGCGAGTTGATGTCCCTGATTCGGGGTGAGATGGGGGCGTGAATATGGTAAAGTTTGTGTTTCAATTTTTCAGGATTGGTTAAGCGAATGAAATTTTTCGAATAAGATCGTATAATCGTTTGACACGACTAAAAAGATTGATACTTTCCCCAGCGCCGCTCTCGTTTCTTGGGGGTTGCTGGTCAAAAATATTCAAATTCCTCGATGAGCGAGACAACTGTTTCGGAAGCAAATAACGGGAGCAACTCCCAACCTTCCAATATTTCCGAGGTGACGATTCGTCTCGCGGGCAACTCTCAGGATGGTATCCAGTCTATTGGAGGGTTCTTGGCGCGATTGGCAGGGAGGAGCGAGCGGGATGTAATGACCATGATGACTATCCCGTCGACCATCTCGGGAGGGGCGTCTATTTTTCAGGTTCGTCTTGGCTCTGGTGAGGTACTCAGTCCTGGTGACAAAGCTGACGTGCTGTTTGCCTTTTACCAGCATTCATACGATAATCATGTCGCTAATTTGGCCAAGGGGGGCGTTCTGGTTTACGACAGCGACCACGTTGAGCCGTGTGAAGAATGGCTGACCAAATATCGCCACATTGGTATCGCCATCTCCAGTCTGACAGTCGAGGCGATCGGCGGCACTGCCCGTGATAAGGGCAAGAACATTTATGCGCTTGGATTGATCGCAGGCATGTTTAGTCTCGATATAATGAAACTCGAGCGGCTAATCAACGAGCGGTTTGGAAGCAAGAGCGAAAGCATCCTTAAGACGGCGATGGACGCCTTCCAGGCTGGTTGTCGTTATCAGTCTAACGACATCTCCAATCTGTTTCGCCTAGCTAGGGGCGGTGCTGAGCGTTCGAACCAGGTGGTGATGTCCGGGAATGAGGCGATTGGCTACGGGCTGATCGCCGCAGGGGTTCGTTTTGGCGCCGGTTACCCCATCACGCCGTGGTCGGACATCATGGAATTGCTCCGGCGCGAATTGCCCAAGTACGGCGGCTCGTTCATCCAGTGCGAGGATGAGATAGCCTCCGTCTCGATGGCGATAGGCGCGAGCTACGGTGGGCACGTGGCGGTCACCGGTTCGAGCGGCCCGGGCATTTCACTGAAGACAGAGGCCATTGGGTGGGCGGTCATGGCGGAGATACCGTTGGTGGTGATCGACGTGCAGCGCGGCGGCCCCTCCACCGGGTTGCCGACCGATGTCGAGCAGTCAGATCTCAATATCGCTTTGTACGGTGGCCACGGCGACTCGCCCCGTGTGGTGCTGGCTGCCTCCGACGTTGAGGATTGTTTTTATACCGCTATCGAGGCGGTGAATATTGCCCGCAAATACAGTGTCCCTGTGTTCGTGCTCACCGACCAGGCCATAGCGACTCGCATCGAGGCTTTCAACGAGCCGGATCTGAAAACGATTTGTAAGAATGTTGAACTGGACTTGAGCCCCGTTCCGTCGCACAAGCCGTATGACTTGTCGTCCGGAGATGGGCCCAGCCAACATAGGGCTCCTGGCACGAGGATTCAGGATGGCCGTTACCCCGTGGTGACCGGTTTGGAGCATGACGAGTGGGGGCATCCCAGCGGTGATGCGGCGAACCATATCGCGATGACAAAAAAACGCCGCAACAAGCTCAAGATACTTGCGGATGAATTACCCGCCTCTGAGGTGTACGGGGCGGACTCCGGTGATGTGCTACTGGTGGGCTGGGGGTCGACTAAGGGGCCGCTCCTTGAGGCGGTGGAAGAACTCGGCAGCAATGGCGATGCCTTGTCTGCGTTGCACATCAAACACATCAACCCGTTGCCGAACGGCTTGGATACCATTTTTTCGAGGTTCAGTTCGGTCTATGTCATCGAGATGAACGACGGCGGTGTATACGGCTACGGCCAGTTGGCCGGCGTACTCCGCGCCCGGTTTGCCGATGCGCGCATCAAAGGCATCAACAAGACAGCCGCCCGCCGCTGGAAAGTTTCGGAAATTATTGAGCGCGTTAAAGAGCGTTTGGAAGAAGAAGCCGCCACAGCTTGATACAATTTTTTACAACATGAGCGACACCGCAACAATGGAGCAACCCACTCAGGACGCCGGGGAACGTCAACCGGTGACTAAAAAAGAGATCACCGCCGATCACCCGACCTGGTGTCCAGGCTGCGGTGATTTTTCCGTGCTCTCCATCTACTATAAACTGATCCAGAAGCGGAACATCCCCCACGAGAACGTGAGCACCGTAGCCGGCATCGGCTGCTCCAGCCGGTTCCCGTACTTTGTGCAGGCACACGGCGTGCACTACATTCATGGTCGTGCGTTGTCCTTCGCCAGCGGACTTTCCATTTCGCGGCCGGACCTGCACGTGTTCACTTTCGGCGGCGACGGCGACGCCTTCTCCATCGGCGGCAACCACTTCGTCCACACCGCACGCAAAAATGTCAAGATGACCTACTTGGTCATGGACAATTTCGTTTACGGCCTGACCAAGAAACAAACCTCGCCCACCTCGCCGCTGGGATTCAAGAGCAAGACCGACAATTGGGGCGCGTTCGACCAGCCGATCAACCCGATGAAGCTTGCCATCTCGGCCGGGGCGACGTTCGTGGCCCGAACGTCGCACACCAATCCCAAGCACCTGCTCGAGATGATGGACGCTGCGATGGATCACGAAGGCTTCAGTTTCATCGAGTGCCTGAGCGAGTGCACCGAGTTTTTCGGGGGCGCATTTGATAGCTCCAACCCTCGTAAGGGAGGCGAGTTCAAGCTCATGCCGGAAGATCATGACCCCACCGACGAGGCGGCGGCGTACGCCTTGGCCAGCGAGGATTTCCCGGGCCGGTTCGGCATTTTTTACCAGATTCAGAGGCCGACCAAGAATGCGCTCGAGGCCGGCGTCATCGATGCCGCTCAGGGCAAGTTCGAAGGCAAGCCGGACTCGGAGGTGCTTCAGGCCACCTTCGACCTGATGAGGTAACGCTTGGCCAAGCTTGCCCTTGCCCGCGACTTGCGCGGATATTAGCGGGCCAAGGATGGAGATCGAACGCATCACCACCGTCACCGAACTGCTGCGTGGCCGCGTGCTCAACACCCACCAACAGTGGCTTGGCCAACGCCTCGCCGACAGCGGCCACACCCTCTCCCGTCAGGTCACCGTGCCGGACACTGGCCAAGCGATCCGTGAGGCGGTGCAAACCGCGCTTGGCCGTGCCGAGCTCGTCATTACCACTGGCGGACTTGGACCGACGTCCGATGACATCACGCGTGAGTTGATCGCCGATCTGTTGGCTCGGCCGCTTTGCCGGGACGACTCGATCTCCTCGCAGATCGAGAGCTTTTTCGAGCGGCGCAACCGCCCCATGCCGGAGTCGGTGCTGGTGCAGGCGCAGGTGCCAAAAGGCGCGGTGGTGTTTCCCAACGAACATGGCACCGCACCAGGCTTGGTCATCGAGGTGTCGCCGAACATGTTTCACGAAAAAGGCAAACCGGCTTGGCTGCTGATGCTGCCGGGGCCACCGCGCGAGTTGCGTCCGATGGTCGACGACCAGGCGCTACCGTTCATTAAAAAGCACCTGCCGCTTGAGCAGGGGTTTCATTGCCGGACACTTCGCAGCCTCGGCATCGGTGAGTCGATGGTGGAGGATATGCTGCTTGGGCAACTCAAGCCGCTGATGGATCGCGGGCTCGACCTTGGCTTTTGCGCGCGCACCGGGCAGGTGGACATCCGGCTCAGTGGGAGTGGCCCGGAAATGCCGGCCCTCATCGCCGAGGCTGAGGCAACGATTCGCGCGGCGATCGACAAGCAAATCTACGGTACCGACGACGAGACGATTGAGCAGGTGGTGGTTGGGTGCCTGATCGCCACCGGCGAGACCTTGGCCGTCGCCGAGTCGTGTACCGGCGGTTTGCTCGGGCACCACATCACCAACGTGCCCGGTGCGTCAGCCATCTTCGCTGGCGGTATGCTGACGTACAGCAACGAGATGAAGCAGATACTGCTCGGCGTGAACGAGTCAACCCTGGCGCAGCACGGCGCGGTGAGCAAAGAGGTGGCCGTTGAGATGGCCGAGGGCGCTCTCGCGGTGAGTGGGGCTGACCATGCCCTGTCTGTCACTGGCATCGCCGGGCCGGACGGCGGCACGGCGGACAAGCCGGTTGGTACCGTTTGGCTGGGCTTGGCCTCGAAAGACAGCCGGCCGCTGGCGATTCAAAAATTCCACCCGTACGACCGCGAGACGTTCAAGCAGGCCACGGTGCATCAGGCATTGGAGATGCTGCGACGCCGGTTACAAAAGGCCGATTGAAAAACGGAGTGAAGAGTTATTCAGCGCCGTGGTCGCCGATGGCTTCTACTGGGCAGCCTTCCATTGCCTCTTGGCACTGTTGCTCTTCATCCTCGTTGTCGGGTTGTTTGTGGACGAAGGAATATCCCCCGTCGTCGTTGCGGGTGAAGCAGGTTGGTGCCGTCTCGCGGCAGAGATCACAGTCGATGCACTGTTCATCTACAAAAAATTTGCCAGTGACGTTGTCCTCGTATTTCTCTTCGATTTCAGCCATATCGATATAAGTAACGCGGGATTTGTTTACCACGGTAAGTAGTCGGGGTTCAAGCGACTTCGCCCTCTCCGCTGATAAATCACAGCACTGGCGACATATTACGCAACTTCGCTGTGACTTCCGCAAACAACTCGATCGCTCGGTCAATCTTCACCTCGGTGGTGTCGCGGCCGATGCCCCAAAGGGTCGTACCCTTGGCCAAGTCGGCGTCGCGGCCAATGGCGCGTAGGGCGGGAGGTATGCGCATCGACCGAGTCGTGCAAGCCGCCCCAGCGGCGATGGCGACGCCTCGCAAGTCGAGCATCAGCGCCTGGCCTTCGCCTTCGACTCCCACGGTGCTGAGACTGAGCTGGTGAGGCAGCCTTCCATCGCCCGGCTCGGGGCCGTTCAAGTGAACTCCCTCGAAGTCATGCCTAATGCCTTCTAGCAGACGCACTTGCAAATTGGCCGCTTGCGAGGCGCGTTGGCCAAGCGACTTGTAGGCGTGTTCCGCGGCGACACCGGCACCCGCGATTGCGGCTACGTTTTCTGTTCCGGCGCGAAACTCGTTTTCCTGCACACCGCCGTGGATGAGGTTCTCCACTCGTGTACGCCGCTTTTTGTAAAGCACGCCCACTCCTTTCGGGCCGTAGAATCGATGCGGCGCCAAGGCCAGCAAATCAGCGCCCAGTTGTTGCACATCCGTCGCCAGCCAGCCGCCACTGGCGGTTGCATCGACGAAAAGCGGGATACCCTGTTCGCTGGTGAGCTCGGCCACCTCGACGACCGGCTGCACCGTGCCGAGGTCGGGGTTTGCGTGGTGCAGACAAACGAGGATTGTCTCGTCGGTTATCGCCCGCCCAAGCGCATTGGGATGGACTCGGCCTTGGCCATCGACGCTGACTCTTGTGCTGCTGAAGCCTTGGCTCTCAAGCCAATCGATGGAGCTAATCACAGCAGGGTGCTCGATCCCGGTGGTGACGATGTGGCTGCCGAACCGACGGTTGGCCAAGGCGGCGCCCTTGATTGCGTGATTGATCGCTTCGGTGCCGCTGGAGGTGAAAATAATTTCTTTCGGCTCGGCGGCATTCACCAACTTGGCCAAGCGATCTCGCGCCGCGTCGATGGCATCACGTGCCTCGAGGCCAAGCTGGTGCAGTGAGGCGGGCGCGCCGAACTGTCCGCGCAGCCAAGGCTGCATGGCATCGAGCACATCCGGCAGCGGCGGCGTGGTCGTGAGATGGTCTAGGTAAATCATGTCGCCCGGCTTACATTTGACCGGTGTTCTCAGTTATTTTCTGCTGGTTTTGTAAATACTGCTGTGGCCCTTGTCGGGGATGCTGATAGTGTACTGTTTGCCGTCTGGAGCGACGGACATGTGGATGTGATGCGCGTCGCAGTCTCGTGTAAGATTGGCGATGAATTCGTTCGTCGTGTTATTTTCGATATCGTCGCGCAGGTTTTTGTGGAGCTGATACATTGCTTTGACCCTAGCGCTCTTGACGGCGGCAAAGGCCGCCGCGCCGCAGCCCTTTGTCACGCCGTTATTCATCACCGAGACGGTTGGCGCTAAGCTTTGGACAAATACGGCGTTGTTACTGAAGTCGAGTCCGTGATGGTTCACCTGGTAGACGTCCACGGTGCCGACTCGATTGTATGGTGTGACGAGCCGCACCTCGGTGTTTTGCGTGAGGTCGCCTCCGTCCCAAAAGCGAAAGTCGCCCAACTCGACGATTACGGCGATGCTGTTGGCATTGTCGGTAGTGTCCTCAGCAACCCATTTTACTTTGTCTGTGAGGGGATTGCGCTGAGTTGCATCGGGTACCGACACGAACTTCTTCATCGCGGCGACGCAGCGCACCCGCAGGTTGGCGGTGCCGTTCGTTTGCTTGAGGGGCAATTCGGTGCCGGGCTGGATGATGTGGCGCTTGCCGACGGTCATGCCTCGGTACGGCTTAATGCGGAGCAAAAAATTGGAGTTGGCCTTGCCGTCGGGATCGCGTTCCGGGATGCCGTTGTCCCACACGTTTTTGATTGGCATTTTTTGCGACAACTCTGCTGCGCCGCCGAAGTGGTCGATGTGAAAGTGCGTGACAATGAGGTGGTCGATCTGCTTCACACCGGCGACCTGGGTGGCAGCTTTGTGTAAACGGTCTGGGTCTCGGCCGCCTGGCATGCCTGTGTCGATGAGGATCGACTCGCCGGCGGGCGTGACGATCAGTGTGCCGCCGCCGCCTTCGACATCAACCCAGTAAACATCAAGTGTTTTGGAATCTTTGGCGACTACTGAGCCGGCAAAGGCTAACGCCAACACCGCCGGAATTGTTTTAGAGAACTGTTTGATTTTTATTGGAAACATTGTCGTGGCCGGATGGTGAGGGAAGGGTAGGTAGGAGGCAAACCTGTTGTTATGCTTGGCTGGGTGAAATTGAATAAAAAAGTTACCCCGCCAGCGATTTCTCGCAGACGGGGCTGTTGAGCAATGAGCCAGCAATGACTGGCAGGCGTTATATTAGTGCAGGTCCGCCAAAACCGGGGCATTGATAAAATCAATGGATGTATTGACTGAGTCGATAGGCAGATGGTGGTCTTAAAACAAAAATGGCTCGCGAAGTGCCGTTCCGGAGAATAAAACCGGCCAAGCGCCCCGGTTAGGCAAGTTTGAGTACGAGCCCCTGGTGGGCGTCGTGCCAATCGCTTATGGCTTGGCGAAGATCCAGCACGGCCTGCTCCAGTTGTTGTTGCAGTTCGTTCATTTGCTCTTTGGTGGTATCGATCTGCTGGCGAACTGCGAGGGCGTATTCTTTCTTGGATTTCTCCCAGGTTTTCTGCGCTGCGGCGAGTTCCTCCTGCGCATCAGTGAATAAGCGCTGTGCTTTCCCGCAGATGGTTTCCTTCTGTGCTGAAAGACGTTCGTCGAGTCGCCGCTCTTTTTCCCTGATCTCGGTGATTTCGATAGTTTCGTTTGGGACACGGCGCAGGTTCGAAGTGAGTCCTATTATCTCAAGCAGGCGGATGCTCCACTTGGTTGGGTCAAACTGCCACGGCTTGACGCCGTTTCGGTAGTCGTGCTGGAACTCGTGGTGAAAATTGTGGTAACCCTCGCCGAAGGTGAACAGCGACATGAACCAGCTGTCCTTTGCAGAGCAACGGTTCGAGTACGGTTGCCCGCCGAGTGTGTGGCAGAGGCTGTTGATGAAAAAGGTCATGTGATGCACCATTAACAGGCGCGCCACGCCTCCGATGAGCAACCCTGCCGCTGCGCCGATGCCCCCCTCGGAGAGATAGCCTATGAGGGCAGGGAGTCCAAAACCGACCACGATCCCGATCACTCCCCACCATTTGTGCTGCCACCGAATCAGCGGATCGGCTTTCAAATCGTTGACATTGGTCAGCGGCACGTCACCTCCTATTGGGCGGAAGACCACCCAGCCAATATGAGCATGAAGGAAGCCAAGCTGGATGTTGTACGGATCGCTATCGTCATCGGTGTGCTTGTGGTGTCGTCGGTGGTCCGAGCACCACTCAAGTGCGGAGTTTTCCATTGCCGTGGCGCCGAAAATGAGGGTGAACAGCCGCACCGGCCACTTGGCCTTGAACGCGATGTGCGAGAACAGCCGGTGATAACCCAGCGTGATACTCAAGCCCGATGCAATGAACATCCCGACGAACATGAGACCGTGAAGCCACCAGTTGATTTGTCCACCGAAGTGGTAGAGGAAAATCGGCAAGCCAACGAGCGTGCTCAACATGGTGGCGGTTAGGAATATTGCGCTTGTCCAACGCAAGTCCTGTAAACGATAATTTATTTTCATGTATTGGGGTGGTAGCCGAACAGCCGACCCAGCCTCGGACGTGTGCACGCTGCCTCTACCATGTGATGGTGTAAATACTTTTTTTGAATTGAATCAATGCGTTTTTGACTAGGAATATCCTTTCGATTCAGCTCGTTTCCTTTTATATTTTGCTTATGTTATTCCCTATCAGGCTTTTATTTCATGCGATCGTGCTCGCTGTTTTCTGCCTGGCCAATTCGGGCTTCTGTGTCACGGCCAAGCCGAATGTCCTTTTCATCGCCGTGGACGACCTTAACAACGACCTTGGCTGCTACGGCCACCCGCTCGTCCAGTCCCCGAACATCGACCGCTTGGCTAGCCGCGGTATGCGTTTCGACCGAGCCTACTGCCAGTACCCCGTTTGCAACCCAAGCCGTGCCTCGCTCATGACCGGCCTGTATCCAGAGCAAACCGGCGTGCTCTCCAACGCCGGTGACTTCCGCGAACGCCATCCGGACATTACCACTCTGACGCAGCATTTCATGAACAACGGCTACTTTGCCGCCCGCGTCGGTAAGATTTATCACTACGGTGTGCCGCTACAAATCGGAACCGACGGCAAGGACGATGCGGCATCGTGGAACACCGTAGCCAATCCAATAGGCATTGACCGCACCGAGCTCGATTCGGTCGCCACGTTGCAGAAGGGAAAATATGGTGGCACGCTTAGTTGGCGCATCGTCGAGAGCCGCGACGACGATCACACGGACGGCAAAGGCGCACTCGAAGCAATCCGATTGATCGAAGAAAATCACCCTAACAAAACTGGCAAGCCGTTCTTTTTGGCGATGGGCTTTTTCCGGCCGCACACCCCGTACGTCGCTCCGGCTCACTACGCCAAGTTGTATCCGCTCGACAAGATCGATCCCGTGATGGAGAAGCCTGGTGACCGCGATGATATCCCGCCCGCCGCGCTCGCTGACCGAGCGCATCAGCGCGAGTTGTCCCTGGCTAAGCGCCGTGAAATCATTCAGGCCTACTATGCATCGATTTCGCTGATGGACGCTTGCGTCGGCAAACTGCTCGACGGGCTTGACCGGCTCAAGCTCACTGACAACACAATCGTCGTTTTCTTTTCTGACCACGGCTACCACCTTGGCCAGCATGGTCTTTGGCAGAAGAGTGACCTGTTCGAGGGCAGCGCCCGCGTCCCGCTCATCCTCTCCATCCCCGGCATGAAAAACGCTGGTCTAGCCAGCGACTCGCTCGCCGAGTTGGTCGATCTCTACCCTACGCTGGCTGGCCTTTGCGGCTTATCTAAACCGAACCATCTCAATGGCATAAACCTTATGCCAGTGCTTAACAACCCCAAGGCAAAGGTGCGCCAAGCCGCCTTCACGGTGACGCGAATACGCGGGAAGATTCCCGGAGTCAAAAAAAACAATCAACTTGGCCACACCATTCGCACCGAGCGCTACCGTTTCACAGAGTGGGCTGACGGAAAATACGGCGTGGAGTTGTATGACTACAAGTCCGACCCCGGCGAATACACCAATCTGGCCAAGAGAGATTCAGCCAAAAAAGTACTCAAGGGGATGCAGCAACTGATGCAAGCGACCCGGGCACACACTCGCTAAAGCCGCCCAAGCGCCTTGTCGAGGATGGCTAGGGCAGTGGCCATCTGTTCGTCGGTGATAGTCAGCGGCGGAGTGAGGGTGATCACGGTGCCGCCGGAGACTTTGAAGCTTAGTCCATTTTCGAGGCAGTCGTACAATATGCGCTCGGCGGTGTCTGGGCTGCTTACTTCCACGCCCATCGAGAGACCGAGGCCGCGTACGTCTGTGATGGCGTTGTGGCGTTGCTGCAATATGCGCAGTTCCTCCAATGTTTCGGTACCTAATTTTCTCGAGCGCTCGAGAAGGTTGTCCGACTCGATCACGTCGAGTGTTGCCAAGGCCGCTGCGGCACCGACCGGGTTTTTCTCGTGCGTGTAATGGCCCAGTGCACGCTGCTGCATGATGTCGAGATCAGCAGGGACGATTGTTGCGGCCATTGGCATCACACCACCACCAAGGCCTTTACCGAGCACAAGGATGTCAGGTGTCACGTCGCTGTATTCGCAGCAAAACATTCGACCGGTACGACCGAGCGCAAGCGGGATTTCATCGAAAATAAGCAATGTGCCGTGTCGATCGCACAGTTCGCGTACACGCCGCCAATACGCATCCGGCGGGCGGTCGATAGTTGTGCAGCGCATCGGTTCGGCAATGACCGCGCCAATGTCGCCCTCCTCGACGAGGATCTTTTCGATAGCCTCGGCGTCCGCCGTCGCGCTAGGCCAAGCGACGTGAAAACAGCCGGGCAGAAGGGGGCCGAGTCCGTCGCGAAACAGCGCCTCACCTCCGATCGAGATGGCGTCCAGAGATGCACCATGAAACGAGTCGAGCATTGAGATCGTCTTGTGCCGGCCAGTGACGTAGCGGGCGAGCTTCATCGCGATGCCGATGGCCGCTGTGCCGCCCGGCGCGAACAGCACCTTGGCCAGGTTGCCTGGCGCAAGCTTGACCAGGCGCTCGGCGAGGGCGAGGGCAGGTTGATTGGTGAATCGCCGAGGACAAAAGGCCAACTCGTCAAGTTGCCGCTTGACCGCCTCAATGACTTTGGGATGCGCGTGGCCTACCTGATGAACGCTGTTTCCGTGAAAATCCATGTAGCGTCTACCGGCGGCATCTGTCAGGTAGATGCCTTCGCAGCCAGTCAACTCGGTGAGGCACGGCGTGGAGAGGGATTGATGCAGAAAGGCTGCTGAGTCGCGCTCTAGTATTTGGCACGTCGCATTGTCCACGTTTGACTTTTGCCAAACGAGGCGGCGGTCGGAAAGGTTGATGTCCCCTTCAGTGCGGTCCGCTTGGCCAAACGGTTCATTTGTCGAAGTCATGCTCAACGCATTATAAAGCACTCCGGCCAAGCCTGAAAGAAAAGCCGTTGCCGGAGGGCTATGATTTGCTGTAAAAATGATACATCGTTAATTTGTAACTAATTAAACTCTAATTACGTAAACAAAGATTGATCTTATTTTGGTGCGATGAACAATTCGATTTTTAGATTAATGATGGCTACTTGCCTAGTCATGGTGACTGGTAATGCAACCGCACAGGAACGCCCTGAACACGGGGAGCCAGGCGAAGATCGCGGACGATACCCTCAATTTGGCAGGCAGGCTGGACGAGGCGACATGATGCGAGTGCTTCCAATCATGGCTGCGCTTGACGCCGACGGAAATGGGGAAATCTCCGACGTGGAAATTAACGGCTCTGTCGCTGCCCTCAAGAAGCTCGACAAAAACAAGGACAACAAGCTCACAGCAGAAGAATTGCGCCCTAACTTTGGTGGCAATCGGGGCGGCAGAGGTGGCAGTGGTATCCTAGGTCGATCTCCTGCATCTCTCACCCAACCGTTAAAGCCACTTCCGCCGGTTGCAAAGCAAATTGAAGGAGTTTCATCTCGTGAGATTCTTAAGCTTTTTGGTGCAAATGGGCGGCATGGGGGTACCGAACGCGAATTGGCTAACTACCGTCGTGTCTTCGGTTTCACTGATGCTGATAGGGACGGACGACATTCAAAAAAAGAATATATCGAGAACGGCGCCTATCTAACCCCTCAATCAAGACAGGGCATCTTTCAGGCATCTGACTCAAACAATGACGGCTTTGTCTCCGAAGCTGAGTATGTCGAAAACCGACTTATCACTGACGAGGCCAAGTTGATATTTGGTGGCATGGACTCCGACGGCAACAACAGGTTGACAGCAAAGGAATTTTTGGCCAGTGGAAATCTAAAGGATCAGAAATTGGCCAACGGGGTTTTCAAGGCGTTAGATACAAACGAGGACGGGGAACTTGTCATCCCCGAGTATCTACGTGTATGGGGCCGTTGGGCCAGGCATTAAACCTTTTGTTTGCATAAACTCCGACGGCAAGACATTCTCAAGTCGGCGAGGGTAACGCCAGTAGTTCACGCTACAGGTTCCTTGCTTAAACGATGTTAAAGTCGTTTTGAGGTCGTTAGTTCGTGGTCGAACCGGCGGCCTTTTTTATTTGATGCGACGCCGGAGGAGAAACGGATCAAATTCATCGTTGGTGTCATAAGCATATGGCTCCCAGCCCTCAGGAATCTTTCCGGATGATGTCTTTATTTTCCACTGTTGCTTTCCATCCCAATTGTCAGTCGTACGACGGCGGAGGAGAAACGGAGCTTGTTCATCGTTACTATCATAACCAAATGGCTCCCAACCCTCGGGAATCTTTCTGGAAGATGTCTTCAGTTCCCATTTTTGCTTTCCATCCCAATTGTCAGTCGTGCGACGGCGGAGGAGAAATGGATATTGCTTATCGTTGCTATCATAAGCATATGGCTCCCAGCCTAAAGGAATCTTTTCGGAGGATATCTTTATTTCCCACTTTTGTTTTCCATACCAATTATCAGTCGTGCGATGGCGGAGGAGAAATGGATATAGTTTATCTTTTATAGAAGTAAAAACTTCCTGATTTTCTCTTACTTCTTTGGATTGATTATTTGTAAGGCGCGTCAATTGTACTTTTCCTTTTTCGACCTTAAACTCAGAAAAATCCTCTGTTTCTTCTATATCAAATGTTGCCTTTAAAACATTGAACCTAGAACTAGGAGTATAAAGATTGAGAGTCGGTAGGTTAGATCTCGTTTTTATGTCAGCCCATAGCTTTCCATTCAGAAGCCTTAATTCTCGATCATTGTTACTATATTTTGAGATTATGCACCGAGATGGGCCAGACAGCGTCAGAATAGATTGATCATGGAATTCCAACTCGACAAAAGAGTCTGCTGAAACAGCCTCAACGGTAGATCCAACTGGGATAGTCATCCCAACTTCTAGGCTTAATAACTCTTTACTGTTCTTGTGGAATATTTTTACTGCACCTGCTATTGACTTGATAGTAGATACTTTCACGGGAGTTGTATCGCTGTTGAAAATGTATAATAGAAGAGCAAGAACAGCCGCTACAGACATTCCTAATTTCAAGTATCCTGAAAGAAAAGTAATGGGTTTATTGCAGACTACCGGGTTTGCAGGCTTTTGAATCGGAATATTGGGTATATTAAAATTAGGTATTCCAATTTGCTCCTCTAATGCTGTATCGACGTCAATATAAGAAAGGTAGTACTTTCTTGCTTCAGGATTGGATCCTAATATTTTTTCTAGTTGTTTTTCTTCATCTTTGGAAAGTGTCCCTTCAGTCAATTTGGGCATCAATATTTCCAAATTATTTTTCCAGTCAATCATGACAATTCTTCTTTCATTCTTTTTTCAATACAAATCATTAATTGATTGCGAATTCGATGCATCTGTATTCGAATTGCATTAGAGGTTTTGCGGGAAACATTTGCTATTTCTTTGAAAGAAAGACGCCGCTCATACCTCGCTTTAAGTAGTTTAAAATTTTCTTTGTCTATTTTTTTTAGGCATTCGTTCAGGTGAGATAACCTAAAAGATGTATCGTCAGGCCTTTTACCATCTTCCTCTATGATTTGATCAAATGTTCTATCTGAAAAAATCAGTCGCTCACGCGATTGGTTTTTGCGAAAAGATAAAATTTGAAAATTAGCAACTGTTAATGCCCAGGCCATGAAGTTCGTCCCTATTTGGAAGTCATTGGCTTTACGGCAAAGAACAATATTAGTCAGTTGAAGGACTTCATTAGTTTGATGGTGATCAACTAAACGCTTTAGAATAAATCCATGAATTTTTTGTTGAGCCTCAGTTAACATTTCAACAAATTCCTCATCCAATTGAAAAGGCTGATTTTTATCCTGCACTATTAGCTTAATCTTTTCACAGATTTCTTTTGCCGTATTGAATAGTGTACTGGGAGTAGGGGCTTAACCTCTGGACTTTTCGAGGAAAATCATCATCAAGAGACTCATCATGCAACGTGTTTCTTCGTCAGGAGTTACTTCGGCTAGTTTGTCTATTTTGAACAGTGCGCCCCAAAAGCTTGGAACTTTTGTTAGCCTGAAGAGTTCAGTGCCATCTTTACTTTTTGCAATATATGACGAATTAAAAATGTAGTTGCAAACAAAGCCAACAAAAGGGAGGCCTCCGAGCAAAGAGTCAACAAGTTTTGCAAAAGGGTTCTCTTCTTTAATTGTTGCATATTGATTGCCGCTGGAATCATCGACAAGGTAAGTCGCTTTCCATATTGAGAGAAGGCCTTTGCGTTGTACGGAGCCAAAGCATTGTTCGTTCTCTGTGTAAAAATGATATGCCGCACTGAAATCGATGACCTTATTGGCTCTAATTGTACAAATTATTTTGGCTTTTGATTTGTCCTCAAATACCTCGAGTTCTTCTTTGAGTTTTAAGACCTTTTGCCGAGCATAAGCAATTAAGTTGCCTTTGCAATCTGTCAGCATTGCTTGTTTTGCCAGAGCAATTTTTTTGAAGTTCAGCTCAATCGGGTAATTTTCACTAGAAGCTGCCTGCGGTGATTCCTCTTGAACTAAGTCTGGTGCGGCTATTATGGCTGGCATAGCTAAACTGGTTTTGCAGGCAGGGCATTCAATGGTCTGCCCAGCTAGTTCTTCAGGTATCTCCAAGTGCTGATTGCAATTTGTGCAGATTATTTTCATTCAGTATACCAGTTCTTCACTCATTCTGTTAGAGCGCTAAGGCACATTTAATTTACCATTCCATAGCAGTGCCAAGAGCCATTAATAATCCTAAACCCAAGATGGTAATAATCGATAAGATACAGCTAACCATCCCGCAAATCATCCCGGCTTTGGTGAAAACTTTTCCCTCGGGATCCATTTGATCTTCTTTCATTTTTGCGAGATCCCCTTTCCCCATAATCCAAGCTGGTATCCCAGTGAAAAACGTACATCCAACTAGACTCAATATGCCAAGCACAAGTATCAGGGTACCGCGATGATGTTCTAAAACGCTGCTGGTTGTTTCAGAAGTATATGTCGTTTTGCCATTCATTGCTTAAGGAGTTGCTCAAATTTATTTTATGCGACGTCTTAGGAGAAACGGATCAGACTTGTCGTTGCTGTCATAAGCAAATGGCTTCCAGCCTTCGGGAATCGTCCCTGAGGATGTCTGTATTTCCCACTTTTGCTTGTTATCCCATTCGCCAGAAGAGCGACGGCGGAGAAGGAGCGGATCATAATCGTCTTTGTAATCATAGCCAAATGGCTCCCAGCCTTCGAGAATCTTTCCGGTCAGACTTGAGGATGTCTGTATTTCCCACTTTTGCTTATTATCCCAGTTGTCAGCTGTGCTACGGCGCAGGAGAAACGGATCAGACTCGTCGTTGCTGTCAAAAGCAAATGGCTCCCAGCCTTCGGGAACCGTCCCTGAGGATGTCTGTATTTTCCACTTTTGCTTGTTATCCCAGTTGTCAGTTGTGCTACGGCGCAGGAGAAACGGATCAGACTTGTCGTTGCTGTCAAAAGCAAATGGCTCCCAGCCTTCGGGAATCGCCCCGGAGGATGTTTTTATTTCCCATTTTTGCTTGTTATCCCAATTGCCAGCAGAGCGACGGCGTAGAAGGAACGGATCATACTTGTCGTTGCTGTCATAACCAAACGGCTCCCAGCCTTCAGGGATCTTTTCAGAGGATGTCTTTATTTCCCACTTCTCAGTATTGCTTGTTGCTGATGTTGTGAAAATTACGGTAGTTGTTGATATCAAAAGCACAACTGCCACTAATGATTTGGAGTTAATCTGTTTCATTTTATTACTATAATTCGACTGAGCCACTAAACGACACAGTTATATTAGTTAATAGCTAAAATCTTTCGAATGTTTCATAAAATTTAAAAGAGCGAAGCCACAGGGCTTCCATGTAAGTCATGCTATGTAACAAGAAATGCCTACACGAATATCGATACTGAATCGCTATGAACAATCCCTAATATTTTTATTGTATCGCCTAATACAGGAATAAAAACTCACCCGTTCTTTAAGGGGTATGCATTTGTTTAAATTTGTTGGGGTTAATCCTTGAATTTCTTCTCCGCGAGAGACGCATACTAGCGCAAAAGAGTAGATCAGACTAGGCTTACAGTTGTAGACTGAAAACCCAGTTCGACTAGGGTTATTAGAACTTTTGGTTCTACCAGGGATTAAGCACTTCTGAAAACTGATGCTTTTGGCACGGCTGTCAATCACCTGCCCCCTCTCTTTTTAAGTTTGGAAGGATTTTTCGGAACTGATACGTAACACCCCACAAATTCTCGGGACTCAAAGTGGTGCCATTTTTCATAAAACGAGCGCTACCATCTGCAAAAGTGTAATTGGAACCACCGCTCGTATCCGAACTCCCTCCACCGTGTTTGGCCTGATCAATTTCCTTCACATCGTTTCCTTCCCCTTGATAAAAATCCATGTGGCAGTGTCTTGATCCTTTGCGCTTTTCACCAAAGATGATCGTGTTGGAGGGTTCAGCGATAAAAGACATTTTCATTCCAATCGGCCATTTCCATTTTTCGAATACTTCTTTGCTAAGCCTAGTGGCAAAAAAATCATTGAATCCATTTATCAAAAAACCGTGGTTAGCAGAGAATCCATCTGATGGACATTTAATCACTGCGTATGCAATGTAGTAAGGCTTAAGAGAAGTTATCCAATTTTCTCGCCCTGAAATTCGAGGCGGAAAATGATCGTCATGATCGTCAATATACATCTGAAGTCCCATGTGCAACTGACGAACATTGCTAAGGCACTTGATTTGGTTTGCCTTCCCTTTCGCTTTAGCTAAAGCAGGCAACAACATACTTGCCAAAATGGCGATGATGGCGATCACCACTAATAATTCTATGAGAGTGAACGCTTGTTTCGATAAGATCTTAACTTGGCGGTACTGTTTTTGACTCATTTCATTGTGAGTTAATTAATGCCGAATCTGTTGGCGCCTCTTCATCCACGGCATAAGAACGATTGTCATAGTTAAAACCTGACATTTTTCCAAAAAAATTAAAGGTAACTGCCAATTCTGCCATGCGCGTGACTAACCGTGAGTGCTTAAACAATTAGAAAGATAACTGCTTCGTACCTCACTAAAAACACAGTTGTGAGTAGGGTGGTTTTATTTCGCTTCAGCTTTCTTGATCAACAGTTCTTTATGCCTCGTGCTATCGAAATCATCTAATCTTCCATAGGCATCTACCTTGCCATCTGCGAATCGGATAAAGGCTTCATAGACACTAAACCCATTAGGTTTAAAGAGCTCATTATCAAAGCTTCTGTAAATAAAGTATTCCAACCCGTCCATGGCTGCGACCCTGAATGGTTTTCCATTCAAAGCAATGACCTGCTGTTTATTCATGCCGATAGTAATGGCAGCAAAATTGAGACTTCTAGTTGAGGCGCACCCCATGAGAAGCACAGCTGCGATTGTTGTGATTAGTATGTGTTTCACTTTTTAAACGGAATCTGATTTCCTGTTCTACTCAATTAAATCTAGAGCAATCAAGCTACTTACAGCTTTAAAGTGGTCGAATAACGGAGATGTTTCGGTAATAGTCTAGCAGCGTTTCCAGGCTCACGACACCTCCGCCCATGCCGCTTTTTTTGACTCCGGCATACGGGACGCCGTGTACGACCACGTTGTGTGAGTTGATCCAGCCGTTTCCGGTCTCGAATTGAGAGGCCACACGTTTGCATCGGGCGAGGTCGCTGGACCATACGCTGTTGGCCAGCCCGTAGTCGGTGTTGTTGGCCAGGCGGATACCTTCGCTTTCATCGTTAAACGACGCGAGATAGGCGACTGGTCCAAAGATTTCCTCGCGGGCGGCGACATTATTCAGTGAACCGGCGAGCAGTGCCGGTTTGACATAATGCCCACCGGTACAGCCCTCGACCTGGACAGCGCCGCCCTCGAGCACGGTTTCCGCGCCGGCTGCAGTGCCTTTCTCCAGATAACCGAGCACGCGTTTATGCTGAACTTCACTAACAACCGGACCCATTTGTGTGCCGTCGTCAAGGGGATGCCCGATCTGCACTGCCTTGAGTCGGTCAACGGCAGCATTTACGAAATCATCATAAATGGTTTTCTGCACCAGCCACCGTGTGGCGTCGCAACAAACCTGCCCGGCGTGGAAGGTTATGGCTTGGGCGAGTTTGTCGGCAGCTTCTGGGATGTCGACATCATCGAAGATGACGGCTGCTCCCTTGCCACCCAATTCAAGTTTCACAGGGATCAGGTTTTGGCCGCACTCCCTGGCCACCAAACGACCCACCTCAGGTGAGCCGGTGAAGGACATCCGGCAGAGATTAGGATTCTTGGAAAGCGCCGCGCCGGTTACCTCACCCACACCAGGAATGACGTTGATCACGCCATCCGGGATGCCGATTTCCTTTGCAAGGTGCGCTACGTAAAGGGCGGAGAGTGGCGTGTCTTCTGCCGGTTTTACTACGCACGTGTTCCCGGCCGCCATCGCGGGTCCAATGCCCCATCCGCAAAGCAGAAATGGAAAGTTCCAGGGCACAATAAAGCCGCACGGACCCCAGGCATGTCGCACCACGGATGCCTCATGACCGGCTACCGGAATGGCGGTATCCAGGGAGAGTCCTTGTGCGAGGCCACAAAAATATCGGATAGTATCAATAAAGTTTTGCACATC
>Ga0115011_10000380_pt1 | contig 37699 bp, 27 predicted proteins | sample TroAtlMetagenome_2_FD_88705 | JGI IMG/M metagenome (GOLD analysis project Ga0115011, IMG submission 88705) | Marine eukaryotic phytoplankton communities from Atlantic Ocean - Tropical Atlantic ANT8 Metagenome | ecosystem: Environmental > Aquatic > Marine > Oceanic | place: Tropical Atlantic... | reverse complement strand
TCAGCAACATCACCGAATATAAAATCACCAATCCCACCACCATTGTGTAATCGCGATTGATCGAACTGTTCACGAGGAACACCCCGATACCGGGGATCTGGAACAAGTTCTCCACCACGAACGATCCCACCAACAGATCGGCCAACAAAGGCCCGCTGTACGTCACCACCGGCAGGAGGCCTTCGCGCAGCGCGTGCCGTAACACCACCGACTTCTCGCTCAGGCCCTTAGCCCGCGCCGTTGTTATGAAGTCCGACTGGAGCGACTGGCTCATCCCTTCCCGGGCCAACCGCGAAACTTTTCCGGCGAAGTAGGTGCCGAGCGTGATTGCCGGCAGGATGACATGCCACGGCCCGCCCCAAAGGCCCACCGGAAAAACCGGCCACTGAATCCCCAGCAAAACAATCAATACCGGCCCCAGCACAAACGCCGGAATGCACACCGCGAGAATGGAAAAAAAACTGCCGATATGATCCTGCCAGCACCCCCGGCGAATCGCCGTCCACACGCCCAGCGGAATACCGATGCCTAGCGCAAAGCAGAACGACAAAAGCCCTAGCGACAACGACACCGGCAAGCCCTGAGCGATGATGTCGTTAACCGAGTGGTTGCGATACTTCAGCGACGGCCCGAAGTCGCCCCGTACCAAGCCGCCTTCGAATGCCTGCCATTTGTCGCCGTGTTTTTCAAAACCGATACCAACAAATCTCAGGTACTGCTGCCACAACGGCTCGTCGAGGTGGTACTTGGCCTTGAGGTTGCGCTCGATGTCCGGCGACGCCGGCGTGCGCTCCTTGTCGAACGGCCCGCCCGGCGCCACACGCACCAGACAAAACGCGAGGAAACTGATCACCAGCACCAATGGCACCAGCATCGCCACACGCCTTAAGAAATAAGCCAAGCTCACGGGGCAAAACCATGCACACGCGCTCGCAATCCTGTAAAGTACAGGCCACTTGAGACGCTGGTCCAAGCGGGATAAATGAGCCATAATGACTCACTATTGATTGTTATTAATATGCGCCATTATGTCTCTATATTGTTTTTTTTAAAAAAAAAGAACGATTTTTAGGCCACCTTTTACCTAAAATCGATTGGCACGCGCTTTGCATTAAGTTTGGTAGTTGGTTTGATAGAAACCGTAACCTAAAAACAGAAAGGAATAATTATGATGACTTGTACGAGAAGAAATGAAAACCCATTGACGGTATTCGAGGATGTGTTTGGCAGTCTGTTTAATGACTCGTTAGGCACCTTGACCAAAGCCACCCAAGCCGACGCATGGAGCCCTGCGGTGGACATCGTGGAGTCACCCAATGCCTACACACTGACCGCCGACCTGCCCGGCCTGACCAAGGCCGATGTAAACCTGACGGTGGAGGAAGGCGTGCTGACGCTGACCGGCGAACGCAAGGCTGAGCAAAGCGAGAGCAACGAGCTTGGCCACCGCTACGAGCGGGCTTACGGCAAATTCAGTCGCTCGTTTCGGCTGGGCAACAGTGTTGAGACCAGCAAGATCAATGCTGAGTTCAAAAACGGCATGCTCAAGGTCGAGTTGCCGAAAGTCGAGGCTAGCAAGCCTTACGAAGTTTCCATCGCGGAATAATCTGGATTGATTATATAGATAATCGCCAAAGCGGAGCCAAAAGGCTCCGCTTTTTTGTCGCTTGGAGCCGATGGAGGATTCAAGGGAATTCTACCGTCGGTCACCGCTGCGGCCACTGCGGTCACTCCTCCCATCGCTCCGACCCTGGCTGCTAAACCGCTCGCGCATCTGTTGCACGTACTTTTGTCGTTCCGATGACGACATTTCTGCAACGCGCGACCGCAATTCGTTACTGCTAGACGATCGTTCTCCGCCGCCCTTTGAGCGCCGGTCCGCTTCCTTCGCTCTTTTCTTATCGGCGGCCTTCTTAATCTCAGCCACCTTCTTGGCGGCAGCATTGGATGAACTTCTCGATGAAGTCCGGGGTGCCTTGGCCACCGATGTCTTGAAGGTATTTTCCTTGAAACTCAGACTGCGGAGTTCACCAAATTCCTTGATAGTAACTTTTCCCGTTGCCTTGTCGATGGAGACGATCTCGATTCCATCCTTTTTTTCGCCGGCCACCAATTGCAGGTAAGTGGGAGGCTCGGCCTTTTTCTTGGTATCGACCCGTGCCAATGCCGCGCGTTCCACACCCTTGTGCAGGTAAATACCGGTGAGCATGATATCCTCACTTCTGGGTGGTTCGGGCGGGGCAGTTTCGCGCGTGGGTGGCGGCTCGCTTGTGAGGTTAAAAGCATTGCGTTCACTTATGGTGACATACGGGTTCTCAGCCGACCACGCAATCTCTGTGGATAACGAAATTATACCCAAGGCAACAACTGCCAAAACAGACTTTCCTCGGTTTTTTACCATTTTATTCCTTCCAAGGTCGCCGACCAACCCGCCGACCAGACAACCCGAACACGAATTAAACGCTATTCCGAGATAAATGGTTACGGAAAACCATCACTCAGACGTCGGAAAAGTTGATACCATCCCTAAGCCAGCGCCTCCTGAATCACGTTGCCATGGACGTCGGTCAACCGGAAGTCGCGGCCCTGAAAACGGAAGGTCAATCGCTTGTGATCCAACCCTAGTTGGTGCAGCACAGTCGCGTGCAGGTCGTGCACGTGGCACTCTTGATCGATCGCGCCAAACCCAAACTCATCCGTCTCGCCGACGATATTCCCGGGCATGATGCCGCCACCGGCCATCCACATGGTGAACGCGTCGATGTGGTGGTTGCGCCCCGCCGTTTGCCTCGCCTCGCTCATTGGCGTGCGGCCGAACTCGCCGCCCCATATCACCAGCGTATCGTCGAGCATCCCGTGCGCCTTGAGATCCTTCACCAGCGCCGCACTGGCCTGATCGACTTCATGGGTCACCTTGTCGAAGTCCTTGGTGAGGGTTTCACCGGGGCCGCCGTGGCTGTCCCAGTTCGCATGGTACAACTGCACAAACCGCGTGCCGCGCTGCACAAGACGCCGCGCCAAGAGACAATTGTTGGCATAGCTTGGTTTGCCTTGCTCGATGCCATACAGGTCAAGTGTCGCCTTGGACTCGCCGGAGATATCCATCAACTCCGGCGCGCTCGACTGCATACGGTACGCCATCTCGTACGAAGCGATACGCGTGCTGATCTCTGGATCACCGGTCGCCACCAGACGCTTTAGGTTGAGTTTGTTGATAACGTCGATCGAGGCGCGCTGGCGCCGGGCGCTGACGCCGGCCGGGTTGGCTAGATTCAGGATTGGATCGCCCGAACCCCGCAGTGGCACACCCTGATATGTTGTCGGCAAAAAGCCGCTAGCCCAGTTTGCCGCCCCTCCTCGCGGACCGCGCGAACCAGAGTGCAATACCACGAACCCCGGCAGGCTTTGCGTCTCGCTGCCGATGCCGTACGTCACCCATGAGCCCATGCTCGGCCGCCCAAAAATCCCGGTGCCAGTGTTCATGAAAAGCTTGGCCGGCGCGTGGTTGAACAGGTTTGTCTTACAAGTACGGAACATTGTGATCTCGTCGGCGATGCCGCCGATGTGCGGGATGTTGTCGCTGAACCACATACCAGCTTGCCCGTGCCGCCTGAATTGCTTCACAGGGCCAAGTAGCTTTTTCTTATCCTTGAACGTGCTGTTCATGAAAGCAAACCGCTTGCCCTTGATGAACGACTCGGGGATGTCGCCACCACTGCGACGGGCTAGTTCTGGTTTCCAGTCGAACAACTCCAACTGCGATGGCCCCCCCGCCATGAACATGTAAATGACATTCTTAGCCCTTGACTGGAAGTGCGGCTTGCCGGGCTGAAACGGGTCCACGCCCGCCGCCTTGGCCAAGTCGTCTCCGAGCAGCGAGCCCAGAGCGATCGAGCCCAGGCCCATCGAGCATTGGCTGAAAAAATGCCGCCGGGTGGCCTGTTTCAAATCCATTTGTTGCGACTGGCTGTCCTTTAAATCGTTCATCATTCGCGGGTAATCGTTTCGTCAAGGTTCAGTAGCACGCGCGCCGCCATCGTCCACGCCGCCAAATCTGTATCGCCGCCGGCCTTCTGCGGCGCTTGGCCAAGCAGCTTGGACTTGGCCACAACCGCCTTAGCCTCGGCGGATTGCACTGCAAACTCAGTGCGCTGGCTCTCGACCAGGCCGGTCAGCAGTCGCAACTCATCGGCGTCCGGCTCGCGCCCGAGGCAAAGCTGGAAACCAAGGCGGATGCGATTCGCCGCGCTGTCAGCCTCTGCCATCAGTCGCCTGGCCAAGCCGACCGCCAACTCAACGAAAGCCGGGTCGTTCATCAGCGTCAACGCCTGCAGAGGTGTATTCGAGCGGAGGCGGCGCGTGCACGCCGCCAGCCCGTCCGGGGCGTCGAATACCTTCAGCGCCGGGTGCGGCGTGTTTCGCCAGCGGTACGTGTACGCAGCGCGGCGGAAACGATCCTCGCCGCTGCTGGCTTTCCAGGTTTTTCGATGCTGGCCAAGATCCATGCAGCCATCCGGTTGCGGCGGAAATACGCCCGGCCCGCCCATCTTCGCACTGAGCAAACCGCTCGAAGCCAGCGCTAAATCACGCACCAGCTCGGCGTCCAAGCGGAAGCGCGCCTGCCTACCGAGCCACTTGTTGTAGGGATCAACGCGCTCCAAATCCGCGCGGCGCAGTGATGCCTGCCGGTACGTTGCCGATGTGACGATCAGCCGGTGAATCTGTTTTTGGCTCCAGCCGTTCTCCATGAATTCCACCGCCAACCAGTCAAGCAGCTTCGGATGCGTCGGCGGGATGCCCTGCGAGCCGAAGTCGTTCTCCGTCTGCACGATGCCACGCCCAAAAAAATGCTGCCACATGCGATTGACGGCCACGCGCGCCAGAAGCGGATTATTGCGATCAGCAACCCAGCGGGCGAAGTCGAGTCGGTTCCCGTCCGACTGGGCCAGACGGTGCAATACAGACGGCGTCCCTGGCTGTATCTCCTCTGCCGGACGGGTGAAATCGCCCTGCACAAACCGGCGAGTCATACGCGGCTTTCCGCGCTTAGCCATCACCAAGGTCGTCGCTGCACTTGGCCGCGCCTTTTTAAGCTTGGCTAGACTAGCACCGAGCGGCTTGCGCTCCGCATCCTCCTTGGCTAAGGCGCTCAACTCAGTCTCGAGCTGCTTCACGCGCACGCCGTGCTCGGCGCGCCTGACCAGGACTTCGGCCGTCGGCGCCTCGATGCGCGGCTCGTCAGCGTTGTTGAAAAAAGCAAACAACTGGTAATACTCGACCTGCGAAATGGGGTCGAACTTGTGATCGTGGCACTGCGCGCAACCAAGAGTCAGGCCGAACATCACCTCGCCCGTCGTGGCGATGCGGTCAAAAATTGAGTCGATTCGAAACTGCTCCTTGTCCACACCACCCTCCGTATTGATCTGCGTGTTGCGGTGAAACCCGGTGGCGATGCGCTGGGGCAACGTGGCGTCGGGCAGCATGTCGCCGGCGAGCTGCTCAATGACAAACTGGTCAAAAGACACGTCGCGGTTTATTGCATCGATCACCCAGTCGCGGTACGGCCACATCGACCGGCCTGCGTCGTGACTGTAGCCGTCGGAGTCAGCGTAGCGCGCCGTGTCCAGCCAGTGGCGCCCCCAGCGCTCGCCGTAGTGCGGCGACTGCAGCAACCCGTCTACAACCTTTTCAAACGCGTCAGGACTTGTGTCCGCGACAAACACAGCGATCTGCGCCTGGGACGGCGGCAGGCCAGTCAGGTCGAGACTCACTCGGCGCAGCAGCGTACCCTTGGCCGCCTGCGGCGACGGCGTGACACCCGCCTCCGCCTGCTTGGCGGCGATGAAAACATCAACCGCGTTTTTCGCCCACGCGCGCGAGTCGGTCGGTGAGTTGTACAGCAGTTGGCGAACCGGTTTTTTAAACGCCCAATGCCGGTCGTACTCGCCGCCGGCCTTGACCCATTCACTCAACAGCGTCACCTGCTCCGGAGCAAGGCGGCTGTTCGATTCCGGCGGCGGCATCCGCGTGTCGGGATCGGTGGCCGTGATGCGCGCCAACAGCTCGCTTTTAGCCAAGTCCCCCGGATCAATTGCCCGCACGCCATCGCGCGCCTCGGTCGCGCCCTCGCGCGTGTCAAGACGCATACCAGCCTTGCGCTTGGCTGCGTCTGGTCCGTGGCATTGGAAACAGTTCTCAGAAAGCACCGGCCGAATGTCCCGATTGAAATCGATCCCAGCCGCCTGCGGATTGGCCAAGCCGATAGCAAACACGCCGACCAAGAAGGTCGACTCGACCAGACGGCGAAAATTGAACGAAATGAACGGAATCACAAAAAACGAAACGAATACTCTAACCCAGCGACCTCCCGGGCAAGTCTCAATTGAAGCAAGCTGTGGAAAATCAACCCTCAACCGTGAGCGAGAACCTCTGGATGGTGTTGCGGCCGGACTTGCGGAACGGGCGCGGCATAGGCTGAGCGATCCCGTTCACGTCAATGGTCCTGCAGCGCACATCGTAATTACCGGGGGCGATCCCCTTCAGCAACGTGGCCCAGTGTGCAAGAGTATAGCGCATGGGCCAATGTTTCGGTTGGCCGTTCCCTTCAAAGAACCGCACATTGTCCGGCAGTCTGCCGCCGGGCAGTTCGCCGCCCCAACGAATGGGAGGCGGAAGAATCGTCACTTTCTGCCATGGTGCCCTGGTGAAGTACGGATCGTCCTCGGGCCACTCGTTGTCTTTCGGATTGATCCAGATCTGCACATTGCTCAAACCACCCACGCCAACCTGTGCCCAGCCGGTGACTGGGATCGGCTCACCAGCCTTGGCCTTTTCCGGTTTGTAGTGAAACCGGCTCATGGTTTTCATCCAGCTGTCGATGTCGTTGTTGCCGCCGGCATAAGTGTCGTTGGATTGATAATTGTTGGTGAGCAGAACGCTCTTGAGCCACTTGACAGACTTGAAACCATAGGCGTCGGGTACCAGCATCCGCACCGGCCCACCGCGTTTGCCTGTCAGCCATTGGCCATTGAGCTTGTAGCAGAGGATTACCGGGTTATCGCCCGGCGGGTCCTCAAGCACCCGACCAATCGGCAGTGAACTCCGGAACATCTGCTTAGGGTTGTTGTTGTGATGGCCATAATAAAACACTCGCCGAATGTTCGCCGTCGGTTTGGTGGCCCAGACGACGTGGCGAAGCGGCACCCCCTCCCACAAGCCCATGCCTAACGGCGCGCCAATATTGTTGCAGGTCATGATCTTGAGAAACCGCACCGCGTGTTTCTCCCCGAGCTTCAAGAGCGCCTCGAAATCCAGCGCGTTGCCCTTCGCCCTCGAGAGCGGGTTGCCCATCTCCGGATTGCTCTCGGGATCCGGCACGACATCAAGTTTCCAAGTTTCACGTTCCAATCCAACCTCAAGCCGCTTGGCCAAAGGCAGCTGGTACGGCAGGGGATCGCCACGCTCGACCGTGCCGAAATCATCCTGCGGCGTGAAATACCCGAGATCAGCCGTCGCCTCATCGAGGAGTGCTTGATCGGAATCCGCCCAGACGGACAGTGGCTTCAATGCGGTAAAACCGACTGCTCCGAGTTGCAGAAAGTAACGCCGTGTCACCTCGAGGTGTTGCCCATGAAGTTCGCTTGAGAGATACATTGGACGCGGAAGATTATGCCCTAACCAATTGGAGGCCATCAAGCAAACGCTTAGTAAAATAAAGGACTCGCGGCTACTCATCCACCCAACGCGACTTGGCTACTGAAGAGGATTTTTGAAGGATTTACTTTGTTAATTTTAGCCCACTTTTCTAGGCTCGCCCGACATCCGCCTTATTAAGTTATGGCTACAAACGATCATTGCAGTCGCGTTGTTGATGGGGTGTGTTACAACTCCGGAGCCGACGGCCATCCCAAAGCCAGGGACGCCCATCTGGGCTGCGGCCAAGATGGCTAACAAGGAAGTTGTCCTTCAGCATATAGTGGCCAGAACCGAGGTGGACACCCGGAACGAACCTTGCGGCGCATCCTCCCTGCACTCGGCGGCGTGGTGCGGTCACCCGGATATCGTGGAATTGATCCTCGCGGCCGAGGCCAACGTCAACGCAATCAATTTCGACGGCAAAATGCCGCTTGATTGCGCGACAATTTTTCCCCAAAATGAAATTGAAGACCTCCTCCGTAATCACGTCGGCAGGACGGCTGCTGAGTTGAAAGCTGAAGCCTTTAAATGAGAACAAAGACCAAGCGGGCGTTCACCCTCATCGAGTTGCTGGTGGTGATCGCCATCATTGCCATCCTAGCGGGGTTGTTGCTACCGGCCCTCGCCAAGGCGAAGGGGAAGGCCAAGCAGACACAATGCCTCAGCAACATGAAACAGATCGGTATCGCGCTCCTGCTTTATGAGAACGATTTCGAGAAGTACCCGCCCAAGGCGTCGCAGGTTCCTGACTTCATGAACAGGCAAAATTCCTTCTGGCGAAACAACTGCCTCTACGCCATCGCGCCCTACCTCCAAAGACAAGATCGACCCAGCACCGAGGTGTACTCCTGCCCCGACGCGAAAAAACCGGGAGATGCCTCGGACGCCACCAAGACCAGCGCCACCAGTTATCTACCCAACGGCGTGGTGATGGAACTGTCGATGGATCGCGTGCGCAGTCCTTCCGAGGTTGCCATCATCCAGGAAACCGTCCGGCTCGTCAGCTACACGGCGTTGCGGCCCTCGTACGGCCCGTCGTTCGGCGGCTGCGGCAAGGGCATGTACACTTACTGGCACCACACGCGAAGTCCCACCTCCGACTGGTACGCCTCCGTGCATTTCAAGGGCGGCAATCTCGTCTTGTCCGATGGCCACGTCGAGTATCGCAAGGCAACCGCGCTGCGCGCCAAACACTTCGGCCTGGCGGACGGCTCGTCGGGAAAAGCCGAGGACACCCAGTCCGCTCCCAGTAATGCCTGCTACAAGCCGGCCTTCTGATACCAATGCGATCAGGGAGCGTGCGCGCCTTCGCTGCGACTACTCCAAAAAATTCGCGACGCGCCTGGCCGCTTGGCGGCCGTTGAAGTAGCACCACTGCGCACCGTGAAAGCCGCCGAGCACGTTGCCGGCGGCAAACCAGCCCGGCTCCGAAAGCGCCTGGCCGCGCGCCAGTTGCAGTTGCCGCGACGGCAGCTCGACGGCCAGGCCGCCCAACAGCGCCAACTCGGTGTTCGGCACGAGTTCCCCGCAAATCATCACGCCGTCGCCGTGCCAATCCTGGCCGTCGCTTGACTGCACACCGGCGGCGGAGCGGTCGCCTTTTATCCCGGCAGCCGTAACGTCGCCCGACCAGTCGGGGCGCGTCCAGCGCCGGAAAAATAGTCGCTCAAACAACCCCGCACTGGGGCTTCGCCGCCGGTCGATCATCACCGGCTTGTCGCTGCCTGCTGCCCGGAGCTTCGCCGCCGCCGAGTAGGCGATCAGGTCCGAGCCCACCACCACCGGCTTGCGAGCGGGAAGCAACCCGTTACCGTCAAGCCAGCCGGTGATGTGTCGCGTGAAACCGACCCGCGCCGTTCGCGCCCCAGCGAGCCAGCCCTTCTCGGCGGGCGTTTGCTCACGGGCACCGGCTGCCAGCACAACGGCATCGGCGGTGACGTCACACACGCCTTCCGGCCAGAGTAGCGTCAGCCGTTTTTCGACGGGATCAATCTGGGTTACTTGCGCACTCAACCGAATCGTGGTGTCGGTCTTGGCCAAGCGCTTGGCCATTCGCCCGGCCAGTTCCTCGCCGAATACCACCCGGCCGCGCGTCCACTCGACGAACGTCGGCACACCGCCCGGTTTTTTGCGGTAACCCATCGGCGTGCCACCGACCTCGGCACGGCGCTCGATCAACACGACCGGCCCGATACCGCGCTTGGCCAAGCCAACCGCCACGCCGATGCCGGCCGGCCCGCCGCCGATGATCGCCACCTTGAAATGTTGCCCACAGCTCATGCCGTGACCTCCGCTTGGCCAGGCACAACCAGTTCACTGCCGGGGCCATTTTTCGTGAGTTGCGCGATACCGATGCCGGTGTGGCCCGACACGATTTCCGCCAGCGGCACCTGGCAGTCGAAGCCCTGGCAACGGCCGCTCAGAACCCGCGTGCGCCGCTTTAGCGCATCCATCGTGCGGGGCTTTAGCGGCGAGTCGAGTGCGTCGCGGATTTCGCCCCCGCTGATCACTTCACAAAAACAAATCGCGCAACCGTGATCGGTGCGGGCATCGGTCGCCCCGTTCTCAAACGGCCGCCGCCACCAGCCAGGCCAGGCGCTGTCCGGCCGGCAGTCGAGCGCGGCGCTGTCCGGCGACAACTCGAGGCCAAGCTCTTTTTGCATGCCGTCGATCAAGTGGCGCGCCAGCGAAATGGACGCGGTCAGCCCGGTGGAGCGCGCGCCGGTAACCGTGACGATGCCGGGCGCGCCGTCGTTGTGGCGGATCACGTAACTCCCTTGGTTGCAGGCGCACCGCGCACCGGCATAAGTGGCAATGACCGGCTGCCGGGCCAAGCCATCGACGAGCCGCGAGCCGCCCTCCACGACCCGGCGAATGCCCTCGACGGTGGTGTGCGTGGCGGCGGGATCCTCGAGCGGCAGGTCCTCGGCGGTCGGTCCCGCGAGCAGGTTTCCGAAAATGGTGGGCGCCACCAGCACGCCCTTCGTGTGCGTAGTGGGCACCGGCAGCAGGATGTGTTGCACGAGCGGCCGCGCGGATTTGTCGAACAACAAAAACTGGCCGCGGCGAGGGTTGATGTCGAACGCGCCACCGCCGTAGCCGTCGGCCAGACGGCGACTGCCCAACCCAGCGGCGTTGACGATACGACGCGCCGGGAGACGGTGACCGTCAGCAGTGACGAGGTGATGCAGCGGTGCGCCCGGCGGTTGGCCAAGTTCCACCCCGGCGATGTCCGCGCCGAGTAAAATATCGACGCCGTTGGCCAGGGCGATCTCGGCGTAGGCGATCGACGCCATGAACGGATCGACCAGCGACTCGCCCGGCACGAGCAACCCGCCACGCACATCCGGCGACGCGTTGGGCTCGCGCTCGCGAATCTCGGTGGCGCTGAGGATGCGCACATCGGTGGCGCGATTGGCGTGGGCGTTTTTCTCGGCGGCCTCAAGCTGGCGTTCCTGCTCGTCGGTCACCGCCATCATGATGCCGCCGATGGGGTCTAGCGGGATTTTAAGCCGCGCCGCCAGGCCGGGCCAGTCGGCCTCGGCCTCGTGCAACAGTTTCGACTCGAGCGAACCCGGCTTGGCGTCGTAGCCGGAGTGGATGAGCGCGCTGTTGGCCTTGCTCGTGCCTTCGCCGACATCATGCAGTCGATCGACAAGCAACACGCGAATATCGTACTGCGAAAGCCGATACGCCAGTCCGCAGCCGACCACGCCCGCACCGACGATGGCCATATCGTACGGTTCGACGCCAAGCTGCCCGGCACTCGTGAAACGCAGTGCCTCCTCACACGCGCCTTGCGGCCAGTTGTAAAACAACTTGCCGCGAATCTTCGGTTGCCATGTGCCAAACTGCGTCATTCGAGTGGCAGCCATCAATCCACAAAATCAAACGCCCAGCAAGCTCGGCCAATTCGGTTTGGAGAGCACACGCGCCCTCGCGAGGGGATACCGGCGCCCCGCCGGAATCGTTTCCGGCTTGGCCAAAGGAAAGATTTGGGGACGAAGCCTTGGACGAGGCGCTCAAAGGTGCGGTGAGCTCCCCGTTGCACTGGTGGGTTGCTTAGCAGCGGTGCCTACCGCTACAATCTAACCATGCGATTTCTCCCTGCCCTGTTCACATCGGCATTGGCGGTGGCGGCCCTTCCGCTTGGCCAGGCGGCCCGGCCGAATGTGATCCTCGTGATGACGGATGACCAGGGGTATCCCGAACTCTCCGCGCACGGCAACCCAGTCCTCAACACGCCGTTCCTCGACAAGCTGCACTCACAGAGCGTGCGCTTCACCGACTACCACGCCTCGCCGATGTGCACGCCGACACGCGGCTCGCTCATGACAGGACTCGACCCAGCGCGCAACGGCGCGATCAACGTGAGCAGCGGCCGCACGCTCCTGCGGGCGAACCTCCCGACGATGGCCGACCTGCTCCGCGAACAGGGCTACCGCACCGGCATCTTCGGCAAGTGGCACCTCGGCGACAATTACCCGTACCGCCCGCAGGATCGCGGCTTCGAGGAGACGCTGTGGTTCCCTTCCTCGCACATCGGCTCTGTGCCAGATCACTGGGGTAACAACTACTTCGACGACACCTACCGCTGGAACGGCAAACGCAAAAAATTTACCGGCTACTGCACCGACATTTTCTTCGACTACGCCATCGACTGGATCAAGCGCAGTGCCGCGGCCGGAGAACCGTTCTTCGCCTACCTGCCGACCAACACGCCGCACGGGCCGTTCCTCGCGCCGGACGAGGACATCGAGGTGGTGGAGGAAGTGCTAACCAACACCAAGCTGCCGCTCATGATGCCCCGGACAAAAAGCAACCTCGTGCGCTACCTCGCGATGATCCGCAACGTCGACACCAACATGGGCCGGCTCATGGCGTTCCTCGACGAATCCGGCCTGGCGCAAAACACTATCCTGCTTTTCATGACCGACAACGGCAGTACCTTCGGCCACGCCTATTATCCCGCCAGCATGCGCGGCCGGAAAACCCAACTGTGGGAGGGTGGCCACCGCGTGCCTTGTTTCATCCGCTGGCCCGGCGGCGGCCTCAGCAAACCGCGCGACATCAGCGGGTTGACGCATACACAGGACCTGCTCCCGACACTGCTTGACCTCTGCGGAGTCCAGACAACCCGGAAGTTCGATGGCATCAACCTCGCCCCAGCCCTTCGCGGCGAAGCCGAGGTACCGGCCGAGCGCATGCTCGTGATCAACTACAGTCGCATGCCCGGCAGCCTGGACTTTCCCACGCCCGACTCCCCCTCCATCCTCCGGCGCGAAGGCGGCGCGGTGCTCTGGAAACGGTGGCGAATGCTGCGCGACAGCGAGCTGTACAATCTCGAGACAGATCCGCTGCAGAAAAAGAACGTCATCGATGACCACCCAGAAGTGGCGGCGAAACTGCGGCGGCACCTCGACGACTGGTGGGCCTCTGTCGGCAACATCGCCAACGAACCGCAGCGGTTGATCATCGGCAGCGACGCCGAAAACCCGATGATGCTCACCGCCTGCGAGTGGCTCGACGTGTTCATCGACCAGCAGCGCCAGATCCGGCGCGGTGCCCAGAAAAACGGCTACTGGGAACTGGAAGTCGCCCAAGCTGGCCGTTACCGGTTCGAGTTGCGGCGCTGGCCGCGCGAAGCCAACCTGCCGCTGGGCGCGGGGTACAACGGCGAAGGCGCGCTGCCAATCAAGCAGGCCCGGTTGTTCATCAACCGCGAAATGACGGCCAAGCCGGTGAAGCCAAGTGACAAGGCCTCCACGTTCACCGTGACCCTCCCGAAAGGTCCGACTCGCCTGCACACCTGGTTTGACGAGAGTCGATCCAACCCCATCTGCGGCGCGTACTATGTGCATGTGAAACGACTTTGAAATATCAACATGACAAAAAACCCACTCCCCCACTTGGCCAAGCGCCTGGCCATCCTGACCACCGCGATGCTGTTACTCAACTGCGGCCTGGCCGCAGAGCGCAAGACGGAAAACCTGATCCTCATCACGCTCGACGGTGTGCGGTACCAGGAACTGTTCGGCGGGCTCGACCTCGAGATTCTCAAGGCAACGATCAAGGACGGTAAACTGGAGGACACCAAAACCTACAAGCGCTTTTGGGCCGACACACCGAAGGAACGGCGCGAAAAACTCATGCCGTTTTTCTGGGGCGAATGGATGCAGCGCCACGGCTCAGTCGCCGGCAACCCGCAAAAAGGAAGCTCGGTACGCCTGGCTAACCGGCTACTTTTTTCCTATCCCAGTTACTCGGAAATCCTCACAGGCCAAGCGAGAGACGACCTCATCACCAGCAACGATAAGGTTCTGAATCCCAACCCCACCGTGCTCGAGTTTCTGCGTCGCAAACTAGGCCTGCCGCAAAAACAGGTCGCCGCGTTCGCCTCCTGGGACGTGATCGGGGTGGCAGTGCAGCACGAGGCCGGCGCGGTGTTTACCAACGCCGGGTATGAGGCCTATGCGCACCCGGACCCGGCCATCCAGTCCATGAGCCGGCTGCAGTTCGAGACCCTCACGCCGTGGGACACCGTGCGGCACGACGAGTACACCTTCCGGTTTGCCATGGCGCACCTCAAGACCCACCGACCGCGCGTTTTTTATCTCAGCCTTGGCGAGACTGACGACTGGGCGCACGAAAAACGATACGACCGCGTGCTCGCCGCCATCGCCCGAAATGATTCCATGTTCAGCGAGCTTTGGAACTGGCTGCAAGCCGACGCACAATACCGGAACAAGACCACCCTGCTGATCACTACCGACCATGGCCGAGGCGACATTGCGCTAAATTGGCACAGCCACAACGCGCAAATCAGAGATGCCAAGAACACTTGGCTGGCGGTCATCAGCCCGGATAGTCCGCTGCGTGGCGAATGGACCGGCGGCGAACCGATCGTCATGGATCAAATCGCTGCCACTCTCTGCCGTTTCGTCGGCCTCGACTACAGCGAACAAAACCCAAAAACCGGCAAACCCATCGCTCGTCTCTTCGAAAAATGAAAAAACTTCTGACCATAATCATTGGTGCCGTTGCGCTGGGCTGGTTCGCTACCCCAGGTGTGAACGCGCAGGATTCGCGGAAGCCGCTTTTTGACGGCAAGTCCCTTGCGGAATGGGAGGTGCTCAAGGGAGAGCGTCAGCTTTGGCGAGTGGAGAATGGCGTTATCACTGCCGGCTCGGTGACGAAGAAGGTTCCGCACAATTCCTTCATCGCCACAAAACGGTCGTTTCACAATTTCGATTTGCGACTAAAGATCCGCATCACGGGAACAGAGGGCTTCGTCAATTCCGGCATCCAGATTCGCAGCGTGCGGGTGCCCGGCAGCCACGAAATGATCGGTTACCAGGTGGACGCCGGCAGGGGCTGGTGGGGGAAACTATACGACGAGTCACGCCGCCGAAAAGTGATCGGCGAGTCTGCCGATGCGGACGCGGTCAACCGCGCCGTCAAGGAGGACGACTGGAACGATTACCGCATCCGCGCCGAGGGCACGCGCATCCGCTCGTGGATCAACGGCGTGGCCGCCCTCGACTACACGGAGGCGGAGCCGAATATCCCGCAGGATGGACAGATCGGCCTGCAGATCCACGGCAACGGCAAGACAGTGGTGCAGTTCAAGGACGTGACTATTGAGACACTGCCCCCCACCCCCAACGCGCCCACTTGGGAGAAGGTCGGCCGGCCGAAGGGCAAAAAGAAAACCGGCGGGGCCAAGGCGGGAGTCGGGGTGAAGTCTAAACGGAAATAAACCCAAGCAGCTGGCAATATAATCTCACCGAGCGGGTGAATAGATGCGGCTGGTCGGTGGGTAGAAGTCACCGGGCTTGAGGCATCCATGCTCGGCCAAGGCCCGTTGCCGCCGCTCACACCCCCCCTCTCATACAGCCGGCGCGATTACCCTTTCAAACCCCCGTCCATGAGGAGATTTTAAAAGAGTTTTGACACTAGACTTAACGGATTGCCTGCACCCGGTGAGGGACTCCACTCCCCCTATGCCTACCTGGTACGGAATGAAGACAAGCGCTTGGCGAAGCGCTATTTCTTTTCGCGGATGCTAAAGAGGTGGGTTTGGTTGCGGATGAGAAGGCGGTCGCCGGCCAGGGCCGGGTTGGCCATGCTCATGCCGCCAGTGTGGTTAACACGAACCAACTTGTATTTTTCACCCGCCTTAAAAACGTACGTGTCACCGGCTTCACTCAACGCAAAGACATGGCCGCGATACGCCCAGGGCGACGCGGTGAAGCCGGCTTGCTTGTCCGGATTGATGCGCTCCTTGACGTAGTGCAGTTTGCCCGTTTTGGCATCGCGACAGGCGATAAAACCAAAGTCGTACAGCGTGTAAAATTCATCGCCGTAAACCAACGGCGTGGGGTTATACGGCGCGGCTCGCTTGTCGTACCACGCGACGAATTTGTTACTGTCCTCGCCGGAGTGAATTGAGATGTCGCCCTTGGCCCCGGGTCGAATGGCGTATACGTGTTTCTCCCGATCGCCCACGTAACCGGAGGCAACGTAGAGAAGTCCGTGCGCCGCAAACGGCGTCGGAATCACAATCGACGTCTTTGACTTCCATTGAAAACTCCAAAGCTCCTTACCGAATAAATCGTATGAGCGCGTGCGACGACGCCCGGACAGAACCAGTTCCTTACCGCCGTCGTGCTTCCAGACAAACGGCGTGGCCCAGTTGCTCGGCTCGTCTCGCTTGGTTTTCCACAACTCCCTGCCAGTGAGTTTGTCGAACGCCGCCACCCAGCTTTCCTCCTCGTTGTCGTTCACGATGATCAACTGGTCTCCGTCGAGAACCGGAGAGGCACCGGTACCCCAAGCATTGCGCATCTTGTACGGCTTGAACATTTTTTTCCAAATCACCTTGCCGGTCATGTCGAGGCAGTAAAGCCCGTGACTGCCGAAGTAGGCGTACACCCGCTCGCCATCCGTCACCGGAGTCTCGGCGGCATAACTATTCTTCACATGAATTGGCGTGAGAGGCCGAGCCTCCAACACCTCTTTCTGCCAAAGAAACTCACCCGTCGCCAACTCAAGACACAAAACCAGAAAGTGATGCATGTGCTTGATCGGTTCCCGTCGTTCGCCCCCGAAGTAAAGACCCGGCTTGCGCTTCTCGAATTCGCCGTCGCTGACCGCCGTAGTGAGGTACACTCGCCCGCTGTGCACGACCGGACCCGACCAGCCAAGCCCCGTCACAGCAACCTTCCACTCGACATTTTTTTTGTCACTCCACTCGATCGGCAGATTGGCGTTGTCGGATACGCCAAGCGCTTTTGGCCCACGAAACGAAGGCCAATCCCCCTCAGCCACCGCTTGGCCAATCGCCACCGAGAACACAAATAGACAGCTGATAAATTTCATAATTCGTTGAACAACGGCAGCGTTCGGCCAAGCACTAGGCCGGTCAAGGAAATTGACCTTCGCAGCTTAGCCAAGTTAGCTGGGCGCATGAGTGTCCCGGAAGATTTTGCCATCGTGTTGGTCACCGCGCCGGATATGGACTTAGCCCGCCGTTTGGCCAAGGCTACGCTGAAGGCCAAGCTCTCCGCCTGCGCCAACATCGTCCCAGCGGTCGAGTCGCACTACTGGTGGAAGGGGAAACTCGAAAGCAGCGAGGAAGTGCTGCTCATTTTCAAGACGCGGCAGCAACTACTGCCCAAACTGGAGCGAGCCGTCCGGGAGATTCACCCCTACGACACCACGGAATTCGTCGCCCTCCCCCTAACCGCCGGCAGCCGACAATACCTAGCTTGGCTCGCCGACAATACAGCGAAAGAATAACTTTATCGTTAATCTTCCCTGATTGCGCCTAAGTAGGGATCGTTTTCTTCGGTTTTGGCTGTTTCGACGTTGGTTTCTTGAGCAAGAATGAAGCCTTTGACGTCCTGCTCGGTGACGAAGTACTTTTTGCCGATTTTTCGCGCGCGGATTTGGCCGGCTTGGATGTAGCGCGTCACCGTCCGATACTTGAGGCACAGCATTTCTGCCACCTCATGAGCATCGAACGCCTTAAAATCATCAACTTCAATCATAAATGAATGCATTTAAAAAACATATAAATAGTTTTTATGTCAATATAATACATTAAAATACTTTGTTATGCTTCTTAATGTATTCTCAATATTTTTATTTTTCTACCTCATTACTGCCTTCTACCACGGGGTGATGGACACGTAGGCAAGGAACACACGATACCCGTTATTTGCGTTCACTTTGTCTCAAATCCACCTTTATTTGTGTTTATTCGTGGTTTTCAAAAAATCCAACTTGTTTTAGCAGGCTTACGTCTCTTGCTCAGTTGAGCTTGTGTCGATGGGCATTGTTCTTGTTGCTCTTTCGGCTTTTGGTAGAGTCCGCGCCCTTTTGGTTTTCTGACGATGCAGAAAGAGATCAGCCGACGGCGCACATTCGCCATCATTTCACATCCGGACGCCGGTAAAACCACCCTCACCGAGAAGATGCTTCTTTACGGTGGCGCGGTGCAGTTGGCGGGATCGGTGCGTTCGCGCAAAAACCAGCGGGCGACGACATCGGATTGGATGGAACTCGAGCGCAAACGCGGCATCTCAGTCAGTTCGACCGTGCTGCAATTCGATTATCAGGGGTATCAGATCAACCTGCTCGATACTCCGGGGCACAAGGATTTCTCCGAGGACACTTACCGTGTGCTAACCGCCGTGGACGCAGTAGTGATGGTGCTCGACGCCGCGAAGGGCATCGAGGCACAGACTCAAAAATTGTTTGAAGTTTGCCGCCAACGCGGTGTGCCGATCTTTACGTTTATCAATAAATGCGACCGACCGTCGAAGGGCGCGATCGAGTTGCTGGACGAAATCGAGAGTGTGCTTCAACTCAGGCCGTTCCCGGTGAACTGGCCGATCGGCGACGGGGCGGATTTCAAGGGCGTGTTTGATCGCTTGGCCAAGCAGGTACATTTATTCGAGCGCACAACCGGCGGAGCATACATGGCGCCGGTTGAGGTTGGTGACATCACGGACGACTTCGTGAAGGAGCGCGTCCCAAGCGGGACCTTGACCAAGATCACCGAGGAACTTGAGATGCTCGACATCGCTGGCGCTGAATTTGACAGCGACGAGATTCTCGCCGGACGTACGACCCCGGTATTCTTCGGCAGCGCGATGAACAACTTTGGTGTTGAGTTGATCCTTAAGGGATTTCTACACTACGCGCCGCCGCCGCAGGGCCGTACGTCCGCCGGTAAATTCATCGAGCCAAGCGACGAGCAGTTTTCCGGCTTCATTTTCAAAATCCAGGCGAACATGGATCCGAAGCATCGCGACCGCATCGCGTATATTCGCATTTGCTCCGGCAAATTTCAGCGCGACATGATGGTGTATCATTCACGGACCGGTAAGAAAGTGCGCCTAGCCAGTTCGCATCGGTTGTTCGGCAAGGAGCGCGAGACGGTGAATGAGGCATTCCCCGGCGACATCATCGGTCTGGTGGGCCATGCGGACTTCGGCATTGGCGACACTCTGAGCACGAATAATAAGACGAACTTTCGCGAGATTCCGCGCTTCACTCCGGAGAGTTTTTCTTATTTGCACAATAACGATACCGGCAAGTTCAAGCAGTTTCGCCAGGGGCTGGAGCAGTTGCTGCAGGAAGGCGCGATACAGTGCCTAAGCCTGAAGGGCAGTACGGTCGCTGTTCCGGTATTGGCGGCGGTGGGGCCGTTGCAGTTTGACGTGGTGCAGTTTCGGCTGGAGAGCGAGTACAACGCCTTCTCGAGGCTCGAGCCAGCGCCGTGGCAGGTCATGCGCTGGCTGCCGGCAGAGTTCAGCGAGGAGGAGATGGACAAGCTTTCGCCGCCGACCGGCTCGCGGTTTGGCTGGGATTCTGAGCGCAACCCGGTGCTGCTTTTTGCGAGTGACTGGGCAGCAAGTTACTTCGAACAAAACAGTGCCGAGCTAAACCTCTCAAGGGTTCCGCCGAACCAAAAGGAATCCTGATCAGCTACCCCTCGCTTGGCCAAATACCACATACCATTAGCCGTGTCACAACCCCCACGCATCACATTGCTCGACGCCTCCGAACTCAAGGTTCGGTTCAACGAAAATGAAGTACTCAAGTCGGCGTCGCTAACGATCCGCGATGGCGATCACTTGGGGATGGTTGGGCGCAACGGCTGCGGCAAGTCGACATTCCTGAAAATTCTTGCAGGCATAGCGCATGCCGATGATGGCAAAGTCACTCTGCGCACCGGCTTGGGGATTGGTTATCTGCCGCAGGGTCTTAATGCTTCCGACGGTGTCTCCGTGCTCGATACGATTCGCGACGGTGCGGAGCACTCATTCAATCTGCTCGACGAGTACGAGGCTCTGCCTGCCGACTCGAACCGGCAGACTGAACTGGAGCAACAAATCGTCGCCGCCGATGCGTGGAACATCGAGACACGAATCGAGACGGCAATGATGCATTTGAACACTCCCGCCGCTGATCGGTTGATGGGCACATTGTCCGGCGGCGAAAAACGGCGGGTTGCCCTTTGTCGTTCGATCGTCTCCAATCCAGATTTACTGATTCTCGATGAGCCAACCAACCATCTCGACACCGACTCGATCGAGTGGATGGCGCAGTATCTTAAAAAGTTTCGAGGCGCGTTTCTTGTTGCAACGCACGACCGGTATTTCCTCGACGAAATCTGCAACCACATAGTCGAATTGCAGGCAGGCCGTTTTCACACTCACAAGGGCAACTACTCCGACTACCTCGAGTCAAACCTCGCCCGAATGGAAAACGAGCAGGCAATTGAGTTGAAGCGAAAGCGTTTCCTGCACCGCGAACTGGACTGGATTCGCCGCGGGCCGAAGGCGCGGACGACCAAGGCCAAGTTTCGGGTGGACAAGTTTCACTCGATCAAAAACACGCAGAGCCCCGACAGGGAGTTGTCGATGGACTTGATCATCCCGCCCCCGGGACAGTTGGCCAACCGCGTGGTGGACCTGATCAACGTCAGCCTCGAGTTGGGCGGCCGGGAATTGATCGAGCAGTTCGATTTCAAGTTTGAGGCCGGCATGCGCATCGGCATCTGTGGCCGTAACGGCCTGGGCAAAACAAGCCTACTCAGGATTGTGCTAGGCCAGCTTGCCCCGACTAGTGGCAGCCAAAAAACCGGTGTGCTGACCCAGTTCAACTACGTGGACCAGGAACGAGTGCAACTCGACCCTGAAAAGACGCTGCTACAGGAGGTTGCCGAAGGCGCTGACACGATCTCGTTTGGCAACGGTAAGCTGGCGATTCGGGCATACTTGCAGCGGTTCGGCTTTGATCCCAAGCGGATCAATATGAAGGTCAAGAGCCTATCCGGCGGCGAGAAAAGCCGGCTGCTGTTGGCGCGCATTCTCAAGCATGGCGGCAACTTCCTGATCATGGACGAGCCAACCAACGATCTCGATCTGCCAACGCTCCGATTGTTGGAAGAGGCGCTGCTGGCATTCTCCGGCTGCGTGTTGGTGGTCAGTCACGACCGTTATTTTCTAAACCGGGTCTGCACAGGTATTATCGCGTTCGAAGGAGACGGACAGGTTGCATACAACGAGGGCGACTACGAGTACTACCGCGAAAAATTTGCCACGCGTAAAAAGCGCTTGGCCAAGCCGCCAGTAGCCACCCAGGCCAATGCCGAATCAAGCAGTGCACCCGAGGCCAAGCCGCGCAAGATGACTTGGAAAGAGAAAGCCGAACTCGAAGGCATGGAGGCGGCAATCCTCAAAGATGAAGAGTCAGTGGCCAGGATCGAGAGCCTGTTCGCCGACCCGGAGTTTCACTCGAAGCACGGTGCGAAAACCAGTGAACTGACCAGTGAACTGGAGACTGCAAAAAAACAGAGCGCCGCACTTTATGCGCGTTGGGAGGAACTTGAAGCGCTCCGAGCTGCAAACGAAAAGTCCTGAGCGTTACTCAGGACTGAAGCCAGCACCGGGTTCGGAGGCCTAAGGGTTTTCGGTCTCGATTGGAGAAGTCTCCAACTGATTCTTCATCTCCTTGCCCGAGCGGAACTTAACAACCTTGCGCTCAGGGATACGGATATCAACAGTTGGATCCTTGGGATTACGCCCGATGCGTTCCTTGCGAACCTCAATCTTGAAGACCCCAAAGTTACGCAACTCCACTGGACTGCCATTTACCAGAGCATCGCGTATGGCGTCGAGTGTCTGGGATATCACTTCTGCGACTTGTGCCTGATGAAGTTTGATATCCGGCTTGAGGGCTAGACGTACTCGAGTCGCCAAGTCCCGCTTAGTGACGGTGCTCTTTTCATTGTCGATGGTGTTCATAAGCGGAGGGTTAGGCCGACCAATCGCTGAAGATTCTACCTACGCCTAAGGCAGCGCTTCGTCAAGCCTATTTTTTAAAAACATCACTAAACGCAACGACGTTAACTTCCGCTTGGACAAGCTCTTGGCCAAGTACGGACCCCTAAGCAACGATGGATTTGATGACGTGAGCCTCATCCTCAACGCCTGTCAACCGGGCATCCAAACCCTGAAAACGATATGTAAACCTTTTGGAATCAATACCTAGCAAATGAAGCATGGTTGCGTGGAGATCCCGCACATGGACTCGATCCTTGGTGGCGTTATAGCCCAGTTCATCCGTCTCGCCGTGGGTGATGCCACCCTTGATTCCGCCCCCTGCGAGCCACATCGAAAAAGCCCTAATATGGTGATCCCGGCCGGCCGCGGAGCCTTTCCCCTGAAACATCGGTGTCCGGCCAAACTCGCCGCCCCAGATCACCAGCGTGTCGTCAAGCATGCCGCGCGCTTTCAAATCCTTCACCAGTACCGCGCTTGGGTGGTCGCAGAGGCCGCTGCAAATTTTCATGTATCGCTCCAGGTCGCCGTGATGATCCCAACCGCGATGGTAAAGGTGAATGAAGCGCGTGCCCCGCTCAGCCAACCGCCGGGCGAGCAGGCAATTGGCGGCGAACGATCCGTCCATCCCTTTGACACCATATGTATCGAGCACGTGCTCCGGCTCGCCCGAAAAGTCCATCAACTCTGGCACGCTAGCCTGCATGCGAAACGCCAGCTCGTACTGGGCGATGCGCGTGTCGATCTCCGGATTGGCGACTCTCTCGTTGCGTAGGCGATTGAGTTTGCCAATCGTCTCGACAAAGCCGCGCTGCTGTTCGCGATTCACCCCGGGCGCTGACCTGACATAGTGCACCGGGTCACCCTGGGAGAAAAACTGAACGCCCTGGTGGCGGCTCGGTAAAAAACCGGCCCCCCATTGTCGCGATGAGATCGGCTGCGGGTTGCGGCCGCCCTCGCTAGTCAGTACCACAAATCCCGGCAAGTCCTCGTTCAGCGATCCAAGGCCGTATGTCACCCAAGCGCCCATACTCGGCCGCCCGGAGATGGACGTCCCTGTGTTCATTACCGTGTGCGCCGGGTCGTGGTTGATCTGGTCGGTGTGCATCGAGCGCACGATCGCTATGTCATCGGCGATGCCGGCAATGCGGGGCAGCATGTCTGAAATCTGCTGGCCCGACTGCCCATGACGGCGAAACGGAAACAACGGGCCAAGACACTTGAGTTTTGTGTTTTGCAACTGGGCAATCGGCTGGCCTTTTGTGAACGACTCCGGCATCGGCTGGCCATCAAGTCGCGCCAGTTCCGGTTTGTAATCAAACGTTTCCAAGTGAGACGGCCCGCCGGCCATGCAGAGAAAAATCACCCGCTTGGCTTTGGCTGCAAGATGCGGCAGCCCCGGCAAACCGCCGATGGAATTCGGCCCACTCGCTGCGCTGAGCCAGTCCGCCTTAGCTAAGCTGGCCAAGGCGGTGGTACCTAAGCCAAACGATGCGCGACTCAGAAACGAGCGCCGGTTTACCAGCATAATTTTTTTTGTAGAGAGAGTTGCATGTCAGTTTCGGGTGATAGTTTCGCTAAGGTTGAGTAGCATCTGGCCAAGCACAGTCCACGCAGCGGTCTCCGGCTTGGCTATGTCGACGGGTAATCTCAGTATGCCGACGGCGAGCAACTTGTCGGCTGCCTTTGCGTCGGCCTGGTAGCGTTTACGTGTTTCGACAAGAAACGCCCTGGCTACGTTTAGTTCCTTGCCGCTCGGTTCGCGGCCGAGCGCTGTTTGCCACGCCCAAGCCAGGCGCTGCTGATCGGTGGCCCCGGCCTCATTAATGATGCGAAGTGCGAAGCCCTTGGCCGCCTCGACGAATGTAGGATCGTTCATCAGCGTGAGCGCGGCCAGCGGCGTGTTGCTAACCGGGCGCTGCGCGGTACACTCCTCGCGCGTTGGCGCGTCGAACGCGCGTAACATCGGGTGCAGAAACTGTCGCTGCCAATGCACGTACACGCCTCGCCGATACTGGTTAGAGTTCATATCGGCAGAGTACTTGCGCTTGGGAAAATTCATCGGCGAGTAGTAGCCGGTCGGCTGATAAGGCTTGGCCACCTTGCCTCCCATTTGATTGTTCAACAGCCCACCGACTGCCAGTGCGTTGTCGCGGATGGTCTCAGCCTGCAGCCGGAAGCGACCCTGCCTCATGAAGAGCCGGTTCTCTGGATCGTGTTCACGCAACCGCGGACTGACGAGTGAAGACTGGCGATATGCGCTGGATGTGACGATGAGCCGGACGATATGCTTGATGTCCCAGTCGCTCTCGACGAACTCGACGGCAAGCCAGTCGAGCAACCCTGGATGCGTTGGCCACTCGCCTTGTGAGCCGGTATCGTCGAGAGTGCTCGAAAGGCCGGAACCGAAAAGAAGATACCAGAGGCGGTTCACGAACACGCGCGCCGTCAGTGGATTGTCGGCGGACGTCAACCACTCGGCCAAGTGAAGCCGGTTCGCGCGGCTACCGTTTTTCAACACAGGCAGGAAGTGCGGAACCGCTGGCTCGACTATTTCGCCGGAATCATCCATCCAATTGCCGCGAGGCAGCACGCGGATCGTGCGCGGCTTGATTCGGCCAGTAACCATGGTCCGCGTGAGCTTGGCCTGCGCGACACCCAGCGGCGAGACGACCTGCAACTCCGGCTCGCGCTTGGTGGGGAGCGTATTGGTGCCGCTGAAGGTCTTATCGTCATTCACATCGGCAAAAAACGCAGCTAGGCTATAAAAATCCTTCTGTGTAAAAGGATCGTACTTGTGATCGTGGCACTCACTGCAGCCCATCGTTGCCCCGAGCCAGGCGTTGGAAACATTGCGCACGCGGTCGGCCGAGTACTTGGCGAGGTACTCCTTTTTTTGCACGCCGCCCTCGTGCGAAGTCTGCAACAGGCGATTGTATCCGCTGGCAATTTTTTGGTTCACCGTCGCGTTGGGCAACAGGTCGCCGGCGAGTTGCTCGGCGGTGAACTGGTCGAACGGCAGATTGTCGTTGAACGCCTTGATGACCCAGTCGCGGTACGGAGTAATCGCGTGATCCTGGTCGCCGTGGTAGCCGACTGTGTCGGCGTAACGGACGAGGTCGAGCCAATACGTCGCCAAACGCTCGCCAAATCGCGGCGACGCGAGTAACTCGTCCACCACCCGAGCGTACTCCTCCGAGTAAGTGTCGCTGGCCAAGCGCTTAGCCAAGTGAGGCGACGGCGGCAAGCCAATGAGGTCGAAGTGCAATCGGCGAGCCAAGGTGGCCGCATCGGCTTCGGGAGAAATCGAGAGGTTTGCGCTCTCGATTCGCGCGAGGATGAACCGGTCGATCGCGCCCCTTGGCCATGCGCGGTCACTGACAGTCGGCATCGTCGGACGCTTGGGCGGGATGTACGCCCAGTGCGCCTCGTACTCGCCGCCTTCTGCGATCCACTCGCGGAACAGTTTCTTTTCGTCGTCGCTGAGTGTCTTGCCGGTATCGGGCGGCGGCATCAGGTAGTCCTCATCGCCCGTGATAATGCGGGAAATCAACTCGCTATTGCCCGGAGCGCCGGGTACCACCGCCGCATAACCGCCGAGATCAATCAGCGCGCCCTCGAGGGTGTCCAGGCGCAAATCAGCCTTACGATTGCTGGCATCCGGGCCGTGGCACTTGAAACATTTGTCAGAGAGAATCGGGCGGATATCGCGATTGAACCGAATCTCACCGGCACCCGCTACGCAGGAGGTAAGGGCCAGGGCCAATAAAAGTCGGCGGAACCATCTGCAAATCGTATTGTTCATTCGCGCGCCGGCGACTCTGCCAAAAAAAATGAGATGTGTCACACTTGCGCTTGGCTAAGCGTTGGTATGGCATTTGCCGAAAAAATGCCGGTTTTTTGTAACCAAAACAGCATCGACAAACCTTCACGGCAGTTTGTCAACAGGAAAACCGGGCATAGGCTAAAGTCACTTGGCATAGATCCATCCAAGCCGCCCTCGCAGGGTTACTATTCCTTCGCTCGTCCGCCAGGGTGCAAGCCTGCAAGGGGGTGTCGTGCGGCGGATGATGAACTTCGACCAACTGCCCGCCCTCGGACTCCGGGTTCGAGTGGGCAGAGGCACGCATTCACTCACCAACCTCCTTCAATACCTTTTACACCAAGTGGCAGCTGGCAACCTACCAACAGTACAACAAGAAGCCTTTTATCACGAACGATCACCAGTGACGTAGCACCGGCGAAAACCGCAGGTCCAACATCTCCAATACCCCTTTGACTTTGGGAACTTCGGTTGTAAGACTCGCCTCAACAAAATTCTCAATGTCCACCAACCTTTCCACTGACCAGATCAACACGTTCCTGGAGAAAGGCTACCTCATCGTACCCCGCCTTTTTGATGCCGAGGAAGCCAGTATTCTCCATACCGCGGCCAAGGCCGACCAAGCGTTCGAGGATAACGCATACGACCTCGGGGACGGCGAAGGCGGCAAGGCGCAACTCGTGCTCTGGAACAAGGCAGGGAAGGATTTGTGGGGCTCGATCGCCCGCTGCGAACGCATCGTCAACGCCATGGAGCAGCTGCTTGATGACGAAGTGTACCATTATCACAGTAAAATGAGCATCAAGCAACCGCGCACCGGCGGCGCGTGGTCGTGGCATCAGGACTACGGCTATTGGTATCAAAACGGATGCCTTTACCCAGACTTGGCCTCAGCGTTCATCGCGATCGACCCCAACACAAGGGCCAACGGCTGCATACAGGTGCTCAAAGGGTCACACAAGATGGGCCGCATCGAACACGGCCGTTTTGGTGACCAGACCGGCGCCGACCCCGAACGCGTGGCCGAGGCAGTCAAGATGTTAGAAACAGTTTATGTGGAACTCGCTCCGGGAGACGTGTTGTTCTTCCACAGCAACACCCTCCATCGCTCCGACCAGAACACCTCCGAGACCCCCCGCTGGTCGCTGCTCTGCTGCTACAACACGAGGCACAATAATCCGTACAAAAAATCGCACCATCCATTTTACGAACGACTGGAGAAACTCCCCGATAGTGCGATCAAGGAAATGAGCTTAAAACTGTTCGAGTCGGGCACTGATTTTTGGGATCCCTCCAACGACAAGACGGTTGGCACCGGTAAGGGATGAAATCCAAAATCGTAGACAAATTCGAATTTCAAATGACCCAAACACTACAATCGAACCCGTTTCGGATTTAGAATTTAGGATTTAAACCAAAATGGATTTAAACATTCACTCTCCCCTTCCCGAGCGCCGGGTTTGGCGTATCGGCTGCATTGGCAGCGGCTTCATCATGAACGACTGCCACCTGATCGCCTATGGAAAGGCCGGCTTCAACCCGGTCGCCATCGCCTCCCGCACACAATCAAACGCGGCCAAGTGCGCCAGACAGCACGGCATACCAACCGTTCACGACTCGATCGAGCAGTTGCTCGATGACGAGTCGATCGAAGTGCTCGACCTCGCCGTGCCGCCGGACAACCAACTCGAAATCATCCAAGCCGCCTGCGCACGCGGCACCGCCAAAGGCATTCTCGCGCAGAAGCCGCTAGGCGCGAATTACGCCGAGGCTGTTGTCGCCGTCGAGGCCTGCGAACAGGCCGGCATCGTGTTGGCAGTGAACCAAAACATGCGCTACGACCAGTCTGTGCGTGCCGGCAAAACGCTCCTGACCAACGGCACCATCGGCGAGCCGGTCTTGGCCACCATCGACATGCGCGGCATCCCGCACTGGATGCCATGGCAGGAACGCCAAGGCTGGGTCACGCTACGTATCATGTCCATCCACCACATGGACACGTTCCGCTACTGGTTCGGCGATCCCGAGCGGATTTACTGCACCATCCGCACCGATCCGCGTACGCAGTTCCCTCACAGCGACGGCATTGCCAGTTACATTCTCGAATATGGCAACGGACTGCGCGCCATCGCCATCGACGACACTTGGACCGGCCCCGCCCGTGAGGGTGCCCCGGCCGACATCGGAATCGAGTGGCGCATCGAGGGGCTCGACGGCTTGGCCAAGGGCAACATCGGCTGGTGTCAGGATCCCTACACCACCCCGTCGACAATCACCTACGCAACCAGGGGCGATTCCGATTTTCACTCACCGACTTGGGACGAAAGCTGGTTCCCCGACGCCTTCATCGGCACCATGGCCCAGCTTCTCATCGCACTCGAGACCGGCAAGGAACCGGCGATCGGCGGCCGCGACAATCTCAAGACTATGGCCCTAGTCGAGGCCGCCTACCGCAGCGCGGAGGAACACCGCGCGGTTTCCCTCAGCGAGATTTGTTAGTTAGCTCTGGGTGAAAAACGCTTTGAAAAGCGCACTCAATCTGACAACCGTTGCCGTGCCATGAAAAAACTGCTCGTTACGACCTTCGCAACGCGCTGCTGACCAGGTGCGGCGCGCAGCCCGATGAGGAGCCGACCAGCAAAACGCCGGTGATAACCCGCGAACCCGTCACCCTAGCTCCAGCGCAACTGGTGCCGGAGGTTAAACCTGCTGAGCCTGTCGCCAAAAAAAGATAAGCCGGCTGAATGGAAAGCGGCAACAGAGGGAAATTGGGACGTAGCAACACGCGGTAACACCAAACTAATTAAACAACTGCTGGAGGATGGAATGGATGTCGATGTAACAGACAAGGAGGGACTGACTGCCTTGTATCGTGCTGCAACAATGATCAAAAAGAAACCGTATCATTACTTCTGAGCAACGGAGCCAATGTCAACATTAGGGACAAGTTTGGCAATACACCCCTAGATGACACACTTAATGACAACATCGTCGAACTTCTCCGCCAACACGGCGGCAAAACGACTGAAGAGCTGAAAGCAGGGGACAAATAAAGCCAGAGATTCCCGGTGGCAATGACACTTGACCAATTTGCGGTTTACAAAAACAGGCCGTGCGTTAGCCTCCGACTACGTGGCGGACATTGGCCAAGCGCTTAGTTTTGCCACTCAGCATTTATGGAATCCAAAGAGCTCGCTCTCACATGCGCCCGGCTTGCCGACAACAAGAAAGCCGAGAATATCACCCTGCTGGATCTCCGGGAACCCTCCTCTGTCGCAGACTACTTTGTCATCGTCACCGGTGCCAACGAGCCTCACTTGCGTGCCATCGTCGATGAGATCACTGAGAGTTTGAAGGAGAAACACAACGTTCGACCCTTCTCCTCCGAAGGGGCGAGGGCAACTCCTTGGGTCGTGCTCGACTATTTCGACGTCCTCGTCCACGTGATGAACGACGAATTCCGAAAACACTACGACCTCGAGGGCCTTTGGGGTGATGCCCAACGCGTCGCCTTCGAGCCGGAATCCTCACCAGTTGCCACCCAAGCCTGACAGCGCTTGGCCAAGCGCACCCGCGCCGATTGTGAATAACATCGGCTTGAAAAACAACCGGCCATCGTCATCATCCGCGCCCATGTCAGGCAACACACTGCTCCAACTCGATCTCCCCGGTGTCCCCAAGGTCCGCAGCGGCAAAGTCCGCGAAATGTTCGACCTAGGCGACCGCCTCCTGATGGTCGCCAGCGACCGCATCAGCGCTTACGATGTCGTGATGCCCAACGGCATCCCGCTCAAGGGCGAAGTGCTGACAATGTTCTCGCACTTTTGGTTTGGTCAATTCAGCGACGTCGTTCCAAACCATATTCTCGCCGGGGCCGATGAGCCACTGCCCGAAGCCGTCCGCGACTACGCCGAGCAAATCGGCCGCCGAGCCATGGTCGTGAAAAAAGCCCAGCCGCTCGCCATCGAATGTGTCGTGCGCGGCTACCTCGCCGGCTCCGGCTGGAAGGAATACAAAAAACAGCGAACCGTCTGCGGCATCGCACTGCCGGACGGCCTCGAGAATTCCTCGCAACTGCCCGAGCCGATCTTCACCCCAGCCACCAAGGCTGAGGAGGGACACGACGAAAACATCAATTTCGAACAAGCCGTCGAAATCGTCGGTAGCGACATCGCTGAACAGGCCCGCGAACTGAGCATCGAACTGTACCAACGCGGCCGTGATCACGCCGCCAAAAAAGGTATTATTATCGCCGACACCAAATTCGAATTCGGCTTATTCGAAGGGGAACTCATCCTGATCGACGAGGTACTCACGCCCGACTCCTCCCGCTTCTGGCCGGCCGACCTCTACGCCCCCGGCAAAAGCCAGCCCAGCTTCGACAAGCAATTCGTCCGCGACTACCTCGAGACCCTCGACTGGGACAAAAACCCGCCCGGCCCCAATCTGCCGAACGACATCGTCCAAAAAACCAGCGAAAAATATATTGAGGCCTACACCCAAATCACCGGCCTCGATTTCTAAGCCACCCCGAAACAAAACTCGCGGGTTATTTCGCGAATAAAAACTCCAGTAGGTGGCTGAAGTCAACGGGGGTGATCGCTTGACCGAGGGCCTCGGGCATGAGAGAATGGGATGTCTGTTCCTGCGACACGATATCGGCTTTTGCGATGCTGCTCTCCTCACCTGCAAAGTCGGCGAAGACGATCGATTCGCCGACCTCACGCCGCTTCAACCCGAGCAGCTTCTGCCCTTTTTTTAGTTTCACAATCGAGTAACGGAACGCCACATCGACGTTGCGATTCGGGTCGAGAATATCCTCTACCAACCGCTCGACACCCCTGTTGCTGACGCCGTCGAGTTGCGGGCCGATGTTTCCGCCCTCCCCTCCCTTTTGGTGGCAGGCCGAGCAGTAGGCAGCGAAGGTCGTCCGGCCACTTACCGCTTCACCGCCCGTCTCGCGAAACGCCGCCACGCGGTCGGCGATGAGTCGTTCGCGGTCGGCGGTCGGCATGGGCAAGTCGGCGGTGAGCGCCGCCACGCGCTGGGCAGCGCTCTTCGGAAAACTGCTTTTTATCTGCGGATCCAGCAGCAACCCAGCCGGTGCCTGCCCGCTTTTCACTATCCCAAGCAGCGCCTTGACACCGAGCTGGTTCCTGACCAGCGCAAGGGCAAACTTCAGTTGTAGATCGGTCGGCGCTTGGGCAAGAGCCTTGACCAATCGAGAGCGAACGACCGGCAAATGTGCCCCACCATTGGCCACGGCCAGACGCAGCGACCTCGGCTGTCCGCCGTCCTCGAGGATCGATGCAACGCTGGCTTGCTGGTCCGCGTTGCCGTTACCCAGAATGGCTGAAACCGCCACCTCACGCGCCGAAGTAGCGGCAATCGGGTCGGTGGCCAAGCCCGTGACGGCCTCGAGCACAGTCGTCAATTTCAGGTCGCGGGCAATCTGCGCAGCGGCGAGTTGGCGCTTGGCCAAGTAGCGCGGCGCCATCGTGGGAAGCGGGGCGATGTTCGGCTCGAATCCGCCCGCCGCCACCCAGGCGAATTCGTCCCTCGTGTCACGATCGACGATCTCAAAGTGCGCGCGACGACCTGTAAACGCCGACAAGTCCCAAACTATTTCCTGCGCAGTTTCGCCGCTCGAGCACCCGGTTTTTTGCAGGATGCGGCCAGTCAAGGCTTCGACAAGTTGAATATATTTTTTTTGGTTTTTCGGCTTGCCGGGGCGGCTTCCATGGCCGGCGAGTAGAAAACGTAATTGACTCGGAACGGCAAATTCTCGGGAGCGTAGCACACCGGTAAGGCGTTCGGCACCGGGCGCAGCACTGCTGAGAAAATCGACGTGCCGGAACATCTCTAGACTGACGCTGAACCGCGCGACGCCGAGCCATGCGAAGGCTGTACCGGTGTCGCCATCAACGACCTCGACGAGCACCTCGCGTGGCCGGACGAGTCGCCAATGCACCGGAACACCGGTGTCGTTGCGCGGAGGATACACCCGATGCAGTTCGCCGCCGGTCTTGACATCGACGAGTCTAACGAAATTCTTCTCATGCGCAGGATCGTTGGGGAAGCCGCGGTGGCCGTTGATGAAAAATGTCAACACAGCCGGCATCGCAAACGGCACCGAACGCAGCACGCCGGTGAGCGACTCGCCACCAGGCGGCAGGCTGGTGATGTAATGAAGACCGGTGACACCGTCATTGGAGGAGCGCACCTGCGGGCTCCAAGGGCTAGCGGTTGGGTGATCGGGGTGCGGGTGGTTTTTCCACTTGGGCATGCTGGCCGGGATACTGCGCGTTTGCACGATCCACGGGATGCTCGACGGCGGCGCACCCTTGGCGGGCTCGGCAATCCAGTGCGTCCCGACCGCCTCGGTGGAGGCGAGTAGTTCGCCTGCAAGCTTTTCCGCCCAAGCGAGCACACCATGCGAGGGAGTGAGTCCGCGCTGGACGATGCCTTCGTTGATGGCGAGCAGCAGTTCCGCCTGGAAATCGAGGTTTCCAGGGAACTGTTTTTGCACCACGGCGGCCAGGTGATCCAGCCCCTCTGGCGGCGCGTTTCGGGCAATGTGGCGGAGATAAATGGTCAACTGCCCGCGCTCGATCCCTGCATTGTGAAGGTTAACAAGGAGCAGCGAGGCGGCGAACGGTGAGTTGACAGAGAGCGCCACGCTCATCAATTCGCGGAGGTTTTTAGGGTCGTTTTTGAGCTCTGAAAACCTCGCGGGATCGTCGACTGCGCGGAGGTTGTTGCGCAGCGCGATCCGCAGCGCGTGGCGCAGATGCTCATCAATTTCGGGTACCTGACCAAGCGCGATCAACAGTGGAAGGATATGATCGGCGTTCGACTGCCGCGAGAGAGCATCGGCGGCAGCACGGCGGACTTGTAGTGAGCTGTCATGCAGGCCGGCCAGCACCATCGCCGTGGTTTTTGACGTCCAGTTTTTTTGAACGACGGCAATGCGGCGGGCGTGGACGCGGACAAGCTCTGATTCGTCCTTGGCCAAGCGTAAATGAGTGGCTTCGTCCAGTTGGCCAAGGCGGTGGAGAACCCACGCGCCATGCGCCTTCAACTCAGGCTTGGAACCGGCCCGGTCCATCGCCTGGTCAAGCGGCGCGGCGGCGTGCTGGCCGACATCATCGGCGAGGTAGTCGGTAGCAGTCATGCGACGGGCGAGCAGCGGACTGGCCAGCTCCGCGATCGCTTGGTCAAGCGGCACGGCGGGGAGATTGACCGATTTGGCCAGACGCTCGCCCTTTGGGCCGTTGTAAACCAATCGCCAAATCCGGCCCATCTCGCGGTCGCGTCCGGGGTGGTCGAGGCGCACCTCGTAGTGACCGATGACGCGGTTGTAAAAATCGGCAATGTATAGCGCGCCGTCTGGGCCAAACTGCAAATCGACCGGCCGGAACCACGGGTCTCGGGTACGGATCAGGTCCGGCAGCTTTGTGCCTTTCGGACTGCTACCGCGCCACTGGATCCTGTCGCGATTAACGCGGCTGGTGACAACATTGCCAACGAAGATGTTGTCGTGGAATTCCGCCGGCCAGTGATTGGACTGGTTGAAAACGATGCCGCACAGGCCGCTTGAGTTGTGAGTGTGCCGGATCACCGTGGGCGCAAAGCCCATGCCGTCGTGCGGCTTGCCGAAGCTTGGGTAATAGGCATCGCGAATGAGCTGATAAATCGGCGAACTGTGACAGTCGGCGGTGTAAAAGTTTCCGAACGAATCGAGACACATGCCAAACGGGTTGACTTGCCCGAAGGTGAACTGCTGCACGCTTGAGCCGTCCAATTGAACCCGATACGTGTTACCGGAGTTCATCGTGATACTCGAGCCGTCGGTGGCGTTGACGGTGGTCGTGTTGTTGAAGCCGTGCGTGAGGTGCAGCCAGCCGTCAAGCCCGCGCGTGAATGACGACTGCATGCCGTGCGTGTCACGCTCGAAGCCAAGTGGCCCGTAAAGTTTCTCCCGCTTGTCCGCCGTGCCGTCGCCGTCGGTGTCTCGCAAAAACCAGATGTTTGGGATGCTCCAGGCAATCACGCCATCCCTGTACGGATAAATCCCGGTGGGGATGTTCAGGCCATCGGCGAAGGTCGTGAGCTTGTCGTAGGCACCATCGCCGTTGGAGTCCTCTAGAATCTTGATCGTATCGCGACCGGGTTGTCCAAGCGGCGCTGGGTACGGGTACTCGAGCGTGCTCGTGACCCACATCCGGCCGCGCTCGTCGAAGGCGAGATTCATCGGCTGGCCAATGTCCGGGCTGGCTGCGACCAACTCCATCCGAAATCCGTCCGGAACGTCGAACAATTTCAGGCTTTCCGCAGTGTCAAGCGAGTCAGCTTTCCGAACCAACGCCTGAAAGTCTGGCCCGCTGAATGGATCAGCGACCGGCTTTTTCTTCATACCCTGCGCTTGGCCAACCGACGCAAGTGCCACATTGATATAAAGGAAAAAGTAGAGGCGTTTCACGTGGTGAGACTCTCAGATCACTCTGTCTCTCGCAACCCTTACAAAACCAAATTCACGGCTCACTTTTTAGTTTTGTACTTTTTTGAGTCGAACTGGGTTCGATCGAAATCATTTTCGATGAGTATATTTTGAAGTATGGCGAGGGCTTTACCCTGGGAGTTAACGAGCCTGCGGGTGTCGAACAGATTGACCTCAAGCGAATCGTTGGCGACGTCGATTAAGCAGCAGTCGCGGTGCTGTTTATAACTGCTGAGTACAGGAGTATTAGTCCTCCTTCATGGCACCATAGCGCAAATACAAGCAATAGGTCCATTCGCGTAAGTTACCTTTTTTGCTACGCAGTTGTGGATGAAAGATTCGTCTTTAGACCTTCAATTTGCCCAGCATGTAGACACCGATCAAGGAATAACAGCAAGAGGGCAAGCGTCGGGATATGGCTTTATTAGAGTTGCTAGAGACAGAGTGATCTGAGAGTCTCACCACGTGAAACGACTCTACTTTTTCCTTTATATCACCGTGGCACTTGCGTCACTTGGCCAGGCACAATCCAATGACAAACCGACTCTCTGCCAGGGTCTCTACCACTCCGAAGCTGAGGCCGTGGAGCAACTGAAACGGATCGCAATGACGCACTCGAATCTCTCCGAGTGGAAGGCACGGGCGGCGGCAGTGCAGCAGCAAATTTTGACCGGCGCCAAGCTTAGTCCGCTGCCCAAGCGCACGCCGCTCAACCCGATCATCAAAAACAAGCGCCGTTACGACGGCTACACGGTGGAGGCGGCGGCCTTCGAGGCGCGGCCCGGTTTTTTTGTTTACGGCAACCTGTACCGGCCGCTTGGTCACAAAGGCAAACGCCCGGGTGTGCTTTGTCCGCACGGGCACGCGCGCGGCCCGGAAGGTGGGCGACTGCGGCCCGACCAGCAAAACCGCTGTGCCACGCTCGCACGCATGGGTGCGGTGGTGTTCTCGTACGACATGATCGGCTTCGGAGACTCGGAGCACCTTGGTTGGAATCACAACCATCCGCAGGTGCTCACGCTCCAGACGTGGAGCAGCATCCGCGCGCTGGATTTTCTCGAGTCATTGCCTGAAGTGGACGCGAAGCATATCGGTGTCACCGGCTGTTCCGGTGGCGGTACTCAGACATTTCTGCTGACGGCAATCGATGAGCGCGTGGCGGTGGCTGTGCCGGTGGTGATGGTATCGGCCCATTTCTTCGGCGGCTGCAATTGTGAGAGCGGCCTGCCGATCCACAAGACACCCAAGCTGGAGACCAACAACGCCGAGTTTGCCGCGCTCGCTGCGCCGCGTCCGCTCAAGCTTATCTCGGTGGGTGGCGACTGGACGAAGAACACACCCAAGGTGGAGTACCCGTTCATCCGGTCGATCTACAAATACTACGGCGCGGAGGCCAAGGCGGAGAACACGCACTTCCCCGAGGAGCAACACGGCTACGAGTACACCAAGCGACAGGCGATGTATCCCTTCATGGTCAAGCACCTAGGCCTCGACGCGGGCGACGTGTTGGACAAAAAGACAGGCAAGTTCGACGAGAGCAAAAACACCGTCGAGAAAGTGGCCTTGATGCGCAACTTCAAAACGCTCGCGGACATGCCACAACACGCGCTCAAGCCGGGCGCTATTATGTCGCTGCGCTAGGGTCGGCGCTTGGCCAACCGGATACCGAACTCACCCTACTCCCCGGTAATTTCGTAGGCGATCACGGCGTTGTCACCCTGCAACCGGAGAGAGGTCACTGTTAGTTTGGTCTCGCGAATCGAGCGAAGCTTATAAAAACGCATGGCACCGGACATTTTCACCGTGAAAGTCTTGTTGTCTTCATTGAGCGCCACCTCAGATTCCTCGGTGTATTCACCCAAGACCGTGGCCGAAGAAAGCAGCGTGAGAGCCGGTTCCTTTGGAGCCTCGGTGACCTTGATGGTGACTGCCTCGGATGACTGGGCACCGTGCGGATCCGTCACGAAAAACGTGACCTCATGGACGCCAAACTGATCCTCGGCGGGAGTCCACCGAAATCCGGTTTCGGGATCGAACACAGCACCAACTGGCAACTCGGTGGCTGTGTACACAAGTTCGGTGTCGTTGGGATCACTAGCGCTTGGCTTGACGACTAGCACTTTGCCAGCTTCCACGGTCTGCGGCCCGATGCCGACCATCGCCGGCGGTAGATTGACAGTCACGGTGAGCACCCCATTGGCTCTGGATTCCAGTTCATCCAGCACCAAGACGGTAACTTCCACGGTTCCGCCTTCCGACTCCGGGGTGGTTGTCCACTCGATCAGGCCCTTGGATGAGATGGTCATTTCGGCCGGGGCGTTCTGCAACTGGTACTTCAACTTGGCATTGTCGCCATCCGGGTCATCCGCAATCACCTGGACAGAGAGCTTGTCACCTCTTGACACTACAACAGGCTCCAGCGCGGTGATCGTTAGGGCCACATTTGCCTTCACGTTTATCCTGACCTGCAGCGTTCCACTGGCCCCGTGAGGGTCAGTGGCAATGAACGAAACATCATGAGCTCCTACCAGCGCTAAGCCAGGGGTCCACAGGAAGCCCTCTTCGGGATTATATGCCGCTCCATCGGGGAGATTGCTGGTGTTGAAGCTCCATTCCGTGTCATCCGAATCAGTTATGGTCGGCTTAAAGACTAGTTCAGACCCTGCCTTCACGGTCTGTTCCTCGAGTTCAAGCCACTTGGGTGCTTCGTTGACCCTCACGACCAACTTGCCACTGACCGCCAACAGGCTTTGGTCAACGACAACTATGTTTACCTTGTGGGTCTTGGCTTCAGCTTCGCTGCCCAAGGTCCACTCAATCAGGCCGCTGGCAGAAATTGTCATGCCTTCTGGCTGGTTTCGAAGCACGTATCTAAGCTTGGACAAATCACCGTCATCGTCAGCCATAACCTGAATCTTCAAAGTGTCACCCACCGAAACCACCACTGGATCGAACGGCTCAATGGTGGGTGGCGAGTTCACTATCACCAAAGCCTCCGCGCTGACCTCGAAGCCAACCGAGTTGGTGATGATCACCGTGTAAGCACCCCCGTCCGCCTCCACGGCGTTAGACAGGGTCAACGAGGTTTCGGTTTGGCCTTCCAGGGCGACACCGTCTTTTTGCCATTGATAGCTCAACGGCTTACTCCCCATTGCCAACACCCACATCACCGCATTTTCCCCCTGCAACAAGGTTGCCCCGATTGGTTGAGCCACTATCATAACAGGTTCATCAACAACCACTGCCGCTTTCCGGCTGAACTTGGCCCCAAGCATATTTTTCACCTGAACCCGATAAAAGCCATCATCCAAACGGGTCATGTTG
>Ga0115011_10000379_pt1 | contig 37718 bp, 52 predicted proteins | sample TroAtlMetagenome_2_FD_88705 | JGI IMG/M metagenome (GOLD analysis project Ga0115011, IMG submission 88705) | Marine eukaryotic phytoplankton communities from Atlantic Ocean - Tropical Atlantic ANT8 Metagenome | ecosystem: Environmental > Aquatic > Marine > Oceanic | place: Tropical Atlantic... | reverse complement strand
TATTATTAATAGCAAGTTCTTTACGGAAGTCTTTTGTACTTTTACTTACTATTCTACTAATAGGATCTCCGTATATACTTCTGTGTTTGCCTCGTTGATCATCGTAGTAAAATGTATACTTGACTGGATACTCTGTATAAAGTCTTTTACCATCATTCCGTTCTACAACACGAATAATATCTGCGTCTCTATCAAAATATGCGTCTACGTAGCTCATACACTTTCCTTAAAATTAATGTCGTTTATATTTCCAGCTAAAATATACCTTTTGTCTTTTGCAGGATATACTTTATGATGCAAAACTGAAGGAAACATAACTATCATCTTATTATACACTGGTAAATGCAATTCGTCAACATTTTCTATGTCCGATTTAACTTCGTCTCTTTTAACAAAAGTTAACGGACTAGGTTCACCTTCGCAACTTAGGTAATACACCCAACTATATCTAGCTAGTGTTCCGTGATCGTGTTGTTGTGTAACTTGCCCTGTTAATGATTCTTGAAACCAAACGTTTGCATCAATCTCTAAGTTATCTGTATTAGTAATTTCATTATAATTGTTTGTAATAAACTCTGGTCCTCTTGGTGGACAAATATTACTACAATACCATAAATGTATTTGGTCCAAAAGTTCCTTTAAAACTTCACCGTGTTCGAGATGTGCAAAAGAGTCAGTTCTCCAACCATGCTCTGATTTTGGTAGATAGTCTGCTTTAGGTTTAATGTTTAGGAAGTAATCAATTATATCTTGATCTTGTTTTGTTGTTCGTACCAACGCACCGTGCTTCACTGTACAGGGGTGCGAAAAATAGAATGTACTACAACTAAACTTCATTTTTACTCCTTGTTGCTTATGGCCAACAAAACCTTGCTACATACCCACCAATTGGTATAGGGCGTTTAATAATATTTAGTTACTTGTCTTTTCCGACAGTAGCAACTAGAGTTTCAAGGTCTTCAAATTCATCAGCAACTTTATGCCAATCACCTTTGTGTGCAACCTTGATTGCTTTGTTAATAAGTGCAGTCTTAACATTAAGCTCTTCAGATACTGCTTTGACAGTTTCTTTTAGACCTTCTTGCAAGTCGTTAACTTCTTGTAAGACTTGGGCACCTTCGTTTACAAGCCTTTCTAATTTGGCTTTTTCATCTTGTCCGTATACTCTATCACTCATAAAGATTCTCCTTATTATTAAAAGATTATACTATTTTTTATTTGATTTGTCAAGCATTTTGGCTTTATATGCTTCTTCAAAACCTTCTTCATATTCGTAGATAGGAGCACCGTTACTGCCATCTATCCAAAGACGCTTAAAATATCCGTCTGCTGAAGACAGAGCAGTTTCGGGCGATGTTGCTATGTGTCCTTTGACTAACCAAAATAGTCTATATGCTTCTTTTAGCTCTTCCTCTTCAGTCACTTGGGTGACACTTTAAAAATTGTACCTTCATAAAGTATTTATGATTATTTAAGTATTGTAAGTTAAAAAAGGGTAGGACCTAAACGTATAGGTTGTCGTCCATAATATTCTTTGCATTTATAGCATTGACAACCTGTGCAAATATCGTTATGACATTCTTGACATTCATGATCACAATGGGGATTGTGACCGCACTTTTCACATTTAAGGGTGTTTACTTCTTGATCCAATTACTCTTTATTAGCTTCTGCTAATTTAGCTTGTAATCTATCTGCTAAAGTATCTTCGTAGTTAATTGAATTTCTTTCGACGCCAGATTTAGCTTTTTGAAATTTGCTTTTTATTCTACTAGGTAAACCCATTGCCGCACCAGCTCCGCCAGCTACAGCATCAATAGCACCGCCACCGATTGTTTTACCAATCTCTTTTGTTGCCGCAACTAAATGATTTAGTGCCGCACCTAAGTCTTCTTTAAGTAGTGCATCTTCTGCATCATATAAGATTTTTCCAACTTTTTCAATTGACTCTTTTTTTACTTTTTTCTTCTTTTTGTTTTTAGGAAGATTTTCATCATCAGCATATCTTGGATCGTCGTCATCTACTGGTGTTGCTTCTTCATTCTTTTTGTTTTTCTTAGCATGTGGTTTACCGCATGATTCGTTTGCTTCAGTTACTTCATCAAATTTCATTTCATAATCCATATGGTGATAGACGCTTCCTAAGTAGTCAGCGGCTTTTGTTATCTTAGCTTGGACCCAACCTTCAAGACCTTGCTCTTCTGAAACACCTTTGAGCATTTCATGCATTTTAATAGAGTATTTTGCTACTTTGTATAATTCACCTCTAGCCATTTGCACTTCGTGGTCTTTTTCGACCTTATATGCCATATCAGCTAAACCGTTCTCTTTTAAGTCTTTTTCTTTCATAATTACGTCCTCGTAAGTATTTATCTTTTAATTGTTTTCCCACCCATGATATTATTACTAACATCTAGTGCATTTTTAGCAGTTCCGTCTTTATTTTTCTTTTGTGGGGCTTGTGGAGCGCCGTATTTTCCACGTTTTTTACTTTTATGATAAGCCGCATCTGGACTTGGTACTGCCGCAATATTTCCTGCGACTGTAGCACCAGCTGTAGCAGTCTCGTTTGCAATAGATTCAAATTTTTTCTCATTCATATCTAGCCATTGCATTAAAGGGTAAAGAGTATTAACTACCATGTTACCAAAGCCAGCCGCACCCATATGATCATCTGTACGTTCTAAATCTGGTTTGTAAATGCGTTCCATTTTTTTAGCTTCGCCTCTTAGTGCAAAAACATCTGTCATTATACTTTTAAGTTTTGGATCATTTGCTTCTGCTCCACCACCAAGTTTACTTTCTATCCAAGTCCATACGTCCCATACATCATTAACGTATTCATTTGGTAGATTGCCTTCGTATTCCTGTTGGCCTCTTTCTAATTGCTTACCTTTACCTCTAAGACTTCCTAAGGTTTCTATAGCATCTTTTGTATTATTAATGTATCCACCTTCTTGGATGTTCTCTTGTGCAGAAGCCGTTACAAACTTCGCTGGTCCTGTAGCAGTCTTTTTGTCTTTCTTTTGATAATAATCCCAAAGTTTTTTGCCACCATATAATAAAGCTAATATACCTGCCGCAGGTATTCCGTAATTTACAAGTTTACTTGCATTAGCAGGAGATAGTGTAGTAGTTTTTGCAATACCATCTATCCAACCATTTTTAGTTCCTTTTAATGTAGATATTAGTCCGCTTTGATCAGTAACTGAACTTGGAACCTTTGCTATTACAGCTTTAGGGTCTACTTTTGGAGGTTCAGCTTTAGTTGTTACTGGAGGTGGAGGAGGAGGTTTTGCTCCGCCTGCAGGTCCGTCTGCGCCTGTTCCTGGTTGTGGAACTGAAACTTTTGGCATCATCCAAGGAAATGATTTTGCAAAATTACTTCCTGTTGCATTTGACCATATTTTCATTAATTCGTCAGTTACACCTTCTTTATTAATTCTTTGTTGAAATTCTAATGCCGCATCATGTGCAGAATCTTTAGTTGCAGGATTACTTGATAGCGAATGATATAATTGTGAAGCTGGAGATCTGTCACTCCACTGTCCAGCTGGACTAGCACCAAACAATACATCAACAGCCGCCCAAAGAGGCGCCCATTCGTTTAATGGAGTTTTAACGTTATTTGTAAGTTCTCTTATTAACATAATATAGTATTTACCTTAGTTTAATGGCTAAAGTGTATGTCTCGGTCTTATTAGCACTTTCGTCATAATGTGTATCTTTATATCCATCAGCGTCTTGAACACCGTATCCTAATCTTTTAAGATGTTTTTTTAAGTAGTTTTTCATCTTCTTACCTGATTGCATTGTTACCATTACATCTGGTTTATTCTTACTGGCATGCTTTTTATCCATACTTTTAATATTTGCCATATTTGTCCCAATGTTATACCAATCATAGTTGTCATCTTTTTTGACTAGCATAGAGTTTTTAGGATTAGGAATTAAGTCACCTTCTTCAACTTTTTCGCCCATTCCGGCATGCATTGCCGCCATATGTTTTTTGTATTTTTTAGTACCTTTTTTGTGTGGGCTTTTTCCTTCGTTTAATGTTATCATTATATGTTTTAATGTAAATGGAACTTTAGCTACACTTATTTTCTCCATTTCTAACATTTTTACAATATCATATCTATGATGCCCATTAATAATTTTATTTTCAGCATCTACAACTATTGGGGAATATTTTCCTTCGGAAATTTTCTTTAATTGTTTTTTAAAGTTATCTTTTACTCTTTCTTCTTGTACTGGTATAAGATCTTTTACATTTACATATTCTATTACGTGTGGAAACTTCTTCAAATGTTCTTTTCTTATTTGTGGAAGTTCTGAACGTTTGTAAGACTCAACTGGTTTTCCTTCTTTACGTTTCTGCATATTAGTTGCTATGGCATAAATTGCTCCATCAGGATCCATACCTCTTTTCTTAGCCCATTTTGCAATAGACTTTTTAGCTTTAGGTTTGTCTTTAATTTTATCAGCTGTTTTATGTGCTTTCTTAATTGATGATTTGCTCATTTCTTCACTCATATGTGCTTTTAAGTTTTTCACAGTTCTTTCAAACTTATGGTCTTTATGTTTAAATCCTACCCCACCTGCGGCTTCCCAACTTGCTATGTTTTTTCCATAGTCGTCAATTAATATGTTTGGTGTACCGTTTGGTTGTGTTGCATGTACTGATTTATTTGAAGTAATAATTATTTTAGAAGGAGGAAATGCTTTTAAGTTCTTTGCAATCCATTCTTTTTTGTGTGGTTCTGAGTTAGGATCGTTTGGTAGCGGAGCACTTAATATATTATACTTTCCTTTTAATTCTTTAATCATACCTAGTAAGTTTAAAGCATTAGATGTTAAAGGAATGTTTAACCAAAATCCATCTTTATCTCTTATCTTTTGTAATGCATCGTCGATGTCTTTAATTTCTCTCCAGTCTTTACCAATAAGACTTTTCCAAGCACCAAAGAAGTCTGCTAACACTCCGTCCATATCAACAAATACTTCTGATTCGTTACTTAAATCGTCTGCTGAAACTTCTCCTACTTTCATTAATTTTGTTACTGTTTTGTGTGGTTTATACTCTGTCCCGCCTGTGCTTGTTGCACTTGTTCCAGCTACTTTAGGTAGTATTGTTGGACCATTTGGATCTGTATTTCCAGATGCTGTTGATTTCCCTGGACCTTTTTTATAATTCTTTGCAACGTTCTTACCCCATTGCGTTGCGGAACCAATTGCCGCTCCAGCTTGTGCTCCAAGACTTGAAGCTCTAGGTGCGGCCCATTGTAGAGCTTTAGTACCAAGTGTTAATAATGGATTTTCATCTGTTCTACTTCCAGCTTGTTCAAATTGTCCACGTTTATACTTGTCAAACGATATAATATTTCCATGCTGATCAAGTTTAATATCTTTAATACCAAACCTTTTATCCATACTTCTTTTTCTATCATTATCAGAAACCATTGCATGAGACATATTTTTCCAATAATGATTCATCTGAGCAACTGCTTGTTTAGTAGTCATTACTCTTTCAGATAAATTTGCAATTTCATCAGGAACGTCAAATATCCATGCTTTACCTTTACCTAGTTCATTCATCATACCTGTTAGTCTAGTATTGCCTGCAACTAACTCTAAATAACCGTCGCTGTATTTTGCAATAATTGGAAGTTCAATTTTTCCAAAGTCTAATGCATCTTTAAATCTTTCTTTCTTAGAAGGTTCTAACTTATCAAAAGTGTGTCTGTCTTTTTCACCAGCTTCTGTATTATTAATTTTATTACTTAATGAATTGTTAACAGTAATTTCTTTGCCTTTAGATGCTAACTCAATCCATTCTTTTTTTCCAATTTTTACAAACTCAGGATAACGTTTTGCTTCACCCCATTCGTTACTAAAATTTGGTTTGTTATAAGATACAGCCTCAGCAAGTCCTAAATTAAAAAGTACATTAGTACTAGGACCTTTAACTTTTTTAGGATGATTTTGTGGTACGCCGTCTTTGTTTACTTTAAAGCCAAACTTTGCCGCCTGCTTTATAATTTCATCAGGGCCTACATCAGCAGTTTGATTTTGTTTTGTAATACGTCCTACTGCTTCTTGTATCTTCATTTTGTACGTCCTCTAAACCCACCACCAGTCATGTGTGGTAAGCTAAACCAAAGTTTAAACCAATCCGGGTCACCTGGCTTAATGTTTTTCTTTTTTTCAATAGCTTTTTTTTCACTAGCAGTTTTTGAAATATTTTCAAGTGAGTATTCTTGATACCCTTTAAATTCATTTACTCCTGCTAATTTTTTAAGACGTTCTAAGTCCATTTATTATACCTTTGAGTATTTTAAGCCTAAGCGATCAAAAAGTGTTGCAGTAGTTTTTGCACTTCGTAATGCTTGTTGCATTGCTTGTTGGGCTTCGACATCTTTCTTATCATAGAATTGTACAAATTTATTTGCTACTTTTGGCGTTACAAATATTTTTCCGCCTACGTGTATTTCACCTTTTGCTCTAGAGTCCCAACTTAATGGAAAAGGCTTTGGATCAGATCGTTGAGAAATATTATTTAAAACATCTATTTTAGGTTTTTGTTGTTGTACTGTACGTTCAGGTGCTTTAAATATATTTTCTTCAACTATGCCCATTCCTTGACGAACTTTTGCATACATCATTTTAGCTAACTGAGCATCTTGAACAGCAACGCCACTTTCAAATGCATCTTCGTCGCCTTCCATCGCCGCGGTTCTCATTTTACTTGCACTCATTCCTTCAGCACCTTCTGCATCAGGGTCTCGAGATCCAGCACTTATAATTTTTATATCTTGAAACTTGTATTCTTTTCCGTTATAGTCATTTAGTAGTTTAGAAAAACTATCTACTCTATCGCTTCCAGCTACATAAACAACATTTCTAAATCCCATCTTTTCTAATTTTTGCATAGCTTGGATTATTGTTCTAACTTCTTTATCACCTATACGTATTCCGTCGCCAAAACTCTTTCCTGCAAAAAATACTTTTTCTGCAAATGATAAAGGATCTGTTTTAGGTTTTTGTGAATGTGTTAAGAATAAAAAAGGTACGCCTTCTTGTGCTTTAACTACATCTACTAATTTTTTATGCCCGATAGTTGGCGGGTTCATTCTCCCAAATGCAAATACAGCAGTATTAGGAGATTCTGTCAGCTGGCGAAGTAGCATCTAATTCCTCCGTAGGGTTTCTTTCAAAATCTATAACTTTACTAGCTAATTCTGATCTTTCTCCATCAGTCATTAACTCGTTTGGTGTTTTGTTAATATCATACTTAATACAGTAATGATTTAAGCATTTATCTATCATAGGCTTTAAATGGCCTTGTACTATAGCTTCATTGCGTTCACTTCTAATTTTTTCCATACAAGGAAGGTAGTGTGCTCTATAAAAACCATCGTCGTTTAGCATATGAAAATGTACATCACTTGGTACATCATATGGCATTTCGTCTTCAACTGGTTTAGAAAATTCGTCTATTCTCATACTAATACCCTTTATTATAATGCATTATAAAGTATTTATCAAGATTAGTCAATGATAAAATATATCAGAGTATAAATAAACCCAAAAGGAATTTCATGCTTCAACATAAACACCTAATTGTACGGTCAGAGGTTAAAAATCCACCTAATAAAGAGGATCAAATAGTAGGGTGGGCTAAAAAATTAATAGAATCTATAGGAATGAAAATAATGATGGGTCCATATGCCCAATATTGTGCTGTAGAAGGAAATAGAGGAATTACTTGTGTTACTATAATCGAAACTTCACATATAGCAATACACGTATGGGACGAAGACGATCCTAGTTTAATACAATTAGATGTTTATACATGTGGTAATTTAGATAAAGAAATTGTATTTGAGGCTTTAAAAGAATTTAATCCTACTAAAATTGATTATAAGTATTTGGATAGAGAAAATAGTTTAGTTACTTTGCAAACCTAAAGGCAAACTTTCCGCCAACTCTTGAACTATAATAGTTTTTACTTCCATCTAGTAATACTTTTCCTTGGAAGTTTGGCGGATATACTGCATCATATTTTGTAACAAAAACATCTTCACCTTTAACACCAACTCTAGTGTATAATTGAATAATGCTGGCTGTGTTTAGTAATGCAATAGCTTCAGTACTAAATCTTGGATCTTCGTTTACTTTTTTAGCAACGGCTTTAGCAACTGCACTAGTTAATGCATACCCAATATTAAATCCTTGTGAGTTTGTATCAAAATTTATACCGTCCATTATGTTTCTTGCTTCGTCACTTAATCCTTCAAATGAATTTCCGCCTTGCTTCATAAGTTTTATAGCTTCTGCTTGTAAACGCTCAGTAGTAATACCAAAGTTAACTCCTAACATATAAGGAGCAATTTTTGCATTTTGATTTGCAATAATATCAATAACACTAGGGATAAATTTTAACCTATCTAAAAGATCTTGATTTTTTGTTCCACCATCTTCTCCACGTGCTTTCTTTAAAGAATCGTGTAAGTTTTTAGAACTAGCCGCCGCACCTGAACCACCTTTAGAACTAATACCAATGTCTTTTCCATCTGGTGCTTTAAATACACTATCCATTAAGTTATAGTTCATTGACTGTGGCCAAAATATTTGTAAGTCACTCCATTCAGCACCTTGTGCTAAATCTTTTCTTGCGTCTTCAGCCTGACCCATAACTGCTCCGCCCATCATAGCAACTGGACCCATAATCTCGCCAAAGTAATCTCTAACGGCTGTTAGCTTTTCACGTTGTCCTGGAAATTTTGCTAGTTGTCCTGCGGCACTTTGCCTTAATGCATTACCTAATACTTGTTTAGCTTCACTAGGCGCTTTGCCTTCAACGTGTGCTATTATACTATCTGGTCCTTTAAAATAATTTGCAGTTCCAATTAACGTTTGTGGATCTAATCCTGTTTCTAATTTCTGTGCACCTGCTGTAGCAAGTTTCCAACCATCGGGTAACTCGTTGTTTTTCCAAGCACCCATTAAGTCAGCACCTACTTGTGTAAGATACTTTCCAAAATGTATTTCTTGTCCGTCTGTTGTTTTAATAATTGCTACACCAAAAGCTAAACCCCGCTTACTCATTGTAGCGGCATTTACCCATTGTATCTTTGTATTATTGTTTGTTTCGTATTGTTGGATTGCATCGTCACGTGCATCAATGCTGTCAAATTTTCCACCTTCTGATGGAGGAGGAAATGCTTTAGCTACATCAACAAATTCACCTGTAACTCCGGAACTGTTAATATAAGGATCTCCAGCTTTTCGTCCAAATACTCCTTTAGATTCTTTGAACTGATAGAAACGCATTAAACACTCACTTCAACGTCAAATTTCTCGTAACCTAAATCAAAAAGTTTGTGGGCAACTTTTTCTGCAACTTCGTTTGACTCTTGTTCATCTAGTTGAACATGTGTTTCAACTGTTAGAATTGTTTTACCGTCTTCGGTATCATACAGTTCATATCCTGTTTCTTCTTCCAATAAGGCATTTGAAGCTGATGTTGCTACTTCGGAGACAACTATGTCGTCTACTTCTTCTTTAGAGTCAAATACAATGTTGATAAAATTTTCCATATTACTTCCTAATGATTAAGTCTAATACTGTTAATTGTGCCGTCTGTATATACAATTTTAGCTCTAATAAACACAAAATTACCTGTAAAGTTAACGTATTTGACTTCTGTTAAGTTTGAAGCAGTAACAGTATCAACGTCAAACCAATCACTAGATGTTGGTGTTGTAGCTAATGTTGCTTGTATTGTAATCGTACCTGTAAACCCGGTATAATCGTATTGTACTGTGTGTACACCGTCTGAACGACCGTAATAACCATCACCCTTGAAGTTGCTACCAGTCACAGTTTCGCTAGTGCTATCCCCTGGATGTGTGGTTGATGATAAAATTATTTCGCTTGTACTCGGCATAATACTATTTATGCAATTCTGCGTCGCTAACGTACTTGACAATCTTACGTATAGCCCCACCTAATGCTATTTTTGCTAACATTAAACATTTTTCATCTTTTGACATAAAGTAATATCCTTCTGTGTTATGTCCATTCTGTATACTTTTCAAAGTCCTCTTACCTATCTTAACTTTGTCTACATTATTTAGGCAGTACTGAGCAAATTTAGGATCAACTCTTTTTCCTAGTATTGCTTTAAACGGCCATGATACTGCTCGATTAACTATTATAGTATTTTTATTATCTAATAAAAACTCAAGTGTTACATCATCTTTTGGCTCCCAAAATTCAACTGACTCAACTGTATTACTAAGATCTTTGAGCCATTTAGATTCATTTGAGTATATGTCTAAGTTATGATTTTCACACCTAACCATACATTCGTCTTTATTACTTTCTAATGCATTATAGGTAGCAAGAGTATCCATAAAAGTTTCAAGAGTAATATATTTTTCTTTCTTACGCCATCCATCAAAAGGACTTCTGATGTTTTGTTCTGATTCGGCATATTGTTGCATTACATCAATCTTTGATTTCGCATAACCAAGATTCATTCCTCGAAATATTGATCCTATTTCGTTTCGAACCCTTAGTTTATAAATGTATCTATTATAAAAGAGGTTAGTTGTTTGTAACTGCTTCAACTTCATTTTCTACCTTTATTGGTTCTGGGTTAAGAATTAGTTTATCGTTTTTAATGTCGATTTTTAATTTTCCACCATTTCTTAACTCACCAAAAAGTAGTAATTTACTTAAAGGACGTTTGATATTTTTGTCAATATATCGTTGCATAGGTCTTGCACCCATCTTGCTATCAAAGCCATGTTCAACTAAATGATCAAGTGCAGGGTCTGATATTTCACAAACTACTTTTTTCTCATCTAGCATATCTTTTAATTCTACTAGGAATTTACCAACAATTTTAAGCATGATATTATGATCGAGTTTACCAAATGTAACTACGCCATCTAATCTATTTCTAAATTCTGGTGCAAAGAAACGTTTAAATTCTTCATCGCCATAGTCACCATCAGCATCGTGACTAAATCCAATGGTGTCTTTTTCTGCCTGTTCTGCGCCTAAGTTAGTAGTTAAAATTAAGATACAATTTCGAGCATCGGCTTCTTTGCCGTCACTTCCTGTAACTTTTCCGTTATCCATTAGTTGTAACAAAATTTGTGATATATCTGGATGTGCTTTTTCAACTTCGTCTAATAGTAAAACACAGTTTGGATTTTCTTGTAGCTTATTAATTAGTTGTCCTGAATGTTCGTCGTGACCAACATATCCTGGAGGCGATCCAATTAATTTACTAACACTATGTTTTTCCTGATATTCACTCATATCAAATCTTGCTAAATGTATACTTAAATGTTTAGCTAGTTGTTTTGCAAGTTCTGTTTTACCTACACCAGTTGGACCCATAAACACAAAAGAACCAATTGGTTTATCTTCTGATTTTAATCCAGCTTGAGCTACTAAAATTTTATCAACAATTTCATCTATAGCATTATCTTGTCCGTAAACATTTAATTTTAGATTTTTATTTAACTGTGAAAGATTGTTAGTTTCTTTTTGTTGTATTTGCTCTGGTGGCAAGTTAACAAGTTTTGCAAGTTCGTACTTAATTTCTTCTGGTGTAACAACCTTATTTTCTTCTTGATTCTTAACTTTAAATCTTGAACAAGCTAAATCAATTAAATCAATTGCTTTGTCTGGAAGTTTTTTATCGGTCATATACTTGACACTAAGTTTAACTGCTTCATCTATTGCTTCTTGTGTAATGTTAGTTTGATGGAATTCTTCGTAGTACTTTTTAATACCATCTAAGATCTTTGTAGCTGTCTTTTTATCTGGTTCGTCAATAGTACATCTTTGGAATCTACGCATTAAAGCTCTATCTTTTTCAAAGTATTTTCTATATTCTTCCCAAGTAGTAGAAGCAACAACTTTAATGTCGCCTTTACCTAATGCTGGTTTTAACATATTAGCTAAATCATTAGAACTTTGTCCGCCACCTGCACCTGCACCGTTTATCATATGTGCTTCATCAATAAAGACAATAGTTTTACCTTGCTTTTTAATAGCGGCCATTACTAGTTTAAATCGTTCTTCAAAGTCTCCTCTATACTTAGATCCGGCTAACATTGCTCCGATGTCTAAGTTATATACACTATATTCTTCTAAAAACTTTGGAACTTCTTTATTAACAATTCTATATGCTAGTCCTTCAGCAATAGCAGTTTTACCAACTCCTGGATCACCTACTAATAGTACATTGTTTTTACTTCTTCGTCCTAATGAAAGACAAATAGTTTCTAATTCTTCTATCCTGCCAATAACAGGATCTATAATTCCTTTTTCAACTTCAGCATTAAGATTCGTAGTAAATGCTTTTAAAGCCCGTTGTGCATGACCTGCAATTTCTTCATCTTCAAGTGTTGTTACATATTCGTTATTAATATATTCACTAAACTTATCTTTTTGTAATCCGTTTTTTGTAGCTACATAGCATGAAAAAGATTTAGATTCATTTAGTAACGATAAGAAAACATCAGTAGTATCAATATTAGCTCTTCCACTAAAAAGTGTTTGAGTAAATGCTCTATTCATTACTCGCTCAACTGTTTGTGTTTTCTTAGGTTTAAATTTCTCTTGACCATCTGGAACCTTAATCTCGTCAAGTTTTGTTTGTAAATGATCGTGTAGCTCGTCTTTCATGTCGTCAATTTTACAGCCATAGCCGGTTAAGACTTTCATAAAATTTTCACTACAAAGCATTGCAAAAAATAGATGCTCAAGAGTTACGTATTCGTGACGTAACTTTTTTGCGTCTTCTATTGCTTTTTCAAATACTACTTGCAGTTCTTCTGAAGGTTCTACCATGTTGTTAATTCTCCTTAGTATTTACTTCTTTATAATAACATCTTTTTTAAAAATGTCAATGGGTTTTTCTACGTATTTGTTCAATCTTTTCTAAATCATTTTCAGATAAGTCCTTAGGAACTTCTCCTAAAATCTTCACCAAAATATTTCCACTTCGGCCTGTTTGTCTATTTGGTAGTCCTCTACCATTAATACTAAACACCGTATTTGGTTGTGTGCCCTTAGGTATATTAAGTACTACTGTTCTTTTATCTGGTAAATCAATATCTAATTTTACACCAACAATCATATCCAATACTCCTATAGTCCTACTTGTAAGTAAATTATCTCCATTTACTTCAAACCCACCTTCACTTATAATATTAATTATTACAAATAAATCTCCAGGAGGCATACCTTGGATATCATTTTGGCCCATTCCACCATATCTAATACGATCGTTATTATTAATGCCTTTTGGAACTTTTATATCAACAGTTTGCTCTCGTCCGTTGTTTAATCTATATGTTGCTATTACATTCTTTCCAGTATATACTTCGCTAACTGAAATTCTACAACCTATTGTAATATCTTGGTTTCGCATTTGTTGATGTCCAAACGGATTTTGTCCGCCAAAACCAAAACCATTTAAGATATCATTTATGTCCATTCCGCCTGGACCAGCTGTAAAGTTAAAGTGTGTTCCTCCACCTCCAGCTTGTTGCGGATCAACAGTACCGAATTGATCGTACATTTGACGTTTTTGGGGATCGCTAAGATTAGTGTATGCTTCGTTGACTTCTTTAAACTTCTCTTCATCACCGCCCCTATCAGGATGGTGCTTCATACTTTGTTTTTTATAAGCTCTTTTTAATTCGGCTTGAGAAGCTGATTTCTCAACTCCAAGCAAGTCATAGTAGTCCATACAACTACTTATTTAGATTTTTGTAACTATTTACGAGAGCTGGTATAAAGGCCGAACCATGCCGCACCTGCACCAACAACAACTGATATCAAACCAGATTGTTCAAGTGTTGGATTTGGTAACGCCATAAACCAAATTACACATTTGTATAATAAAACAATATATGTCGTAATGAATATTCTTGGAAAAATTCTCCAAGCATCCATAGCTCTAGCTAAGTGTATTACTTTTACATAAGGATTTGGTCCTAAGTCTTTTACACTAGTATCTACTTCTAAATCTAGTTTAACTTTTTTTGTTACACCTTCACTACTTGCTGGCACAGCAACTTCAGCATCTGCTTTTGGTTCTGGCGCCGGCGAAGCATCTAACTCTTCAGGCTTCTTTCTAGGCATTATTTTTACTCCCTCTTTTTAATTGATCTATTTCTTGCGAGTTTCTTTCGATATTATCACTGTTCTTACTTATATAAGAATCTTGTGCTTTATCTATTAGTTCTTGCATTCTTAGACCTCTTTCGATATCTGAATCTAAGTGTAAGTCTTTATTAATAATTTTTTCAAGTTTTAAGCCGGAAATTTTTTCATTAGCAACATATCTCCATGTATAGCCTCTATTTCCGTAGCATCCAAAAACAGTTTCCCTCAAGCCTATTTTAACAATAATGGCTTGTTCTCCGTCTAGTAACACTTCATCGCCTTCATTAAATGCAGGATTAAACCTAAACTTTAGGCCTTGCATAAAGTTAGTGGCAAAGTCTTTAAACCAAAAAGCGGCAGAAATACTGATAAGGATCGCAATCCAAGGTACAAGCATAGTAGCCATGTCCAGCCCCAACTTATCAAACGCATCCATTTATTTCTCCAGTTTTTTAATTCTGTTTTCCAGTTCATCGATCTTTTTCGTTACATGCGGATACTTCTTACGCCAAGCATCAGCGGGTTGCTCAAACCATGTCAACCCCCATCGTTCTACAAGGAAATCAAGAATTTGATCAAATTTCGAATAACACCAAATTCCTATTCTAGTGTCCTTAAAATATGTAGAAAATGCCAGGCCAAACAACGACCCGACGATAGCCGTATATATCCATAAACGGTCACTTGCCATTCTATCTATCATATCCCAAACTATTTCCATCAGTAGTATTTATCAGATTTTTAGAACGGACATTTAACTTCACCACCAGGTGGCAATTTTTTAAGTTCTTCTAAGGAAAAATCCCCAACATCGGGGGTATTAGGCTTAACTTCACAAGGACCGACATCTACAGCACAACCTGCTACAAATAGCATTAAAACAAAGATTTGAAGAATTTTCATTCTTTTGTCTTGTTATCGCCTGGCTCGTAGTAGTCTTGGTATTCGTCTATTATTTGATTTTGTTTGATAATGTATGCTCTGATTTGAGCAAAGTTTTTTGAAAGTGTTTCGTACCCGTCATCAGTTAATCCAAACAGTACAGGGTCAGCACCGCTATCTTGAAGTTTTTTGAAAACTTCTTCTGCATTCTCAGATGTAATAATAACCCATTTAAGTTCTTCCATTTTTATAGGAGTGGGTTTCTCTAAGTTCAATGGAACTCGTTCAACTTCCTTTGTAAGAATGTCTAGCTTTTTTACACTACTACAACTACTGATAAGGAACGTAGTTAGGATTAGCAATACTAGGACACTCAGGGTTGATCTGAGACTTCTTTGTTGCATTTTTCTCTTTCTCTGTTAATGGAGATCCCATAGCTATTTCGACACAACGAATAGCATTGTCTCCTGCTTTATTAATTATCTTTTCAATTAATCCGGGTTTACTTACTGCAAGATTGCCTATATCTCGCTTTTTACCACTTGAATTAATTTTATTAAATCTAGTGTCTAGGTCTTGGTATTCTTTTTTTAATGTATTGTTTAATGCTTGTAGATTTTTATTGGCTTCAAGTATATTTGCAAAGTCGTTCTTTTGTTGTGTAATAACAGCTTTTTGATCTTCAACACTTTGTTCTAACTTCATGTTGTTTGCTTCTGAAGTAGCTAAATCTGCTTTAAGTGATTTAACGTGAACGTACCCTGCTCCAATTCCTGAAAGAAGCCCCAACACTAGGAGCAACTTAATTCCACTGAGAATACCCATACCGCCTATCCGAGTAACTTTCCCAAAGTTTTTGGGCCAACAATTCCATCTGCTACCAAGCCGTTTGATGACTGCCATTCTTTTACAATTCTAGCAGTACCAGGACCAAAGATACCATCTGCTGGACTAATGTTTAGTTTCTCTTGTACTTCTGCGACTAAAGGACCTCTTGAACCTTGTCGAATAGTTTGATTATAATCTGTTTCTGGCTCTTCAAAATCTCCACCAAATACATCTAATGCATGTACGTAATGTTTCTTACGATCTTCAAGACCAATTGTGCCACCATTAATACGTTTTGTCATTCCAACAATATCTTGGTTGTCACAATATTTGTTAATGTTATTTGTATCCCAGAACCAACATGCTGAGTCTAACGCACCCTTTTTTGTGCGTACATAGTCAACTGCTTCTTCTGGCGACATTTCTACTGCTTTTGCAAATTCTGTGTAGTTGTATCTACCTGTTAACTGAAGTATGCCACCACCGCGAAACTTCCAGCCGTCGCCACTAGCAGTATCACCGTTGTCCATACGTGAAGCGTAAATAACGTTTGCGATTTTTTCAGGTTGTCTATGATATTCGTTTGCATCTCTTCCAGCTCTCCTAAAATATTTTGGAAATATAGTATTCAATGCTTTGGCGCTATAGTTTAAGTTTTCGCTTAGTACTCTAAAGCCGCCGGACTCGTGTCCACATTGTGCAATAAATCCTGCAACACGTTCTACAGTATCTACTCCCCACAACGGTAAGATTTCGCACATTGCTTCGTACCAATCTTTCCAGTCGTCTCTATGGATAAGCTCTTCAGCCATCCACTCGTCAAAATCAAATTTGAAATGTTCTTTTGCCATTTTATATCCTTTGTAACTTTAGGACATATCCTTTATTTTCTAAAACTAAATTCTCACCATACTTGTTAATATTATAATCACCTAAGTACTTGGTAAGCCAAATAACTTCAGCCATGTCCTCCATATTGATACTTTCTTTAATATCAATTTCTCTACCAAAATCAATTACTTTAAATTTAACTGGTTGTTGGTAAGTATTCTTTACGGTTAGTACATCTTCACGTAATTCGATATTCTCTGCATAGCTATTTGTAAAAAAGTTTTTATAGTTCTCTAAATGAACTTCTTTTATTCTTGCGTTGTAGCTATCAGCATCAAAAGGAATAGTTTCGTTTAAATTTCCTTCGTCTAAATCTCTACTTTTAAAATTCTTATGATATCTAAATCTTAACTTTTCTACACTTGCAAGTTTTGTTACTCCGTCTGCTATTTCTAGTATTTGTGAAGTAACTTCTTTGTTTCTTTCCATTTCAATAAACACTTTGTAAGTTCCGTCAGGTTGTTCACCTGAGCTTACGTCAGCGTCAAGGACAAATGGATATCCTTTTTCAACAAAATTTTCTAAGTCTTTTGCTGGTTCGTGTCCTGTTACTGAAAATGCTAATGTAACAACATCTGCATCTTCACCCATTTTAGATTTGTAAGAATCTATTTCAATAATATTATCAACTAAAAATTGTAAATCATCTTTTAATAGGCCCATTATACTAACTCCTGTTCTGGAGCAACTGCGCCTGCTGTAGGATCGACAGAGTCAGCGGAAGCTTCTGCACCTGTTTCAGCTGTTTGTGTTTCAGCTGGAATATCTGGTTGTGTTGCTGGCTCTACAGTATAATCGTTCATAGCTTTATATCCACCGTAAATGTCTGCAATTAATTTTTTAGGCATCATAATTTCTACTACCCATATATCTGATGTATCTAATTTGCCTTTTTTAGTTCCTGGGCGTATATCGTCTGGTTTTCTTATTTTTCGTGGTTTAATTATTTTGTCTTTTTTATAGGTAACTTTACAGTCATAATCTAACAGTCTTTTACCACCACTAGGATCAGGCATGTTATCCTTTTCCCACATAAAAGCACAAGTAACCCAATGTCTTGATATATTAGGTCCTGAAACTAGTTCTCCATCAGCCCAATTTTCGTACACATATACGTCTAAATCGTCTAAAACTCGCTCAAAGTCTTTTAATACAGTAAAAGCCATGTCGCTTTCATATACTGTTTGTATGTTTTTTATAATATCTAAAACGTCTTTCATATAAACTCTACCTTATATAGTTATTTATCAGATAATTGTCTATGTGTATTTCTTCTAGGCTTACCATTATAAATATTTATGTAGCAAAGTTGCTACAAACGAAGTTCAAAAGGAGGACACTTCATGAGTGCAAGACGAGCTCGCAAGAGTAAAAACTTTCACAGTAATGTTGTACAACTTAATAACTATCTTCCAGAAAAGAAACAAACAGTAAAAATTTACCCACGTAATAGAGCCCAAGAAACTTACTTGCTTACTTTGGCGGACACGAGAAAAGACGTAGTCTTTGGAATTGGTCCGGCGGGTACAGGAAAAACCCTCATTGCGGTTCTAACTGCTGTTAAACTCTTCAAAGAAGGTGTTGTTGACAAGATTATTGTAACTAGACCAGCTGTTTCTGTAGACGAAGATCTAGGATTTTTACCGGGATCTTTAGAACAAAAAATGGCTCCGTGGACCAGGCCTGTATTTGATGTGCTTAGAGAATACTTTACGTCACGTGAAATAACAGGTATGATAGATGAAGGTGTTATAGAAATAGCACCACTAGCATATATGCGTGGTCGTACGTTCAAACGTGCATTTATTATTGCTGACGAAATGCAAAATTCTACAGCAAGTCAGATGAAAATGTTGTTAACTAGATTAGGTCAAGGATCTAAAATGGCTGTTACAGGTGATTTAAATCAAGCTGATAGAATCTCTGATAATGGCTTAATTGACTTTATTAATCAGTTAAAACTTCGTCCAAACACTAGTAGATTAGCATCAGTTAAGTTTGGTCACGCTGACATTGAAAGGCATGAAGCTGTTAAAGAAGTGTTAGAAGTATACGGCGAGAGCTAAAGCTCTTTAGCTAAAGGAAAGATTTCGGAGATTACTTTCGCACAGGCATGAGCAATTTCCATGTGTTCCTTTTGTGTGCCGTTAGCCCCGCGGAGTTCGATATAATGTATCCAACTTCGTAGAGTTCCGTTCATATATAGTCTTGTCTTTGTTAACCCTTCAGGCAAGACAACACGAGCCTGTTCTTTTGCGATACCATTATCTATAGCCCATTTGTAAGCTCTACGTGCGGCGTCAATAACTTGATTTTGCTGACTACCCCATATCATTGCAAGTCTAGTATCTTCTTTATTTTCAGGATCTAAGTCAACACTATTTTGTCTATTCTTTTTATCCTGCATACGAGCTTCACGATGTGTAAACATATCACCCATTTCTTCTGGGTTTGCATAACGTTGACTAAACTCTTGGAAACTAAAACTTCTATGTCTTACAATCTGATGTGCAATGTCTCGTGTAGTTTCAATTTCTAAACAAGCATTAACCATTTCTAATGGTGACCAGTGTGCATTTTTAATTAAGTATTTTATAAGTTTTGCACTTGTTTCTTTATTCATTTGATTAGCTGGATTAGATACCCTAGCACAAAAAGCAACTAAAGCTTCTAAGTCAGCACTAAAATCTTTTGTTCCATAGTTAATAAAAGTATCCGCTGGTTGCGAATAACTGATTAATTTTACGTTCATTTAAAACTCCATATCTGCGGCAACAATGTACCTATCTTTTTCTGATTGCACTATACCAGGACGATGCCAAACTTTACCCGGATAAATCATCCAGTTTCCAGTTTTCCAAGGAACAAAAAAGTTTCCTTCTCCTTCTGGCTTTGCAGGAGCTAGTTCAGTACCTGCTTTCTCTAAGTCTTTTACATCTTCTGGTAAGTGCATGTAATAAACTCCGCTTACTGTTGTAGTCTGCGGGTTATGATTATGATGATGCCAAAGTTGATCTCTATCTTCTGCATTTTTTAAAGAAGTTTGAAAAGCCCAACTTTGAATTTGTTTAATTTGTACTTCACGCCCTAAATATCTAAAGCATGACCATATAAAACTCATTTTGAGATCAGTAAAATCTGTAAATACATTCCAATTAGTTTGGTACTTAGGACTGTTATGCCAAAACTTACCTGCTCTAATACCAGTGTTAATATCACTACACATTTTTGATCGGTCTTGTTCAGTAATTAAAGTATTCCAGTCGTAATATTCATAATCTATCATTTATTTTTCCTTACCCAGTTCTCCAAACAATATGTACGCCCCATGGTGAAATAATAGGAGGCCCAATTTGTTCTATTGGAATTACTTTAACTGCATTTGCAAAGTCTGGATGAAATTTTTCTTCTTCATTCCAACCAAGTTCTCCGCCATGTCTAGGTCCACTAGCACATGAGCTATTTTGAGCCGCGGCATCTGCAAACTTAACTTCACCCCTTTTTAATTTTTTAATAAGTTCTTCGGCAAATTTTACTGCTTCGCCTAAAGGTCGTTCGTGTGAACTGTTCTCTGCATCTTTATGGCTTAAAAGAATATGTTTACATTTAAACTTCATGTCTACCTTTCTTATAATCTTCGTTTTTATGACTTTTGTATGAATGACATACTTTGCATAATGTTTGTATATTATTTAAATCATTATTAACTTGATTGCCATCTATATGGTCCAGTTCTAATGCACCTGAATAGGGTATATGTGCAGTACATTTATAACCTAATCTAGAATCAATGTTTTCACAAAATTCTTTTTTTGCAAAGTTAACACCTTCTTCTAACGGTCTTGCACCATATGACGCTTGATGGCATTTCCAACATACTGGTCTATACTTGTGTTTACCACTTTTACAAGCTAGACGATTACAACCAATGTTAACACATATAGGTCTCATCAATGACTTCTCCTACCATCAAATACACAAACAAAATAAATTCCTTGTGGTCCTGCATGTACACGATGAAACCAACCATCTGGTATTAGTATAACATCACCAGCTTTTATACTTTTATCGTGATGCTTTCCATTTAGATCTATGAGTTCCATTTTGCCAGAACCTTTATGAAATATATAAACTTCTTCTTGACCAGCATGTCCATGACCACTAGTTGATTTAGTTGCTTTTAAATCAGTACTACTCAACACTAAATTATTCAATGTTGTATTATCAATTACTGTATATCTATCATCTTCTTTGGCTACTTCTCCACCAATGTCGTTGATATGTATTTTTACTTTTTGCTCCATCTGTACCACCCAGGTTTTTCGCTGATCCGTTGTTGTATTCTTTGCTCTACTATATGTTTATCACGTTCATTTGGTTTCCAATCATTATATAATTCATCGGGCCATTGTTCTCTTTTAAACTTACGAGTAGGATCTGGATTCATTCCTCTGCTTTTCATTTCGTTTATTAATTCTTTATATCGTTTACTTAGATACTTGCCTTTGTTATAAAAAAACTTAACATGGCCTTTGTTTAATGTAAAGTCTTTTGGTATATCTGTTACACCATTTTTAGATCTTAATGAACGTTGTAATGCAGGACCAACCATAAAGATTTCTCTGTATTCTGCAACTAAGTGTTGGTCTGCTAACTGCTTAGGATCTACTAAATTAATTCTAGTCATTACTAATCACCTTCTCCGGGTTCTTCTGAAAAATGTTCTTTAAACTTATTAGGTACATTATTCCATTTTTCTGCATCTTCTGGTGGATCTTTTTTAGCACTAATAACGGGCCAAATATTTGAATACTTACTGTTTATTTCAAACCATGGACTTGATTCGTCACCTGGAACTATTGCTTCAATAGGACACTCTGGTTCACATACTCCGCAATCAATACATTCATCTGGATTAATTACAAGCATATTTTCTCCTTCGTAGAAACAATCTACAGGGCAAACTTCTACACAATCCATATGTTTGCATTTGATACAATTTTCGTTGACTAGGTATGTCACAACTCTCCTTTCTCTCGTAAATGAGCACGGATTTTTGTAGCACTAATTTTATGAACTTCTTCACCAAGGTTGTGTTCTGTAAAGGTATATCCAACTCCTCTACCATAACTTATATCAACAATATTAGGAACTTCTAGTATAATGTATTCTTTATCAATGTCGTAACCGGCATTTGATAAGCCTTGGATAATATTAAGTCTAACAGTACCCATCTTAAATGGGTTATCGTCTTGTCCTGGACCTGCATCAACGCCTTCAACATCTCGTATCATAATACAAACCTGTCCGGCTTTTGCTAATGCTTTTTCAAATAGTTTTGTGTGACCATCGTGCCAAGGTTGCCAACGTCCTAGCATTTGGGCTGTAGGTTTTTTCCAACTAAAGTTCTTCTTCACGTTCTCTCCTCCAACACTCGTATGCAACTGGTGTTAAATCTTTTTTCATCATATATCTTTCTATAACAGGAACCAATTGAGTATGTGTATCGTCAAACCATTTTGAAACATGGTAATCACAACGTGGAGGGTCTTCAAACATTTTATTTGTATCGTCATATCGACCTTCGTCGATAGTGTCCATCCAAACTGTAAAGTCTGGACCAAATTCTTCTCTAGCTTGTTCTGTAGGACAAACAAAATCTGCTACGGCAATCTTACCTGTTAGTACTACTCCGTCTGCAAGATGCTTCATTCTTTGTGCTTGTATAATTCTTCCCTCTAACGAAAAATCCCATTTACTCATGTCGTGACCTTCGTATCGTTTTCTTACTGCATCTGCGTTTATATGCACACCGCCTATAAGTTTCGCAAATGGTTCTGCTAGTGTAGTCTTACCACTTCCTGGTAAACCGAATATTAATATTTTCATTTTTTTCTTTCTTTCTCTCTAATAAATTTAATATCACAATAGTTACATTTTACATAGCCTTCTTCTGGAACAGAATAATAAACTTTAGGATGATCCATAGCTTCACCCATACACCAAACACTTTCACCTTTAACGTAAACTATTGTTTCAGGATACTTTGTCATTTAGTCTTGCTAATCTAATCATTGTCGCCGCTAAATTTATTTCTGGATCGCTTACTAATGTATGATCAACTAAGCCTTGTTTAATAATTAATATAGCACTTTCTTGTTGTTCTTCGCTACCAAATAACTCAATGTTATCGTATAACCATTTGTATATGTCTTCAATTTCTTCAGGTCTTGCTTGACTACATACTAGTTTTCTTGCTTGTGATATTTTACCTGCTTTAAATAACTCAGTCATTTCTAGTTTATAATCACTATCGCCTGCATCACTTTGAGCTGGAGGTACAAGTTCACCGTTTACACTATTCATCTGTACCATATTAATACATTTACGTAAGTCCGGATATGTTGCTTTTACATACGTATCAAGAATATCAATATCAGGAGTAATTTCTTCAGCAATTAAAATCTCTGCTACTCTTGCTGTAAATTCTGTTTGATCAATACGTTCTATGTGAAAGCCCTGACAACGACTGTGCAAAGCAGGAATAATACGGTTGGGGTAATTACAAGTAAGAATAAACCTTGAAGTAGTGTGATATTCTTCCATAACTCCACGTAACGCCGCCTGAGCATTTGGACTAAGATAATCAGCCTCATCAAGTAATACAACTTTAAATGATCCAAATGGAATCATTTGTACAAAGTTTACAACTTTATCTCTAACATCTTCAACACTATTTGTTCTACTTGCATTAATTTCTAATACATCAAGTTCATTAACTTCTAATTGTTTAAGTAATATCTTTGCAAGTGTTGTTTTACCAATACCAGCATTACCAGAAAAAAGTAAGTGTGGAATAGTACCGTCTTTAATCCATTGTTCAACTTGTTTCTTTTGATGATCATCACGAAATACATATCCGTTTACATCTTGTGGACGATATTTTTCTACCCAAAGTTCTTTCATTATTCTTCCTCTTTTCTATGATTATAGTAATGTTTATATTTACTAGGTTGAATGATTTCATCTAACTTAGCGTGGATCTTTTCCATCTCTTCTACAAATATTTCTTTATTTCTTTCCATGTATTGTTTTAGTTCTGGCATATTATGGTCAAGTTTCCAATGATGAAACTTTTTATTTTTATCTGTACCTACGTATGCTTCTCCTGTTTCCATGTCTATAATTTTCCATTTCTCAGGACACTTTGTTTCTATTACTAATTTTACAGGCTTTTCTAGTTCGGGAACAACTTTCCCAGATTGCAGTTTTCTACCTGCCATGTTTGATTCCTAGCACTTTATAAGTTTTTTGTACACACTTTGCTTGAAAGTAACAGTCAGCTAATGCATTGTGCAAGTCGCTTTGTATTTCTTTTCGAGGATCTTTCGGCATTAATTTAAACAATGTTCTTGAATCCATAATTTGCCAATAGTTCCATGGTACCGGCTTCCCTATAGTTTTATAAAGATTTTGTAATATAGTAAAGTCGAATGTTGGTCCTTGACACCAAATGTAATCAAGTCCAACACAAAATTTATTAATTTGTTTTGTTACTTCGTTTAACGTAACTCTGTCATCGTCTGATAATGCTTCGTCTCTAATTTTAGGCTTTTGTTTACCCCACCATGCTAATGTATTTTCGTCAATAGTTCTACCTAACTCTGTTTGTTCATCTACATTACATCTTAAGTATAAACCAGTATGAGGTTCTGCTTCGGAAAAAGGATTGAACTTAATTCCACCTATAGTTAAGACAACACACTCGGGGTCTACACCAAGTGTTTCAATATCAATCATTCCATGAACAGCCATATTACCCCTTCCTATTTTCTTGACCCATTGCAACTAATATTAAGAATATATAAAGAATTGGCCAAGCCCATCCTTCAACAATTCCAATTAAATGCAGAGTCATAAGGGCAACGCCTACAACACCTGTTGTACCTATTCCGCTTGATTGTGGTTTTGGAAACTTCATTATACACTCCTATTTGCTTATTATTATAGCATCGAATAATAAGAGTGTCAAGACCTTTTGGTAAGTTATCTACAAATCTCCGTCTTTGCGATTTTCGGAATAATGAACATCAAATTCACCACCTGGATAACGTGAACTTAGTTTTTTAACGTTTTCAGCTATTACTTCGTTGGGGTCTAGATCCAACGCACGGCATGAATTAATCCAATACCAAATAATGTCGCCAAGTTCTCGTTTAATATGAAATTTGGTGTCATTGTCCAAAGGCTTACCCTGAAAAATACATTTCTTAACAATTTCTGCATATTCTCCACCTTCTGATGCAATACCTATTGCTCCTGTGAGCAGTAACGCAACATTTACTTCGTCATTTAACTCATGCAGTCTAGCTTGAGTATATGACCAATCGTTTGATTCGTCTGATGTTACTTTTTCTACAAAGTCTTTGTACTTATTTAAGTCAACAATGTCTCTGTTAGTCGGCTCAACGTAGTTGCGTTTAAAATCTTCTGCTTCTATCATATTTCTTGTCCAATACTATAATCTGACATTGGCTTATCTGAGTAGCCAAGGATATCGTTAACATCAACTTTTCTTACGGTCGTTTTCTCGCCTTTAATACTTACATCAAGGCCTCGCGACCAACGGCCATGGTCAACTAAGATCCATTCGCCTACTTTATACGGATCTGTATTCTTAGGGCCTTTACTTAATACTTTACCCCATCGTGCATAAATGCCTCTTACTTCACCGTCGTCTGCTCTGAGAATTAAACCTGATTTGGTTTTCTGTTCACCAAAGTTCATTTCGGAAACTATTACCCCATCTCCTATAGCTTTAAGTCCTTCGACTTCAATAGTTATAAGGTTGTTTCCCATTACGCACCTCTTTTAACGAAGTTACCGTCTGCGTCTTCTTCCCACTCATCTTCTGCTTTTGATTCAGCTTTAGTTTTACCTGGCTTTGCTCTAGTAGATGATGTTTTGGCTTTTGGCTCTTCAACTTCAACTGCTAGTTCAGGTTCAACAACTGGTTCTGTAATTGGATCTGCTGTTGGCTCTTCGAATTGTGTAGGAGCAACATTATCTTCGTAGTAGTCTTTTAAAACTGCTTCACGTTTTTTAATAATTTTGCCGCCTGGACCTAATTCGTCACCTCTAGCATTTACTCTAACATTACCAACTGCTGGAGTTAGTTCATTTCTTTGTCTTAGCAAATCCATGTCAATGGGTTTACCCTGCATGGTTTGATATTGCTTTCGACCTGTTTGTCTGACTGCCATAATTGACCTCCTTTATTATATACTTACTTATCTCAGGAACTCATGCCAATCCAACTGATACTGGATTGAGTTCACTTTATGTATGCCTATTAAATATAGCACATAACTTGCTACACTAGAGCCTCTTCCGACTCCCCAAACAATTCCTTCTGCTCTCATGAAATCTACCAAATATACCATATATCTTAGTAAATCCATCATTCCACGTTTTTCAAATTCGTCTAATTCTTCAACTGCACGTTCGTATTCAGGTGAAAATTCTGCGGTTGCATAAGAACTAGTATATTTTTCATCCATTATTTTATGCTTACAAAACTCATACATATCCTTGTCTTTGTATGACTCTGGCATAAACCATTCTGATTGACATACGTTATCAAAGTCTTTTTGTTCAACATCTATTGGAATGTATTTTTTGAGTTCTAGTTTTCCGTGTTCTTTTGCTAACTCGTTAAACTTTTCTATATCATCAGAAGGATCACAAAGTACCACATGGCATTTGTCAATATGACCTGAATAAATCATATCTATAAGATCTTTATTTGTAAATCTAGGAATTCCTAAATTGTCAGTCTTCATAAGCATGTTTACTATTTTAATTGATATTGATCAATTTGTCAAGATCTAATTCGCCAATATCTTGTTGCTCTTGTCTATCTTTTTCTTCTTTTCGTTGTGCTTCTTGAGTATAGTAATCAATAAACGTTTGAATTTGGTTTTTAACCTGAGGATTATTTGTTTGGAAGTATTTTTTGGTTAAATCTGCAACTTTTTCGTAAAGTTGAGCTGTTGATAATTTTGTGCAATCTTCATTAAAAGGATGAAGCATTATGCAAAGTAACCAATATAGTTAGCAAATACTGTTGCACCAGCATCATAACTTACAAATTCAACAACGTAGATTCTAGAATTTGGAGTATCAACTGTTAAAGTATTTCCTGCTCCAGGCCATGTGCTAATCTTTTTAAATGTTCCAGCACCAGCATTTGAAGCAAATGTGACAGTTCTTTGTACACCATCATTATTTAAGTGTAGTACAACTTTAGCCGTTTTACTAGTTGCAGGCCAACTTGAAAATGTTAATGTAACATCTGCACCTACTGTAAACGACTGGAAGTGACCGTTAGAGAAGTTTACGTTTTGGCTTGTATTAACTGTTCCACCTGCAAAATAGCCTTCACTGTTGTTAATTAAGTTAGCATTGCTAATGTCATTAGCTAAAAAATTATTTGTTTCGTTTAGCTTTGCAGTATTTGTTTGAAGTGTTTCAATTTCACTCTTAGCCGCAACAAAGTTAGTTTTGATAACATTAAAATTATCTCTAAACCCTTGTGAATCGTTATCTTGCCCAGCTATAGGGTAGTCTTTGTTTACCCCAGTATCATTAATATTACTTGCCATTATATGTCCTCTCTTACGTTATTATTTATCTGTATTATACATTGAACTGATAATTTGCGAACGGAATGTATTGTTCGCTACTATTACCGTTTGTACTGTCTATATTATACCGTTCAATTTCAATATTCAGTGCTTTAAAGTCAAAACCGTTGTTTTTTATGTTCAAAATAATCTGATCTGATTTGCCAGGTTTACAATAACATAATGGAACAGCTAGAACAAACCCTAATTCTCCTGCTCCTGCGGTTTGTGAAGTTCTCATCCACAACGGATAAAACTCTCTTAGATTGTTACCAACATCTTTTATTCTATCACGCATATTGGTAATATTGCTTATATATTTCTTTTGGTCTAATGATTCACTTACGTTAACAGCACCACTATCAACTTTAATAGTATCACCATTTGGTCTAAATCTAAATGGGTCTGAATTAATACTATCGTCTATATTTGCAACAACTACAGAAGTACCATCGTTTAGTAAAATAGGTATTAAGTTTCCTGTTTGGAATATCAAAGGAGCATTTCTGCCAAAAATTGTTATTACTCCACTTGAAGCTGGAGACTTGCCAATATTATCACCTCGTAATATTACATCAAAGAAACCTTGTCCAGTTCCTAAACCTGTATTATCATCGTTAACTTCGTACTGTATTGAATCAACTGTTATTTTATTTTTTGTTGTTGCTTCAAAACTTTTTGCTGTTTTTCCTGTAGTTGGTTCTGAAGGATCAATTAGATCTATATAAATGACTTCATAAACTGTATCATTACTACCTGGATTTTTTGCTACTGCTTTTTTAACAGAACCAAGTTTATACTTTTTTCTTTTGTGATTTCTAGCCGCCGCGGCAACATAATCTCTTATATCTTTTGTTTCAATACCTGCATAAGTTAGTGCTTTTATTTGACTTTGTAATCCAAATATAGGATCGTTTGGTCTGTAAATAGATGCTGGTGTAAATATTTTTGGATCAGCGATAAAGTTTCTAAAGCTAGTTCTTTGATCTGATTTTAACATAGGAACCATTGATATATTACTATAAAGTAAATCGTCTGGATCTGTTGTTGTTATAGTAAATGATTTAGTAGTTGCAGAAAATCCAAATTGGTCTTCAGCTTTTACAGTAAACGTATAACTTCTATCAAAAGAAGTTGTTGCACCGTCAAAGGTCATTGCACTAGTTGACTTATCTATTGTCGTTAATCCTGGAAGTTCAGTAGTTCCAAATTGTCTTACTTTTCCTTGTAATTGTCCATCTATTCCTAGTGTAATACCGTTAGGTAGTTTACCACTATCTAAAGTATAAATTAAAATAGCATCTGGTACTGTACTTGTAGCATTAACTGATAATGTAGAAACAAAGTTAGCTCTTAAGTTTCCTAAACTAGATATTGTATTCCAAGTTATTGTACTTTCAACTTCACCTAATAATTTAACAGTAAATGTTTTGTCTTTTGCTACTACTTGTGCAACTTCTGATGTTATTCTCTTTTTAAAGTTATAAAAAGACATAGTAATAACTTTATTTGCTGTTATTGCTCCAGTCTTATCATAAGTTTTAAATCCTACATCAGTAACAGTTCCTACTAATGTATCTCTTAGCCAACTAATAGTTCCTTCGTCGATACTTGTTACATCTTTTTTAGTAAATGTTGATTGAACACGACCATTTGCTACTACCCAAACATCTTTGTCAAGTATTCCTGCTCCAATATAGTCAGGATTTGTTGCTTCCCCTGTTCCTGCATCAGCAGTTGTAACTGGAGTTTGATTAAAAACTATCCAACCTGTTTCATCATTGTCACCAACAAAATTAGTTTGAGCAAAGTTAAAAAATGGAACGTTATTTTCTCCGGACCAACTTTGATTTACGCCAACGTTATTTGCATAAAATTGAGTTGATGTATTACTTGCACTTCCTAGCTGTCTTAATGCTTCAATAGTAAATTTATGTTCTTTTGTAACTGCCGGCTGGTAAGGAACCCTTCCTGCTATTTCGCCAGTAATACTATCTATTGACATCCCTGGAGGTAATGCACTTGCACTACCGTCTGGATTTGAATCTTTGACTGTAAAACTTATTATACCTTGGTTACTTGTAGGATCGTATACATCTAAAAATAATGTAACGTAGTTGTTAGCTCGTCTATAACCTAAATCGCTCGGAGTTAACCAAACAGGGCCTCTTAAGAATGTATTATCTGTTGTAAATATTCCTGTTCCTATTTGTAGTATAGTATTATCTGTTCTTAAGAAATCATCACCTACAAGATATATTTTAAATTTTCTTCTCGATATTACTACACCGTCACTTGCACTTACAGTAAACTCGAAATGTCTATTAAGTTTTTTAGGACTTTGTGTCGGAACAGCATAATCAAAGAATGTTGTATCGTAGTAATAACTTTCGTAACCGTTAAAACTTTTTACACCAAAGTCAAAAGGATAACTTCCGTAAAGGTTAGTATCAAAGTAACCTGTACCAGCTCTTTTTTCTAAAGCTAGGATAGGTTCTGTAATTCCAGTTAATTTTCCAGTTGTTCTGCCTAAAGTAATTCCTGGAGGAAGTTCACCATCTCCTTCTCCAATATAATATTCAACTTCATCTCCTGCTGGTAAATCAGGATCGATAACTTGTAATTGAAAATCAACCGGACTACTATCTAAAATATAAAAAGACTGATTTGGTCCTAATGGTAAGGAACCTTCGTTTGTAACCCACATTGGAGCATCAGCTCCGTCTATAGTAAGTTTTAGTGTTCTATCTTCAGTATTGTTTCCTTTAGTAGCACGAAGAACAAACGTAAAAGTTTTTAATCTTTTTACTTCGTATGGTGTTCCAACTAATTGATTATTATTAGCTAGTCGTAATCCACCTGGTAAGTTTCCACTAATAAGAGTTAAGCTATCTACTGAGTTAACTGGTAAAGGAATAGTCTGTGTAATGCTTTCTGGGAAAGTTCCTATACTATGCCCACTATCTACAGTCCAAAGAACATCGTCAGCTAATTCACTTTTCTCAGGTATTATTGTACCTGTTTCTCTAGTTTGTTTTGTTTGAGGTCCAAATATATAAGGATACTTTGGTGTATTAAAGTTGTTTTCTTCAAAGGTTAAAAAGTAAGCATAAGTTCCGTTTGGATACTCAGGAGTTACACAATATCTTCCGTTGTGTGCATCAAGTGTTCCTGCATTAAGAAAATATTCATAATCTTCAATAAATGTTCCTGCAGATTTAGATTGATATGAATATTGTCTTCCACTAGTTTCATTTGTTTTAGTTCTATAAGAGCTTAGTTGTTGAGATATTCCGCTAGTATTATCTGATGCTTGTGTATATCCCCATGGACCATATATTGGATATCCGTCAAAACAATAACCTATTATTTTACTATGTCCGTCAGCATGTCTTAATTTATCATTATTAAAGTGTGAACTATTATAGTAACTATTTGCAGTTACTACTTTATTATCATTCCAACCATATGTAATAAAAGCACCACTGTGATAATGGTATGTGCCACTGTCTTCTGCATGTCCTCCGGCTAAGTCTACACCTAAGGATACCTCGTTATGTACTGCATTCCATCTAAACCCAGGAGGAAGTTGATCTGATGATCCCGGTAATGGCCCACTTGCCGCCATTGGGTTAAACAATACAACACCATTTGTTGCTATACCCATTGGTCCTAATGAAGTGTCTTGTGGTAAACTTGTATTTTGGCCGCCTCTATACGTAAAGTTAAAAGCAATATTTTGATCTGTTATGTTATTAGGATTATTAAAAAGTCTTGCAGTAATACCATCATTGGTTAAGTTTGATCCAGCTTTTGCAGGATATGGATCGCCGTCGCTTGAAACAGTTAAAACACCATTTAGTAACGAAATAGTGGTTTGACTAGGATAGTTCCCTGCTAAACTTGATATACTGGTTGTGCTTGGGTCAAAAGCCATTCTAAAACTCCTATACACATATTTATCTATATGCTAAATTAGGTAATGACGCCCAAGTCTGCTGTAGGTTGAGAAGATTCTGTAAAAGTTGCTGAGCCATCATCGAAATCGATAACTAGGTTATACGCAAGGTAGTCTATTACATTAACAGAATTTCCGAAGTTGACATCTATATTGCCCATATCTAGTTTTAAATAGTCTTGTACACCATCCATTTCCCTAATATCTAGGCCGTAAACTGTACTTTTAATATCGCTTGTATTAATGATCTCTTTTTGCATTCCATCTAAGTTTGCACCTAGTTTAGGAGTAAGATCTGTAAGTAAGGAAGTTTCACTGCTAATAGTAATTGTACTACCATTTAAATTAGTAGTTGTTAAATTACCACCTGCAAGAGTAAGGGTTGTGTTTGCATTATTAAGTGTTACGTTGTTATTGTCAGCAAATACTTGAAGTTGTGGCAAGCCAGTAGCTGATGAATTAATTGTAATACCATTTCCATCACTAGTTAGTGTTACAGCACTACCTGCTACAATTTTCTTAAACTGCATTTCAGAACCACTTAGTTGTGCAAATACGCCTTCTCCTGCACTACCTAAGTTAGCACCTGTAGTTTTTTCTGGTGCTCTAGAATTAAGTTCAGAGAAGTTTGCATTAACTTTTACAAATGCTTCTCTTAGATCATCACCTGTTCCGTCGTTTGCAATAGTTCCTATGTTAACTGTTTGTATAGCCATATTTCTTCCTTATACTGTATTTACCTATTCTTTTTTCTCAAGCCATATACATTGCTTGAATAAGGGTTTATTCTATTATATCTATTTTGCATCATTCTATTATTTCCACCACAAATATCTGTTGTATCTCCGTAGTTTGCATTATTTGATTCGTCTTTCATTATTGCTAAAGCATCTTTTTCAATTTTTGATTTTAACTGCTCTGGAGTTAAACTAGGATCTGCTTGTAAGTATAACGCACCCATGCCACAAACTTGTGGTGAAGCCATTGACGTTCCACTTATGTTACATTGTAAGAATCCAGAACCTCCAGCTAAGTATGCTCCATCGGCAAATCTATTTGTAGTACTACATGCACTCATTATATTTTCACCAGCGGCCCAAATACTTACTCCTGGACCAGTAGAGCTAAAACTTACTTTTCTTTTTCGTTTCCGCTGTTTGGTGTGCTATCCATAGCACCAACCATATTTGCTCTTGTATCAAAAGGCGAACTTCCTCTGTGATAGTATCGGTTAGAAGTTGAAGTAAACATAATATTATTATAATCAGGACCTGCTGAAGTATCTATTTTAAAACTATTATTACCAGCCGCTATACAAATGTGTACACCTGCATCTATGCAATCTTCTACATCTGCATCAACACTAGTAACTCTAACAGGTAATCTATATGCAAAGTTAGCATAGTAAGGATAAAACCCGTATGTATCTCTCATGTGCGAATTAGGAGTACTGCTAAAACTACTATCATTACTACTGCTATAAGTAGTTCCTCTGTAAACTATACTTGTTATACCGGAACCAGTAGTTGAACTATAACCCCAACTTGCATTTACTATAGTTGGTCGTTTATATCCTGTTTTAGGATCAACTGGTTTATTTTGATGCCAGGCTTTAATAACATCAAAGCATTGTGAAACAGATATGCCTGTTCCTGAATCTCCTGAGCCTTCTAAACCACCTACTTTTACAGAATATATACTTGCGTTTTTAGCCCAGCCAAATTCTTTTCCAACAGCAGTACCGGCACAATGAGTTCCATGCCCGTCGTTGTCTCTATAATGATTTGCACTTTGTGATCCTGCTAAACCACTTTCTGTATACCAATTTATTTGTTGAACCCTAGAAACACCATTTGCATCAAAAAAGTCTGGGTGATCTACTTGCATACCACTATCTTGAATAACAACATCAACTCCTGTTCCGTCCATAGCATATGGAAAATTTTTATTAGTTGATGTACTTGAATATTCTTGATTTGGGTAGCTATGTCTAATTTTACCCAGTCTCGATAGTTACCTGTATCTGAAGTTAGTTTAGTAAAAGTTGCTTCTTGTAAACCATCACGACCAATCTCAATATCATCTCTATCTTGAGGTCTAAGTTGTACGTCTGTAACTCTATTATCATTTCTTAATTCTACTGCTTCTTCATCAGATAACGCATAGTGCGTATTTCTTGTTGACAGCGGTCTTGCATCAGCTATATCTACAGTTCTATTTGGAATATCACCTGAACCAGTTGAAGCTATCATTTCTTGATTGAATTGTGCGTAGTCAACACCTTTGTTAAGAGTTACTATATACTCTTTTTCACTCATGATAACTCCTTAATGTAAGTCGACCCAAGCACCGTTTGCATATCCTTGGAACTTGTGTGTGCTAGTATTGTAAATTGTATCACCGTTCGCAACTGTTAATGCATCTCTTTGTGTAGTTGTAAAACTAGCTAGTCTTAACGGACTGCTTGTAATCTTAACTTGATCTTGTGCTATAAGTTCAATTGAACTTGCACTATCAATTTGCGGAGTTCCTACACCAGAACTTTCAAAGCTATCAGCTGTAAATGTTTGAGCATATAAGTTACCGTCAACAGTTAGATCACTGCTCATTCTAACACTTGGTGTCATAACAATTTGTGAACTGTCGTCTGTGTCAATAACACTTGCACTTAAAGTAAAGTTACCAATTGATGTTCCGCCGGTACCATTTTCCCAATTATTAGAAGAACTATTCCATTTTAAAACTTCGCCGTTTGCCAAAGCTGATATGTTTACATCAGCTAAATTATTAATGCTCTGGCCTGTAATACCTGATATAAATCCTGCACCGTTTGTTAAATCATTAGTGTTTGTTGGTATAGTTGGTTTATTTGTAATAGTTGCACCAGTATAGTCTATGCTTACACCTGATATATTTGCATAAGGAATACTTGTAATATTTGTTCCATCGCCGTGTAAGTTATCAGCATAAACATTAGTCCATCTTAAAGTATTAGATCCTACATTATATGTACTATCAGCCGCTGGAGAAACGTTTCCAAAACTTACACTATTAGTTGTTTCTGAACCGGCTGTAGTAACTTGTGTTAATGTAATACCAGTTAAGTTTGATCCGTCTCCGTAAATATTTGTACCTTGTATATCACCAGTTACATCTAAAGTTTTTCCAGGGGCGTTATTAAATATTCCTACTTTTTCATTTCCTGCATCTACATGAATTGCTACGGTTTCAATACCTGAAGGTGGTTTAATTCTTATTTGAAGGTCTTGTTGGGCAACCATATTACTAATTGCTGTTGCTCCATCTGATTTAATTTCTATTTTTGGAATTGATGATCCACCTATTTTAATACCAGCATCGTCGTTAAACGTAACACTACCGTTTTGTGTATAATTTCCTGAAGTTGCTACAGCATCTGTGATACCGTAACCAGATACAGTTGTTGGCGTTCCTGTTAGTGAGCCAAATGCACCATCAAATAATGTTGGTGTGTTTGTAAAGTTTCCATAATTTAGATAATAAGATCCGTCAAATCCGTCTAATGTATCAGCATTTAATCCGCCGCCACCTGTTGTAATATCATCTGCAGGTGCCCATTTTGCACCATCCCATTTAAGGACTTGTCCTGTTGCTGGAGGGTTAGTAATAGTATCAACGTCTGCTAAGTCACTTATATCATCAGTTAGGTTTGGTTTATTTGATAAATCGTTATAACTTCCAGTAGTTGCTACTGTAGAAAGATTTGGTGTTCCAACTATTTCACTATAATTAATATAACCATTTACCCAAGCCGCAGTATTATTTGCGCCACCGGTTGTGCTATATTTAATTGTTTGGTTAGTTGCCAATCCATCAAAGTTAACTGCTGGCGGAAGGCTTCCACCTCCTCCACCACTACTTGTACCTGTATTTGTAATAGTAAGGGTGCCGTTTAAATCATCATAAACAATATCTATTCCTGTACCTTCTCTAAGTATTGCCGCTACTCTGTCATCTACTCTTTCATTAGTAAAGTATTGGTTAGCAGGACCTTCTGTTAATCCGTCTGTGTCTGTAGGAACATTTGGTTTGTCAGTTAAATCGTTATAACTACCACTAAAAGGATTATAACTAACACCGCCAATAGTAAGTCCTGTTGCTGTAATATTTCCAGCACCTATTATACCTGCACCAGTTAGATCTAAATTATCACCTGCTGGCAATTCTTTTAGTTTATTTTGATCGTCTCTGTCAACTATAATCGGAAATCTATTTGCCATTGTCATCCTCTCCTTATAATGCCGCTATTCTTAGTTTAAAAGCCGCAAAGTCGGCACTTGCCGCCACTTCTGTTTTTAATGTTGCTAAAGTAATTGTTTCTGTAGCTAGATAGTCTGTTCCTGATACCGCCGCACTTATGTTACCAGAACCATCTGCTTTTACTATTCCTGTAATAGCACCAACTATTGGATCAGTTTCTGTAAATGTAATATTTGTTAACGCTGAACCATTCAAAGCTGGAAGTGAGCCAACTAATACTGACGCTGTAATAGTTCCATTAACAGCATCTACTAGTAAAGTAGAATCATCTGCAAATACAGAACCTACAACATCTCTTTTTGTACTGACTACATCAAGAGCCGCAAAGTTATCATTAATCTTTTTAAATGCTGTTCTTAATGGATCGCCATCACCTTTGTTAGCACTTGTTCCGATGTTTATAGTTTGAATAGCCATTACACTCTCCCTACAACAACTTCAACAATGCCAAATCCGTCATCGTCTTTTGTTCCTACTGCTTTACCTATTACAGTACCTAATACTGTATTATTGTCAACCATACCGTAACCTGCTTCAGAGCTTGTTACAATTATATCACCTTTTTCAACTTTACCAATTACTTTACAAGGTGTTCTTCCTTGTAATGCTAATGGAGTAACGTGATCTCCTTCTAGTTGACTATTCATTAAGTGTGCTGGATTTTCTGAAACAACACCAGCAACTTTTCTGTCACCTTTGTATTTGGTTGTTGTTAATTCTTGTTCACCACCAAATACTAATACAGTACCAATTTCGTATTCTGCATCAGCAAGATAATTCTCTGCCAAGTCAGCGTATTTTGCACTAGTTGCCAAACCGTCTAAGTTTGTTGCATAAACAGTATCGTATCTAAGTAAACTTGTTCCTAAACTGTATCCGTTATTGGAAGATGGATTCATTGACGTTTGAGTAAAGATACTTGCCGCCACATTGTTATTGGCAATAATTGCAATTTCACCCGCTGAAGTAAATCCTGTACCAGCACCAATTGCTATACCAGTTGACGATGAAAGTTTTTCACCTGGTGCCTCAATAAATGAACTGTACATCCAGTCTGATGCAATTCTTGGTTCGTTAAGTGTTGCATCTACAGTATCACCAAACGTACTGTTCTTTTGGAAGAACGATGGAGTAACGTCTGTACCACCAATTTGTACTGATCCTGTAAATGTAGTAGTTGTATTACTTGGTATAGTACCAACTGTATTAAACACCGTAGCACCGCCTGGTGTTTTCATTGTCATTGTTAAGTTAGTTTGGTCTAAAATATCATAGTTGTCTAGTTTTAATTTTTGTGTATCAATACTACCGTCAGTACCTGTTTGAACAATTCTACTAGCAACACCAGTTGTTGTAAATTTGCTATAAGCGTCAATGAAGTTATCAACTGTAACTGCTGTAGCTGAAGCTGTTCCGCCAGTAATGTTTGCTATAACAGTTTTAGTAGCCATATCTGGTAAGTCAGCATAGTCAACAGCACCTGCAGATAATGTTACCCAACCATCTGTTACTGTAAAGTCATCTGAGTCAAAACTTGCAAGACCTAAGTCTGCTTGTGTAATACCTGTTGCATTTGCTCTAGAAGTTGCGGCATTCATTGCTAACTTGCTTTGAGCAATCGCGGCATTTGTATTAATGTCTGCGTTTACAACAGAACCGCCTACTATTGAAAAAGTTACAATGTTACTTGCTACTGATATTGAAATATCACCTGCTGGTGTAGCATTATCATATGAGTTACTAACAGCGTCCCATACAAGTAAATCATTAGTTGATCTGTTTGCAGTACCAGCACCAATAGCTTCAGTACCAAATGGTGATCTTGCATCAACATAAGATTTTGTTGCCGCATCTTGTAATGCTGTTGGGTCTGATAAGTTATAAATCTTGTTACTACCAGCACTAAGGTTTCCTGTTAGTGCAATTGATCCGTCTCTGGCAACAACACCTGGACCAATAAGATCACTTACACT
>Ga0115011_10000374_pt1 | contig 38030 bp, 30 predicted proteins | sample TroAtlMetagenome_2_FD_88705 | JGI IMG/M metagenome (GOLD analysis project Ga0115011, IMG submission 88705) | Marine eukaryotic phytoplankton communities from Atlantic Ocean - Tropical Atlantic ANT8 Metagenome | ecosystem: Environmental > Aquatic > Marine > Oceanic | place: Tropical Atlantic... | reverse complement strand
TCATCAACCGTGGTGAAAGTCAGGTCAGCGATACTCTGCTCCACATCCGTGCCCTGATTGGCGGTCGGATAGGCATCACGTGGTCCATCGGCGGCGCCGTCTCCATCATTGGTGCTTTCACAGGCGAGCAAGACACTCGCGACGAGAAGGCACAGCAAGAACGAGCGGTTCGAAAGGAGAGAGGTCATGGAGTCTCCGTGGTATCGGGCGGCTGAGACGGTGGCCGCGAGGTTTTGTTCAATCGCTTCTCGATTGACCACTCAGTGCATCACTGAGCGGTCACTCCGAGCCAGCTCACGCAGGTCAGGCCGGTGCCTTCGTCCGTTGCGATCGTGGTGCCGTCGGCGGATACGGTACCCGTTCCGAAGTGGGTCCAGGCCCCTTCTTTGATCAACTCACTATCGAGCTTGCAGCCCACCCCACCTACAAGGTGGAAGTCGACCTTGGCACCCGCCGCCAAGCCGAGGGTATTCGGTAAGCGGAAGGCGACACCGTCACCGTAGACCGAACTGTCGGGAGAGAGGCCCAAGAGCAGGTCGGGGGCATCATGACCCTCGAGGAAGGTCAATCCGCGCTCGTTCGTCTCGACAACGCGCAGGCCCAGGCGGGCGTAGTCACTGTTCAAATCGAAGGGGATGAGATCCATCTCCATACCGTTGTGAAAGGTGAAGGTGTGCATTGCCTCGTCGTCATCGACCTGAGGCGGCTCGGGGATGGGAATGGTGGCGTAGAGTACGAAGGGATCGCGAATCACGACCGCCCCTTCGGCACCGGCGGCCATGTCGAGGTGATAGTCCACATAGGCAGGGGTCCGGAAGCCGGCCGGCTTGATGGAACGAAAGACCATCTTGGACAGGCATCGCTTACCTTCCAAGGTGCGGAGTTCGAAGACCCCGTTGGCGTCCGTGTCCGTGGGCGTGAGGCACTCGGATGCGCCGTTGGATTCGATGCAGAGCTGGACCATGGCCTGATTGATGGGGCGACCGATGCGGTCTACTACCCATCCACGGGCGACGGAGACATAGGTATGACCATCAGCACAGGCGTCTACCGGGCCGCCGCCGATGTTCTCGTTGAGCCGAGCCGGATGGACATAGTCCATGGGCTCACCCTCGTCCGGATCCATGAACCCGTTCATCATGGCGCCCCCCATCGGCGGCATTTCTTCGCCGCCTGCGGCTGGCTCACCACCGGCATTGTCGGCGCCCGCCATGGCGGGAGTTCCCCCCATGGCCTCAGGCTCGGCATCATCCCCGCCGCTGCTCGGACTGCAACCGGCCAGGGCCAACGTAGCGACCAAGGTCGTACAAAAAAATGCTCTCATCATGTGGACCCTCTTCACGTTTAGAGATCCTCGAGTCGGATCGTGTAGCCGGCGCTGGCGGCGTTGTATCCGTAGACCTGGAGGAAGGTTCGCCCTTCGCCCGTGAGCGTTTCGACATTCCCGGTACCGAAGCTGCCCACGGGGTTACCGTCCTCACCGACGACCGCCGTGTCGTTCCGCTTGTCCCAGAGGATAATGTCGAGGTCGCCTTGGCTGGCGTCGAACTCCAAGGTGAAGCGCCACTGGCCCTCGGGGGTGAAGGTGTAGAAGTCAGGATAGATGTCGCAGATCCCGCCAACGTGCTCGCCGGCCTCGATGAAGGTGGCGTCGCGCATCACGTTGTTGGGCTCTTCTTCCGTCTCTTCTTCGTCGCCCTCTTCGCAGAGATTATTGAAGGGCGGCGGGGGCGGTGCGCTCCAGTCCTGATCGGGATCCATGGCGATCAACTCAAAGGGCAACTCACCGGGACGGGCCATGAACGCCAGGTCGCGAGCGGCGATGATCCGCATGTCTCGCTTACGAATGACCCACACCGTGGGAAACCCGCGGATATTGGCTTGGCTGGCCATGTAGTTGGGGACAGGCATCATTTCATCGCCGTTCCGGATGACCGTGTTCAGGTCACCAACGCGCCAGCCGGCCCCATCGTCGATGAGGTCCCGAAGATGGCGATAAGCGAAGCGATTGTCGGCGGGCATCCCCTCGGTGTCCTGGGCTTCGAGATAAACGATCTCTACGCCGAGGTTCTCGGTGAGATTGGGGGCCCGCGGGTTGAGGTAGGCCTGCGCAAAGCGGGAGCAGGGCTGACACCAGCCGGCGCTGACGATGAAAATGAGGATCGTGCTGTCTGCGTACTCTTCGCCGCAGAAAAAGTTCTCGAAGCTAAAGTGCCGTTGGGTGCCGTCACCCATATACGCCTCGGTCCAACCGATGGGGGGGACCACCTCGTTGAAGCCCATTACGGGATTGAACTCGGGATAGTTTTCACATCGCTCGAAGGTGCCGAACGGATCCATCATCTCGGGAGTGCCGCCCATCGCGGGGGCGCCGCCCATCGCGGGGGTGCCGCCCATCGCGGGGGTGCCGCCACTGGCTGGGGGTGTATCGTCGCCCCCCATGGGCATATCGGTGCCCCCCGTGTCGGCCGGGGTTCCACCCATGCCGTCCACATTGGTGACGCCGCCGTCATCGTCCGAGTCTTTCTGACAGCCGTATGTCGCCATGACGCAGGTCAATGAAATGGCCAAGAGTAGGCGTGAACTGATTCTCATATTTGGTTCTCCGTAATCTCCCCGGGAGGGTTCCAAGTCATCACAACGAGACTGGTCCCATGACTCAGTTCGGAGCGTTAGAGAGGCGCGCGAATGTAGAAAATTCGCCTCTCTATCCAGACCGACCGACTCCTTCACGCGCACACGGTACATAATGCAGGCGCCCTCAATCAATGATCGACGGTAATCCACCTCGTTTCGCTGGGAAGATTTTCGCCGTTTGGGCGTTCGGTTTGGAACTCACACCCGCAGAATCCCGGTTCTGATCTGCTCCCGTCGGCGAGGCGTCAGTGGCGTGTAGGTTGCGGCTTGGTCGTCTCGGACCCAAATAGGATCGCCGCAGCACTTCACGGGATCGATACCCGCTGATCTGAGGGGGGCTCGGCGAATCTTGTGGGTTTCGGTGCGTTCGATCTTTTGGATCTCACGGATGAAGACCGGTCTCGCATGCTTGGGTAAGCTCTGGACTGCAGCGAAAACAGCGTGAGGTGCGAAGGCGTCGCCGGTGACGGCGGCCATGCCCGCCCGACCTTCGTGTCCGGGGAGTTCGACCCCATATACGACGACGTCATCGATACCCGAGGCCCCCCGCACTCGCTGGGCCACCTCATCGGTGCTGACGTTCTCGCCTTTCCAGCGAAAGGTATCGCCGATTCGGTCCACGAAGAAAAAGTCGCCGTCGGCGTCGCGACGCAACAAATCCCCGGTCCGGAACCAGCGGCTCCCGGGACCGCGCCCGTCTTGGACAATCTTGGCGGCTGTTGCATGGGCGTCTGCATACCCGTCGAACCCCTGTCCCGGGATGCCCATGATGCGTGCGATGAGTTCACCCGGCATGCCCGGGGGAACCGGGAGTAAGCGGCCCTGTGGGTCCCGTTTCAATGACTCGCTATCCGGGTCGTATTCGACCAATCGAAGGTTGTCCAAAAGACCAGGAAAGACCGGCCGCCCGCAGCTACCGACCTTTCCGTTGCGATTGAGCAATACGGCGTTGCCTTCGGTGGCGCCGTAGAATTCGATGATTCGGTCCACTCCGAACCGTGCCTGGAAAGCGGCCCAAACATCGGCCTGGAGCCCGTTGCCGACCAGGACTCGGAGCTGATGTTCACGGTCCGTGGGCGCGGCGGGGTCATCGAGCAAGTAGCGACACAATTCGCCGATATACAAACCGGCGACGGCGCCGAGTTCATGGGCATCAGCCCAATATCGACGTGCACTAAAATGAGGGACGAAGGCGAAGGTAGCGCCAGCCCAGAGGACGCTGGAGAGACCGATGACTTGGGCTGATGCATGATGGAAGGGGAGGGGGGTAAACAGCGCCTCACGCGGACGCAGGCCAAGGGCCAGGGATTGGAACGCGTACCCACCGGCGAGAAAGCGTCGATGGCGTACGGGCGCAGCCTTGGGAAGCCCGGTGGTGCCGCTGGTGAAGAGGTAGCAGAAGATCGCATCGTGACCGATCCAAGGATCGGCGATTGGGGCCGCGCTGGTTGCGTGCAAGTCGGAAGAAATCTTCTCCATCGACCAATATCGGTATTTGGAACCGAGCGGTGTGGACCCATCGAGCCCGATGAGGCCAACGGCATTGCACACGGCGAGGGCATGATGGAGCGCGCTGGCGGACAGGTCTGGGGCCAAAAGGGCAGCGGTCGCCCCGAGTCGAGCCAAGGCCAACTCGTGGACGATGGTGTCGATTCGATTGGCCAATTGGAGGCCGATCACATCTCCCGGCGCAATGCCCTGACTTTGCCAGTACCGTGCTCCGCGGTGCACGGCCGTGTTCAGTTCGCCATAGCTCAGCGCCTGCCCATGGGTCCGCAGGGCCGGCGCACGGGGCCGTCGGCGTGCCTGCATCGACAGCAGGCCACTCACGCCCCGGAATACACCGGCGGGCGCATCGAGGGAGAGTCGCGCACCGGTCATGATTGCGCGGCCCCAAAAAAGGCCTTCTTTGACGGCGTCTTTCAGTCGGGGTCGGCGAGGGAACAATCGGTCCATATGGAGTGGATACCACGGCGGACCCGTGGGCTGTATGCTGAGCACCAAACCAGGAGGTCACCGTGATTCAACCAGGGACGGATCGAGTCTGTGTTACCGGCGCGACCGGTTTCGTCGGCTCCCACGTAGTGCAGGCCCTCTTGGCCCGCGGCCATCGCGTTCGGGCGGTGGTACGGGAGCCCGACAATGAAGAGAAAACAGCTCATCTTCATGGGTTCAGCGAGACCGCGGATCATCCTCTGGAGTGGGTACGGGGCGACCTCTTGGAGCCCGGAAGTTTCGATACCGCCGTAGAGGGGTGCGCCGGTGTGATTCACGTGGCGGCTCGCGCACGATTGACGGCAAAAGACCCGCAGCGCGAAATCGTGGATCCTTCGGTGGCGGGCGTGCGCAACATCTTAGGATCGGTCGAGCGGGCGGGCACCGTGCGCCGGTTTGTCCAGACCTCGTCTATCGCCGCCCTCTTTAGTCGGCCCGAGAAAAACAAAGTGTATGACGAAGACGCGTGGAATGATGATGCCACGCTCAAGACCGATCCCTATGGCTTGGCCAAGGCCGAAGCTGAGCGGGAGGTCTGGCGTTTTCAAGAGGCGCAGGGCGCAGATGGCGGCTGCAGTGTGGTGGTCATCAACCCCGGCTATGTCCTCGGGCCCGTGTTCAACACGCGTCACAGCAAAGCCAGTCCGATCATCGTGCGGAACATGCTCCGAGGGAAGATGCCCGTTTGTCCCAAGATCCATCTCGGATTGGTGGACGTACGAGAGGTGGCGACGGCCCATGTAGAGGCCTTGGAGCGGGAGACGGTGTCTGGTCGGTATGTGGTGGTCCACGAGTCCCGTTGGCTACGGGAGATCGCGGCCGCGTTGCGCGTCATCTGCCCTGACCGAAAGATTTCGAGTCGGACCATGCCGAACGTGTTGATGTATTTGGCGTCGATCATCGACTCCACCATCGACCGTGCGATGCTTCGGCGTCTCTTGGGCCGTGCCGTACAATTCGACAACGGTCGTTCCCGTGCAGATTTGGGCCTTGTCTATCGGCCCATCGAGGAAACGCTCAAAGATACCGTCGACAGCATGGCGCGTGCCCGGCTGATCTGACCCCAACTTCGGAGATTCGAATGCTGATCAAGAAACCTGCAATCAATGGTGAGACGCTTCTTCGATTATGGGCCAGGGCCCAAAGCCTACCGGGAGGGACTCGACTCTTTAGCCGGATGGTGGGGCGAATGGCGCCCTACACGGGCACCATCGGTGCTCAGGTTCTGGCGCTGGAGACAGGGTATGCCCGCTTGGCGATGCGGGAGCGAAGGCGAGTTCAAAACCACCTGCGGTCCATTCATGCGATCGCGCTCATCAACTTTCTCGAGGAGACCACGGGGATGGCCATGGTGTCGCGCTTTCCTACGGGTTTGCGGGGCATCGTGACCCATATCGAAATCGACTACCTACACAAGGCTCGAGGGATCATCACCGCCGAGTGTTGGGCGCCCGAGATCGATGAGGTTTCGGGGGGAGATTACACCGTCGAGGCCGACATCAAGGATGCGGCGGGTCGCGTTGTCGCACGGGGTCGGGCTCAATGGCGGTTGGGTCCAATTCGAAAGGCGCTGACTGCAGCCTAGGCAGGCGCCAATTCTCCCTAGCGCACGCAGCGTTCGCATCCCTCATCGCAGCGAAGGCCTGCGTCACAGCGATCGATGCAGATTCCCAACTGACTCTGCTCGCAGCGGGGCACCACGCATTGGGCGCAATCGGCGTCGCAGAGTGTCCCCGCTGGACACGTGTCGACACATTGTCCAGCCTCTCCGCGGCTACACCAGCGGGGCGCAGGGACACAGGTCGCACACTCGCCGTCACAGACTTGGCCGGCGGGACAATCGTCACGACAAATTCCCATGTCGAGCCAACATGCTCGGGGTTCGCAGGTCGCACAGGCGGCGTCACATCTCTTGTCTGCGGGGCAGGTATCTACGCAGAGTCCGTCTTCTTGGACGCAGGGAGTGAGGGTGTTGGGTACACAGATATCGCATGCGACTCGACAGCGGCTGCCCTCGGGACAAAAGGGCAGACAGAGTTCGCCGGCCAGAGGCTGGCAGGACGGCTGCTTGGGTTCACATGTTCGGCATTCGGGCCCGCACACGCGGCCATCGGGACACTGATCGACACAGATCCCGTCGACGACACTACACCGCGCCGGTTCGCATCCACCGCAGGCTTCGTCACAGGCTTGGCCAGGCGGGCAGCGATCGTCACAAAGGCCACCACCGGCTGGGTTACACGAAGGCGGCTCGGGCGCACAGGCTCGACAGTCTTCGCCGCAGCGAGTGCCGTCAGGACATCGGTCACGGCAGATCCCTTGCTGTTGGTCGCAGGGCACCTCGACACAGGCTGCACAGTTTTGATCGCAGGCGGCGCCCAGGGGGCAGTTGTCTTCGCAGACATTGTCCACGACAGCGCATGGATAGACGCATTCGGTACACTCGAGATCGCAGATTTGATCCTCGGGGCACAGGGCAATGCACTGTCCGGCCGGGTTGCGTCCACAATTGTACTCGATACATTCATCACATTGATCGTCGCAGAGATAACCCTCGGGGCATTCGTCGATGCATTGACCATCGGGCGTGGGCGCGCACAGCACCGGCTCCAACTCGCATGAGACACAGTCTTCCGTACAGCGAAAGCCCGGATCGCAGTCATCGAAACAGCGATTGCCGCTGAGTCGGCAGCCATCGTCTGGTCCGCCCGGGTCGCCGATCCCTACGCACACACTGCAGGCGTTGTCACACCGCGAGCCAGGTGGACAATCGTCGACACAGCGGTCTTCGGCATCACGACGGCATTCGACAGGTATGCAGGCCATGCAGGCGCCGTCGCAACGAGAGCCTGGATCGCACGTCTCGAAGCAAATATCGGCATCGAGGCTATAGGCACAGCCCCCGGGCGGTGGGGGAACGCAGCCTCTACACTGGGCATCACAGACGAGGCCCTCCGGGCAATCATCGATACACAGGGCGCCCCCATTGACGCGGCGGCAGGGCCAACCTGGGATGGGTTCGCAGCCGTCGCAAAATCCGTTGCATTGTTCACCCAAAAGGCAGTTGTCGACGCATTGACCGAACTCGTCTGTCCAGCACCCGGGCGCCGGTTCACAGCCTTGGCAGTCCGAGTCGCACTGCTGATTTTCGGGACAGTTGTCCATACACATCCCGAGACCATTGAGGGTGCAAGGGGGTGGGGGGGGCGGTGCTTCGCAACTGTCGCACTGGGCGTTGCAACTCGTGCCTTGTGGACACTCGTCTACACATTGTCCGTCGACCACTCGACAGGCGTCGATGGGGCGTTCGGGTTGGCAAACGGTACAGTCATCATCGCAGCGCAGATTATCCGGGCATCGATCGATACAAATGCCCTCCTCGGTTCGACAGGCGGGCGTTGGTCGGGTCGGAATGCATCGATCGCAGGTATTGCTACAGGTGAAGCCTGCATCACAGTCGTCTACGCACCGGTTGCCTTCGCGCCGGCAGGGGAGGTCAGGGGACGCATCGACCATGGCGCCATCACCACGCACCTCATCCTCGCCAGATCCGAGTCCGCCATCGCGAACAGGACCGACATCTGTGAGCTCGGGGCTGCCCGCGCGGTCATCGCAGGCAATACCTGCGGTCAACCATAGACAGCCGATGACGAAAAGGCGCCTCAATTGGTCCTCATTGGATCGTGGTGACGATCCGGTCTCCCCGCGGGATTAATAGCACGCCGCTCGTCCCGCCATATTTCTCCGACACCTAAGCGGTGTCTCACAGTCTGAATCTTCACTACAACCGGGGGCACAAATCCAGAACGGTACGGCCGGATTGCGCGCGATGTCTACGCACGCCCCATCCGGACACTCATCGTCCACCTGACAACGGCGGCCACAGCGGCCATCGAGGTACCCATTTACACACCAACCGGATGCACACTCCCCGTCTTCCTCGCAGGGGGCTAAATCTTCTGCAGTCCCTGGGGCAACACAGGCCCCCGTTTGATCCGAGATGCGCGTTGTCGCGCAAACGGTGTCTTCCTCGCAACCATCTCCGCTCCAAAGGGTGCAGGGGGCGCGGCAGCGCAGGCCATCAGCGCCGGCACGGCAGCCCACAGAGCCCGGTCCACAGTCCGCTGAGGTCTCACACGCGTCGCCCACGTGACCCTCTTGGGCTGGGGTCATACAGCGGCCCAGGGGGGCACTTCGGTTGACTTGGCAGACCAATTCAGGTCCGCAGAGGCCATCTGCTGGGGTGCAGGCACCCACGCAGCGATGTGCGTCAAAGAGCGCCTCACAGGCCATCCCGACTGTGCATCCGCCGTTTTCGTCGCAGGGGCCGACGCAGCGCTGTCCGATACAGAGGCCGCTGGCGCATTCTCCATGGCGTTCACAGACATCGGCAGTCGATTTGGGGCCGGCTTCGACGCAATAGGAGCGCCCGCCCAGGGGAACACACTGCTCGCCATCAGCGCAGGTACCGCATTGAGCACGAGAGAGACCGTCCAAACACAGGCCGTCGGCGCAGTCTTGCCCGTGGGTACACTGCGTCCCGGCCGAACCTGGCCCCGGGTCCCGGCAGACCCGTGTCGCGAGTCCATCGCAATACCGGTTGTCTCGACATTCGCTATGGCGCTGACAGGGGGCTTGGCACCATCCATCAACGCAGACGGTCTCACCGCGGCATCCACCGTCACAGGAAGCTACGCATCGGCCAGCGAGGCAGCGTAGGCCGTCTTGACATGCGTTTTCCGTGTGGCAGGCGGCGTTGAGCGGAAGGGGTACCTGGGTACAGATGTCGGCCGTGTCGGCGTCGACGCATCGGGTCTCCGCCGGGCACGCTTCACCCGCCGCACAGGTGACTTGGCAATAGCCATTCGCGCAGTGTCCGGAACGACAGTCACGGGGACCAGTGCATCGGTCCCCAGAATCGCCAGCGCCGCGCCAAAAGCATGTTCGCCCTTCGGGAAATTGGCGGTCGCAAAAGGCAACCCCCGGACAGTCTGCATCTGCTCTGCAATCGGGAAAGCAGAACGATCCGTTTGCGAATGCGGTGCAGTGGGTGCCATTGGGGCAGAGACCACCATCTGCACAATCTCGAGTGCAGATCCCAGCACCGCAGACCCCTGTCGCACAGGTCGAGTGTTCGCCGCAGCGTCCGCCAAGGGGGGCTGGGCCCGCGGGCCGACAGAGTGCCCCCGTGAGATCCACCACACATGCCCAACCCGGCGGGCATCCAGTGGGGTCGTCGCGACAGCTCCGTGCGCAGGTCCCATTGGCACAGAGACCGGAGTGACAGTCCACGTCCACCTCACACGCCTCATCGTCAGCGGTGGAGCCGCGGGTCGTGCACAGCCGTTGATTGCCCCGCAGCAGGCAGATTGCGCTGTCTCCGCAATCTGCGCTCCGTGCGCATCGCCGCTCGCAAAGATTTACAGTCGTCCAGCGCACACAGACCCGGTCATCATCACACTCGTTGTCGGGACAGGCTTCGCTGCAGCGTCCGCCGCGACAAATACCGGAGGCGCATTCTCCCCCGGTCTGGCAGGGAGTCTCCCGTTCTGCGGGTCCCGCGGGGGTACAGATCGATTGCGTATGAAGGGGCAAACATCGATGTCCGTCCGGACAGGGGGCCTCGTCACAGCTGCTCAGGCACTGGCCCGATGAACAAAACCAGCTTTCGCAGTCTTCTCTCGAGCCACAAGAATCTCCGACACGGCCTATGCCCGGCGACACACAAAACCCTTCATCGGGTCGATTCACGACACAGAGTAGTCCGGGCGAGCAGGGGGTGTCGGCGTCGCAAGCCACACTGCATCGTCCCGCCCCACCGCGCCCGATGCAGCGTTGGCCCGCTTCGCAGTCGGTGTCTTGGGCACACAGAGGGCTGCATACGCCATGAACACACGCGCCCCGAGCACACTCTCCTTCATCACACGGCTCGCCGGTTGTCCGCATGGCTGCGTCAGGGGGGAGCGGGGTCGGGGGACTCGCATCTATGGGGAGGACGCCCACATCGACTGGGAGTGGTGACTCCGTCGATGAATTGCAGCCCACGAAGAGGAGGGCTGTGATGGGCAGAAATCGGCGCATGGGGCCGACCCTACCGCAAAGGCTCTGCCCTCTGCATCCCGTGTTATGTCGCGGGCGGGGAATGAGGCAGTTCGAGACAGAAGACGGCCCCGGCGTCCCCGGGATTGACCAAACGGATCTCACCCCCATGAGCCTCGATGATTCGTTTGCAGAGTGCCAACCCCAAGCCTGTTCCTTTCTCTCGTCCAGAGAAGAAGGCATCAAAGATATGCTGAGCCGATTTGGCGGGCACCCCAGGGCCATCATCTTCGACCATGATTTTGGTTTCTTGGCGTCCCAGCGTGAGGGTTTTGGCGCCGGCCTGATGTGCATTTCGGGCCATGTTGAGCAGGACCTGTCGGAAGAGATCTCGGTCGACGGAGATCGTACCCAGACCGTGTCCCTGCACCACCATGGGCACCATTCCATCGACTTCGGTAATCAAGTCATCGAGCGCGACCGATGTTCGGACAGGAGGTCGTTGGCGCGCGAAATCGAGGAACTCCTCCACGATTCGCTCCAGGGTCTCCAGCTCTGTTTGGACGCGCGCAAGGAGGGCCGATTCGTCCGGATGCTCAGTGAGATCCTCGCGGAGGAGGCCCACGAAGAGCTTCATGCCTCCGAGAGGATTTCGGACTTCATGGGCAATGCCGCCGAGCATCATCTGGAGCTCGCGATCTCGGGTTCGAAGTGCGTCGCGCATATCGTCCATGGTTGCGGCCAGCCGACGGAGTTCTCGCGCGCCCGACGCCAGTTGTATGGGGGCATCGAGTGCGCCGCGCCCAATGGCCGCGCTGGCGCTCTCGAGGGTTTTGAGCGGTGCGGTCAACGCGCGACCAAATACGAAGACCAAGATGGAGACGACCAAGAGGGCAACCAAGCCGATGGCAGTGAGATATCCGCTCAGACTGTCGAGAGCACTATAGGTCTTGGTGCTGCCTTCTACGCCGAGAACCGCGACCACTTTGCCTTGGTGAACGATGGGGGCGTACCCGCGCTTGAAACGGACACCGTCGACGGATGTGTAGAGCACAGAGACGGCGGTTTCTCCTCGTGCAACCCGTTCGAGCTCATACCGATCTTGACTCAACTCTCGGTCAGGCTGTCCCGGTGCCGGGGCGTCACGGCCGGTATCGACCAAGGACACACCGTCCGGTGTCGAGATGAAGACTCGACGTACATCTGTCTTCTCGGTAATTCGCGTCAATCGGGCCATCAAATTGGCATGTGTTCTTCGGTTGTCCGGTTGGAACCGGGCAATGATCCCCGGTGGCATGCCGGCTGCCGCAGCGCCAGCAGTGTTCCGCAGACGCTCTCCCAACTCTCGCTCCACGGAGGACCCTGCCGCGTAGACGGCGATGCCGATCAAGACCGCCGCAAAAATGACCGTTGGGAGCGAGAAAACCGCGAACATGCGCCCGCGCAGGGAGTCGGGCCAAAGCCGCATCTACTTGATCCCGAACAATCGACGACTATTTGCTGCCGTGCTGTCGGCCAATAATTCGGGAGCGATGTCCATGCACTGCGCCACCGTGTGAAGAATGTGGGGGAGGAAAGCGGGCTCGTTTCGCCCGCCTTTGGGTTTGGGTCTCAAGTCTCGGGGGGTCAAATAGGGGGCGTCGGTTTCTACCAATAGCCGGTCTTGGGGGATGAACCGAACGGCTTCGCGGAGGTCGAGTCCACGGCGCTCGTCACAGATCCAGCCGGTGATTCCGATGTAGAGACCCAGATCTAGATAGGCTCGGAGCGCCTGCTCGGTGCCGGTGAAACAGTGTACGACGCCGCCGACCAGGTGCGGCAAATGGGGCTCGAGTACATTGAGGAATGCCTCGTGGGCGTCTCGTTCGTGCATGAAGACGGGGAGGTTTGACTCGGTGGCCAGCGCAAGCTGTGCATCGAAGCATCGCGCCTGTGCGTCGCGAGGCGAAAAATCTCGGTTGTGGTCCAATCCACACTCGCCGATGGCCACCACTGCGTCTTCTTTGGCCAATCGCCGGAGAGCAGGCAGCGTATTCTCATCCATGGACTTTGCGTCGTGAGGATGCACGCCGGCGGTGGCGTAGAGGATGCCGGGGCGTTCTTTTGCCAAAGCGACTGCGGATTGGCTCGCCGTGACGCTGGTGCCCGTTACGATCATGGTGGAGACACCGGCTTGGCGCGCACGGTCCACGACCTCGGACCAGTCCTTATGGAAGCGCTTATTGGTCAGATTGAGTCCGATATCACAGAGCATCGTCGTCTCGTTTCGTTCGTCGCGTGGATGCGCTGGCCCTAGAGTACGTCGTCCTCCGGGCATACGAAAACTCCACCGTTGCCTATTTTGCCGGGAGTGCCCTCGACCAGAGCTTCGTCCCATCTCCGCGATGGAGCGAGATGGTGAGGTCACGAGTTTTGGCGTCGATGCGTCCGACCCCGTAGAACTGGAGTCCTGACAGGGGGGAGAGCCCAGGGGTCATGCCCCGTTTGACCGAGACGAACTCGGCCTTGGGACCAAAGGTGGGGTCGAGGTAGTTGGGGCCGAAAGTACCGGCATTGAGCGGGCCTGCGACGAACTCCCAAAAGGGGTCGAACCGCCGAAACGTCGCTCGATCCGGATGGTAGTGATGGGCTGCTGCGTAATGAACGTCGGCAGTCACCCAGGTGACGTTTCGAATCTGCTTTTCTTTAATGAAACGGAGAATCCGCGCCAACTCTAATTCCCGTCCCGAGGCTCGACCTCCCGCCCCATTGGCCATCCCCTCGTAGTAGCGCCCGTCGTGTCCGATTTGGAGTCCGATGGGTTGATCCGACGAGATGACTTTCCAAGTCGCCCTCGAAGCGGCCAAGCGGTCGCACAGCCAATCGATTTGGCGTTCCCCAAAAAAGGCGGTCCCTGGTCCAATTTTACGCGCTTGATTCTTCCCGTTGGGTCCCCGATAGCTGCGAGCATCGAGGACGAAGATGTCCAGGAGTGGCCCTTGGGGCAAAGCCCGATAGATCCGACCAGGATGTGTGGCCTGCCGGGCGATGGGGACGTACTCGAAGAAGGCCTTCCGAGCGCGCGCGGCCAAGAGCGAACAACTCTTTATGGTGTAGCGATCGTCTTCGTGGAGCATCCGGCCTGGCCACCAGTTGTTCTTCGTCTCGTGATCGTCCCATTGCATGATTTGCGGCACTTCTGCCGCGAGCGTACGCACGTGTTCGTCTAAGAGGTTGTAGCGAAAATTACCTCGGAACTCGTCCACCGTTTCGGCCACTTTGGCTTTGGCGTCAGTGACTAGATTTCGCCAGACGCCGCCGCCTCGGACGCGTTTGCGGGCCTGGATCGGCGCGTCGGCGTAGATGAGGTCACCGCAGTGGATGAATACGTCGGGTCGTTCTCGCCGAATAGTGCTGTAGATGCGCATGCCCCCGATTTCGGGGTTGATGCCGTACCCCTGACCGCAGGTATCGCCAGACCAGGCAAAACTGATGCTTCGGTCAGCGGTTACCGAAGGGACGCGAAACTGTCCGACTTCGGGGGCTGAAGAGGCGCCCGTATAGAGGTCGTCGAAACGGACGCGATAATAGACACGACGCCCAGGCGGGAGTCCGGTGAGGGCAATCTTGGCCGTAAAGTCCGTCATGCCCAGGGCATCCGGGCCTTCTAGGAGATGGGCGTTTTTGAAGTCGGGTCGAGTGGACCATTCCACCCACATTTTGGCTGGACGGTCAGCGCGGCTCCAAATCACTCCGCCCATGGGCGTGACATCACCAGATGCAACCCCGTGCACGATCTGTGGACGATCGCGAATGGAGGCCGGTGCACGGCCAGTAAAGCCGACGACAGCGGCACCACCAAGACCAGCTAAGACTGTACGCCGATCAATCTCTGTCATGGAGATAGGCTCAATCGCCCAGTGAGAACCAGACTAAGCCGCCCACCAGGCCGACGGCGCTGATGGACCATCCGATGTCGGCCGTGGTTCGAAACTGGTCGAGGTCGATCAAAAACGACTCGTATTGAGCGCGCTCTTCGGGGAGGCCGCTGGTGCGCGCCAACCGATCTGCCTTTTGGCGCGTATCGTAGGCTCGAATGCCGAAATAGGTGCCGACCACAGCGGCGGCGGCGCCGACACCGATCAGGGTCCAGCCGGGCCACGCTTCGCGGGGAATCTCTGCCCCCGGGTTCGACGAGAGTAAGGTGATGCTGCGCTCCAAGTGACTGCCATCACTGATAGAGATGGTCAGGACCTGGGGTTGATAGCCTTCCTTTGCCACCTCGACCAAATAGGACTTGGCATCCACCGGGAGTCGCTCGAGGGGTGTCTCTCCGAGGATCTCCCCATCCAGGGCCACCGTGGCACCCGACGGGATACTGCTCAGGGAAAAGAGGGCCCCGACGTTTCCGGGAACCAGCGCTGTCGAAAGCCGTTCCTCTCCGCCGAGAACCATCATCACATGACGTGTTTGGGGTCGATGATCGGCCAGTTCCAGATCGACCTGACGGCGGCCCGGTTCAACCTTGCCCGTCCAGGGGGTCGTGCCCACCGCGCGACCATCGATGCGCAGGGTTGCCCCTGGCGGACTCGATTTGACGTGAAGTAGGGGTTGCGTCAGGCGCGCGTTGAGGCGTGCTACGCATTTCTTCGCGGTTGCCCGGGTGCTGGCAATGACCGTTGTGGCATTCAGCGCAATCTTACAATGCACCAGCGCCTGAGCGTATTGCCCCAAAGCCTCGTGACAGCGTCCGATGTTCACATCGAAGGTGGGGTTGGGAACCAGCACATTGGCCGCTTTGAACTTCTCGAGGGCGAGACTGAAATTCTTTGCCCGGTAGGCTGCAGCGCCTTCACTGTTGAGGACCTGAGCCTTCGCTAAATCGGACTGAGCGTATGCCCCAACGGGCATCACTACCATCAGAATCAATGCCGAAACTCGCGCCCAACCCAGATGCACCGAGCACCCTCCTCGTCGACGTCCTCGCTCGGTCCTACCATATTCTTGGGAAGGCTGCGCACTCGGCGCCTTGATTAATCGTCGAGGACTTCGAACATCGGCTTGAGCTTGACCTGAATGGTGCTGTCTCGCTCCAAAGAGGCCGAGACTTTCTCGTCACCGTGCTCGGTCAGTTTCACCGTAAGGCCCAGGGTGCTGGTGGACTTCGGTCGACGTACGGTGAGGGGGGTGCGTCCGATTCGACGGCCACGCTCGTATACCGTGGCCCCGGATGGCGTGCTCACGATGCGCACGCTGGTCTTGATAATCGGCGCGGCGTCTTGGATCGGTTCGGGGGCGGCATCGACCACCATCGCATCTTTAATGGGGGCGGCGTCGACCACGGGTGGAGCGGCATCGAGGATCGGCGGAGGGGGTGGGGGAGGCTGCAGCGTAATATACGCAGCGACGGCGCCGCCCAAGAGCACCAGTCCGATCGCAGCGATCCGGGCCCCCGTATTGTTTTTGACCCCTAAGGCACGGACCCTGGATGCATAGGCCAAGGCGTTTTCTGGACGCTCTTCGGGGTCTTTTCCGAGGCCACTCTCCACCAGCGTGGCGAAATTGGATGAGACCCAAGGTGCAGCCTCTCGGAGGGACGGCACCGGCTCGTGAGCTTGCTTGTACAAGATGCCCATGGGCGTAGGACCGTCAAACGGCACCTCACCACTCAGGGCGTAGTAGGCGATGATGCTCAACGAATAGAGATCTGCTCTCCCATCGACCTCGGCATTGGAGAACATCTCGGGTGGCATGTACCGCGGCGTGCCCATGGTTGCTGCCACAACGCCTTCGGCATCGTCGCCGATACTCTTGACGATGCCCAAGTCCATGACGGTCACTTGACCGCCCATTCCGACCATCAGATTGGCGGGTTTGAGGTCGCGATGGACCAGGTCTTGTCCGTGAAGGGCGGAGAGAGCCGCGCAGACCTGGATGAGGATGTCGCTCACGCGACTCTCGTCTAGTCGTCCTTCTGACTCGATGATGTCCGAAAGAGGCTGACCTTCGATGAACTTCATCACCATATAGTAGACGCCGCCCTCTTGCCCCACGGCGTAGACGGGCACCAGCCCCACATGCTCCACACTGGCGAGCGCTCTTGCTTCGTGCATGAACCGCGCGAGGTGGGTTGCGTCCGCCGTATTGCCCAACATGGCTTTGATGGCCACTGGGCGTTTGAGGGTGAGATCGATGCCTCGATAAACGACTCCCATGCCGCCACGACCCACTTCTGAGTCGATCCGATACCGTCGCTCGATGATGGTGCCGATACCGAACGGACTCGGTGCACTCGAGACAGGAAAACCGCATTCAGCGCAGGCTGTCGCGTCGGTTTCCAGTGGGGAATCGCAGGCAGGACAATTCAGAACGATGTTCTCCTAGCTTCCATGTGGGGGAAGAGCGCCATATAATGGCAAACTCACCGCGGCTGTAACAGCGGATCCAACTCCCCATGAGTGGTTTTTCCAGCATCACCTGTCTGCATTGTGGCGTCGTCATGCCCGCAGATGACGACGTGTGTCCCGCATGTGGTCAAAAGCAATTGATTCCAGATGAGTCCCCCGAGGCGTGGGTTGGACGGACAGTTGACGGGAAATATGAGCTGATCAGCATTCTCGGTGTGGGTGGAATGGGGATGGTGTTCGAGGCTGAACGGGCCATGGTGGGGGACCGAGTTGCGCTCAAGGTGCTCTTTCCCAGGCTCTTGGAGAGTCCCCTTCAGCGCCGCCTCTTCGACGACGAAGCCATCGCGGCGGCCCGGCTTTCTCACCCCAATGTGGTGACGGTCTTCGATGCAGAGTTCTCCAGTGATGACCGTACAGCCTATATTGCGATGGAGCTCTTAGAAGGGCGGACACTCAAGGGGCTTCTCCGTGAGTCGGCCCCCCTCGATCCCGAGGTCATCTTGCCCATCGCCATCGAGATTTGTCTCGCCTTGGCCGCCGCTCATAATGCCCAGATTATTCACCGTGACCTCAAACCCGACAATGTCTTCTTGGAAGAACGGGGCGAGGGGTATCGCGTCAAATTGGTGGACTTCGGCATCGCAGCAATGTTGGACGCAGATCGGCCGGAAGAGCGGCGCCAACGACTGGGTACTTTGCGCTATATGGCGCCGGAGCAATGTCGCGGCGGGGACGTCGATGGACGCGCAGATCTCTACGCGCTGGGGGTGCTGCTCTACGAGGGGCTGACACGTCGAAGAGCGACCGGCAAGAGCATCACAGCCGTCTTGGAAGAGGTTCCAAAACCCCTCAACCACAGACTGCCTCCAGAGGCTCAATTACATCCAGAACTCGAGGCCCTGGTCATGAATCTGCTGGCCAAGGATCCGGATGATCGGCCTGACAACGCTGATCTGTTGCGCCTTAAACTCGAGCGCGTTTTGGCACTCTCTCGCGGCGAGCCCGCGCTCCCGATGCCTGTCCTCTCCAACGAAGGATCGTCGGCAGCGCGACGGATCTGGCTTCCGGTGTTCATGGCCGTCGGTGCCGGCGTATTGGCCGGATTGGTTTGGGGGTTGCTTCGATGAGTGCCGTTTCTGAGTCGACGTATGCCGTCTTGTGTCGACCGGTGGACGTCCGGAATGTCGGCGGCGCCTTACGGAGTGTCGTCAATCACGGTCTGGCTGGACTGCGAGTGGTCGGGACCGGCCCTTTTGACGAAGAAGACATCTTTGCCTACTCCAGCGGGGCGGTTGTCCACGCGGACTTCACTTACTTCGATACGCTGAGCGAGGCGATCTCGGATTGTGATTTGGTGGTGGGCACGAGCCGTCGGACCCGAGATCCCGATGCCCCCCCTCAATGGCCCGCTTCGGGTGCCGCCGATCGGTTGACCCACGCCCGGCGCGTTGGCTTGCTTTTCGGAACCGAACGCACGGGGCTGACCAAGACCGAAATGGATCGGTGCTCCGCTGTAATTTGGGTCCCCACGACGGCAAAGTTTCCGTCCATGAACCTCGCCCATGCCGTTGCTTGTTTGGGATACGAACTGGCGCGCCCAGCGTCAGAGACCGTCGGACCGACCGTCGCAGAGACTTCGGCGCCGCGTTTGGACGGCGCCAAGAAAGAGGCTTTCTTCGCCCATGTGGAGCGGATGGTGGCCTCTGTGAACTATCCGCCAGGCCGAAGCCCCGATGCCTTCGTGCGTCGGCTGCGCAAGATTCTTCATCGAGCCAACCCAAATCAGCAGGAATTGAGTCTTTTGGGCGGTGTGTTTAGTGAACTCGGACGCTTGGGTCGTCTGGCCGGCGTCGCCTCAGCGGAGCCACTTCCAGATCAGGGCAGCGCCGGCCCCGGCGCCGACCAAGACGAGGGAGCGGACGACGGTTCGTAGCCACCGTGGAATGCGGCGACGGCGCTTCGTGGTCAACGGTCGAAAATCAGGCACGCCCATGGTGATGGACCCTGCGTTTCCATTCAGTGCGTCTCGCGCTTGAGTCGCCGTCCGAAAACGTTGGTTGGGATCCCGGGCCAAGAGACCATGCACGAAATTCCGGTACTCAGTGGATACGTCGAACCGCACTTCTTCGAGTGGCGTCATCTCGCCCCGCACATGCGCGGCCAGCATCTCTGAGAGGGAACGGCCGGCATTGGGTCGCTGTCCGGCAGCCAATTCGTAGAGCGTGACGCCCAGCGCATAGAGATCTGTTTGGGGATCCAAAACGCCTTGAAGGATGGTCTCAGGGGCCATGTAGGCGGGGTTGCCTACCACTTGGCCGGTCATCGTGATGGCCGTGGGATCATCCGCTTCGTCTCCCAAATGTTTGGCCAGACCAAAGCCGGTGAGCCGTGCGTGCAAGCGGCCATCCTCGCGCTCCGCCAGTACGATGGCGTCGGGCGTGACATCACGGTGGAGAACATTGGCGTCGTGTGCCACTTCGAGCGCTGTGAGCATGTGCTGGGCGATCTTGTGACAGAGGGAAATTTCGAGAGGGCCGTGGGTGCGCAGTAGATCTCCGGCAGACCCGCCGGCAACGTGCTCGAGGGCCATATAAGGTGCATTCCCATCTGCGAATCCGGAGTCGTACAAACGCACCAAATTGTCAGACCGCAGGCGTCCCCAGGTGGCGACCTCGCGTAGAAAACGCGCGTGGTCCGATGGCCGGGTAATGGTGTTCTCGGGGAGCAGGCGGAGTTCGACGACTCGATCCAGTTTGATTTGCCGCGCCAAAAAGGTCCGACCTGCGCCGCCGCGACGGGGTAACTCCTCCACGAGTTCGTACTTACCCGCCACCATATCGCCTGTAGCGAGGGCCTTCCGCGCACCCGCGTCATCGCCGATGACATAGAGCGGAGTCCCGTCATGCGGACACCGTTGTTCGGCACCATCGGGATAGACGGTCTCGCATTGGGGGCAAATCAGCACGCAGACAAAATGCCCGTACCGCCCCTGCATGGCAAGCTAGGCTTGTTCGGGTGTACTGAGTTACGCCGGAACCGGTTGGCGGATCCGTCGGCAGAGAAGCCTAGAGATGGGCTATGCCGCGTCTTGTTGAATCATCATTGCATCAGCCCCATCGGCCGATTCGGCATCGCCCGTCGATTCGGCATCGCCCGTCGATTCGGCATCGCCAGTCGATTCGGCATCGCCAGCCGCGTCCATTGGAACGGCAGCATTTTCGAGGTCAGCGTCGTCGGTGCCCGCATCCTGAGCACGCGCATCGGGCATGAGTCCATCGAGCGGGGCCATGTCCACCGAGGGCGGCGCAGCGTCCACCACGGGTGGGGCGGCGTCCCGAATGGGGCGTGGCATAGAGCGATCTCGTGGTTGGGGCCGTGACGTATCAGGCGCCACCATCCCCATATCTAACGGACCGGCCGCCGCATCGAGACGAGGGCCTTCGGGAAACGGAAAGGGGTCGTCCAATAGGAGCGTGCAGCCCGTCAGGGCGGTCGCCATGGCCAAAAGAGAAAGTGCTCTCATGACATGCATCTTTCGCTGGTCAGCAGCTTCGGGTCAATTCCTCGGCTCAAAGGGCACACCGAAATCCATACCCAGCGGAGGTATCTGCGGGTATGGGCTGCAAGTGTTCGTCTAGGCAGAGTTGTTTAGATCCCCAAAAACCGCCCAATAGCACGCCGTCTGAGCACCATTCCCAGACATTGCCTGCCAGATCGAGATGGCCGAAGGGACCGGCTCCACCGGGGCGCTCCGGGCCATCTATCACCTGAGCAGGGCCACCCCGCTGCCCTTGGTCGAAATGAGCGTGACCGGCCTCTGGGTATCCCTCGCCCCACGGAAAGGCGCGGGTATCATTCCCTCGCGCTGCCCGAAGCCACTCTTTGGCCGTTGGCAATCGTTTGCCGGCCCAGCGGGCGAAAGCCGATGCATCGGCATGATTGACTCCGACCACCGGTTGTCTCGGATCGTCGAACCCCGCCCGAAACATCCATTGCGGCATCTCCCGGCCGGTCTCTTGGGCGAAGAGCAGATACTCGCCATTGGTCACCGGACGGACATCGAGTTCGAAGGGAGCAACCCGTCGTCTACGCCCCGCAGCATCTTTGACGCGACCGCCAGGGACGGCCATGAGGCATGCACCGAAGCGTCGGCGTCGTCGTCTTGTGAGCAATCGTGTCAGCCAGGCCATGTAATCAGGCTCGGCGGGCCATTCAATCCCGTCAAGAATCTTGATCCCCACCGGTCATCCCGTCGTACCGTCCAATCCTCAAGAGAACTTTTCGGGAGTCTTCGTCATGATCGCGTCTGTCACTCACCCTCTACGGGGGGATCAGTTCGCGGGAAAAGCCTCATGAAACCCTCGACACCGAGTGATCCGTCACGCAGTCGGCTCAATGGGTTGGCCTATACCGATGTGGGAGACGGGCCCGTGATCGTGGCGCTTCACGGGTGCCCTGGCTCCGTACGAGATTGGCGATGGCTGGGGGCAGCCTTGGAGCCTAATTTTCGCGTCATTCGTTTCGACCTACCAGGCTTTGGTGAGACGCCTCTTTCGGTCATGCCAGACGCCGACTTCGCCGTGCGTGCCCAGTGGATCGTCGATAGCTTGGCCGAAATGGGCGTCACAGAATTTGCCGTGATGGGACACTCTGCCGGCGGCCCCCTGGCGTTGGAGGTGGCCGCGGGCCATCCCGAGCGGGTGATGGGTCTGATTTTGATCGGCGCGCCGGGGCTCAGGCCCCATAGGGCCATCCGCAAGAAACCTGCGATTCGTCGCATATCGCGTCTATTGCGGGTGCCTGTCTTGCGCACTCTACTCACCCCGATGCTGCGCGCTGGGTTCGAGAGCGCCGGTTTTCCCACCGGACTCCCAACGGACTCGATTCGACAGTCAATGCACATCATTCATGCGCTCTCGTTCGAACGTCAGCGTGAGAATGTGGCGCGCGTACGGGCGCCCACGCTGATCGCGTGGACCGAAGACGATCAATTCATCGACCAGGACATCAGTGAAGAGTTGGCAGACGCATTCTCGAATGTGGAGTGTGCCCGATTCGCCGATGGGGGGCACTATCTCCAAAAGACCCGATCGACGGAGATCGGTCAGGCTGTGGGTGTGCTTTTGGGTGTCGAGGCTGCGATGGAGAGTTCCATCCCAAATGGCGTCTGAATACTGCTAGAGTCTCGCATATGCGATCCATCGCCCACGGAATGACTGACGTCGGACAGGTCCGAAAGGTCAATCAGGATGCACTCCTGGTGGACACCGCTGCAGGCGTTTACGTGGTCTGCGATGGGGTGGGCGGACACAAGGGTGGCGAGGTGGCTTCTGCGATGGCCATCGATTACTTGGCTGAGTTTGCGCGACGCCACGGCCCGTTCCAGGCGCTCGCCGAACGGATTGGTGAGGAGAAGGCGGTCAACCGAACGCTTTCTATGATCGAGCGCACTCTCAACGATGCCAGTGAGGCCGTGTTCAGTCGCGGCAAGGCCGATGATGACTTGCATGGCATGTCGACCACCGTCGTTGGAATGGCCATCATCGGTACCCGTGCGGCGGTCTTTCACAGTGGAGACAGCCGCCTATACCTCTTACGCGGGGAGACCCTCTACCAGCTGACCGAAGACCACTCATTAGCGCACGCGATGTGGCGCCGGGGAATCCTCAAAGAAGAGGACATAAAGACCTTTCGACACCGCAATGTCATCATTCGATGCCTGGGCCGAGAACCGGCAATCGAGCTCGACACGAGTGTCGTTGAGCTCTTGCCGGGCGACGTGTTTCTAGGCTGCTCTGATGGGCTGAGCGACATGGTAGATGCAGAAGTCATCGCCAATATGCTTCTAGACTGCCGCCCGGATCATGCGTGCAGCGAATTGGTCCGGCTCGCCAATGAGGCGGGTGGAAAGGACAACATCACGGCCTTGGTGGTGCGAATCGAGGGGGAGATTCCGGAGACGTCTCGACGAATGCCTACAGAACGGCGAGCGCTCTCCCTCAATCAGTTCACTTTGTTTTGCGACCTGACGTTCCAGGAATCGGTGCGTGTACTCAGGGTGGTCAAGGAACTGCATCCCGAGGCCGGCGAGTACATTGTGCGAGAAGGTGAGGTGGGAAAGAGCATCTACTTGATCGTCGACGGTCGAATCGGTGTGAGCCGGGATGGGGTCGCATTGACTCACCTCGTGGCAGGCCAACATTTTGGAGAGTTGAGTTGGATTCGCGACGAGGTACGCACCGCGTCTACCAGAGCCCTGGAACATTCGACGCTCTTGTCTGTCGAGCGTGACGACCTGATGAAATTGATGTCCAGCGACCCGGTACTTGCGACCAAGATTCTGTGGCGCCTTCTGCAAGCGATGGGGGGCCGAGTAAAGGATTTGACCGATGCGCTCGCCGGCCTGTCGACCCCGAGCATCGAAGGATCTGGTCGTCCAACGGATTAGGCCATTTTGGTTTGGTCTCGAACGCTCCCTGAGATCTGCTTGCCCTCCCACGAATATACCTACTGTTAGGTCAGGGACACCGGACCTCGGGGGCCCGATTAGGCCCATTTTTTCTCTCTTTCCGTAACATTTGACCGGATTTGAGGGTCGTCCAGGAGGGGAATATGGGCCTCAGTACGTCGTTCCGACCGAAAAAAAAGCCGAAATTGAGATTTTTTTCCACAGGGTTATCCACAAGTTATCCATTTGGAAATTAAGGATTTTTCTGAAGACGTTGGTCAGTGCGCAAAAGAAAGTTTTTTGAAAGGGGTTGACGGCGGAGCGGAATCGGCCATTTATCAAACGTGCCGCACCCAAGTAAACGAGAGCGGGGGTTGAAGTCGACCCCTCCTCGCTACGCCGTAGGTGCACCTAATATGGGGTTCATCCGGATAACTCGGATGACGTATGAGGAGAGGACAGCAAAATGGCTGACAAGAAGTACTTCGTATTGCAAGACTCTGGTAACGACACGGACACGGTTTTCCATAGCCGGCAGCCTCGCGGCGCCGCGCTGAAGGCCGCTTCCCGCGGGCACACCGACATCCGCATTCGTGAGCGTGGCACCAACCGCGTCCACGTCTTCGAGGGATGGCGCAAGGAAGAGGCTGCTCCCGCAGGCGCCCCCGGTTGGGTTGGCGGCAAGGACGGCAAGGTCTGGAAGTCCAACGTGAAGAAGGTCGGCGTCGAGCGCGTCTAGTTCTTTACGTCGCCAGACGAAAGAGGCCCGTTCGCAGCAATGCGAGCGGGTTTTTTTTTGCCGCCGACTGGAGCGGTTCCGGTCGACTGGCAGAGACTCCATCTCCAGCGCTATCCTTTGCTCTGCGGTAAAATGTTCGGGAGGATAGCGCGGATCATCATGCAGACATCATTTCGAAAACAACTGGGGCCACTGGTGTTCATCTGTGCGGTGGTCTGTCTAGACGCATCAAGCGCGTTGGCACGCCCCAATTTTGTCCGAACCGTCCCCACCCCCTTCTCCTGTGACACCTGTCATGACGATCCGAATATGCGTCAGTGGCGAAATGGCTTTGGGATTGACTACGCGACCCGCCGAGCCATCTGGGCGACGGACGACGATCCGGGGTTGTGTGACCTCGACTCCGATGGTGATGGGATCCGAAATGGGGATGAACTCGGCGATCCCGAGTGCAATTGGCGGCCAAATGATCGGCTGCCCAATGTAGACGCGACCAATCCGGGAGACAGTCGAGACCCGAACCGTTGCGGAGATGGTGTCCTGCATCCAGGCGAAGCCTGTGACGGGGCCGATTTCGGTGAGGCTGCTTGCATCGATGAAGGCTTTATCGGGGGCGAACTCAGGTGTACCGCAGCCTGTGAACTAGACTGGGATGAGTGCGTGGCGGCAATGCCCGATGCGGCGCCCCCACCCCCTGATGCAGCGCCGCAGATGCCCGATGCGAGCCCACCAGCACAGGATGTGGGGACGCCGGTAGTAGATGCCTCGCCGATTCGACCCGACACCGGCGTACCCGGAGCCGACGCGACTTCGGATCCGAGCGATGCGATGGCTGGGCCATCAGAAGATGGTTTCATCGATGGTGGTGCTATGGACCAGGGGGCCGTGACCTTAGACGACCTCGGGTCTTCATCCGAGGGAGACCAGGGGGCCGTCGATGGTGGTGGAGTCAATGATTCCACGCCGGAAGCACGACCGTCCGCCGACGACGGAGGCTGTGCTCAAGGGCTTGGTGAAAGCCGGCCCATCGGGTGGCTTGCTCTATTGTTCGTCTTGGGCTGGTGTCGACGACGCCGCTGAGCCCTATACGGTGACCCCATAGGTCTCGACGATGCCGGGTACACCCCGCTGCGCTACGAGAGCACGGGCATCTTGGGCTGGGTTTCGGCGATCTGCATAGCGTCTCTGGAGTGGCGCTAAATAGACTTCTTCTCCCCGTCCACGCCGAGCGAGTCCATCAATCGCGGCCTCCAGCACGAGTTCGATGAGCCCAGGAATCGGTGTTTCCGACGCCAGTCCCAGGTTGACCACCGCGTCGTGCCAGCTCTGGAGGGTCGGCCAAAGCGCATTCGTCCAATCGGATTCCCCGGCAAAGGTGCGCAGGCCGTCGATGATTGCGTCTGCACCTTCGACGATCCCCAGCCCGAGCGCGGTCGCGGCCATGTGTTCCGACCATGGCTGCTGACAGGCCGATCGGAACTCGAGCGTCGATTGGGCGGCGCGCGGGCGAGCCGAGTGCCAGATATAGTGTTCGTGGACCAAGAAAGCGTCGAGTAAGGCGTCCCCAGTGGGGGCAACAGCGTCGATGTACTCTCCAAAAGTACGCCCGTCTACGTAGGCGATCCCATTCTCTTTTCGGATCAAGAACTGTTGGTCCGCCAGGGCTGTCACCATGTCCACGGCATCGGTATAGGGATTTAGGGGCATGCCATGGCGTCCAGCAGCCCCTTGGATGGTCCCCATGGACCATTCGCGTCCGGAGCAATGACCGCCATCGATGCCCCCGTAGACACCCGAGTTGGCGCAGAGTGCGATGGTGAGCGGGCAGAGTAGATTGCCCAGATTGGTCATGGGGATGAGTTCGGTACGCCCGATGTCCACATGCACCTGATCGCTGGCCGTCAGAGCAAAAGTCAGCCAAGGCGCCCCGATGATCTCGTGGAGTGCGGTGTATCGCTGCTTTGGCGTCATCATGTCCACACTGGGTGGGGCCAGCGGTTGAATACCGCAGCCGAGGACGATGATCCCCTCGGCACGGGCCGCCGCCGTGAGGCGAGCCATCCCGGCTTCGTGGTCTCTGGCCAACTGATGAAGGTCTTCGCGGGGGCCCGTAATCAGTTCGACTGTGGCCCAGCCCACCTCAGAGGCGAAGGTATACTCAGGCCCCTCGAGGGCGACGAGTAGTTTGCCTTCGTGCTTAGCCGTCAGGTCATCGTGCTCCAGATGAGGCCAGATGGCAGACAAGGGGGCAGGACGTCCATCGGGATAGACCAGAGGGTATTCGGCTTCGCGACCGACCGTTCGCCAGCTGGGCGCCGCCTCGGGAAATTGGCTTTCGAACCAGTGTCCTAAGCTTGCCAGCGCTGCTGACCGATGGGCCGATGGGCTCACTTTAGACCTGCGACGATGCTTGGAAGATTGGCCATTTGGCGACACACGGCATCGGCGACGGTCGGCCCTCCTCGGTCTTTGGCGCCGGTGTATAGGATTGCCCCCATCCCCAAGGCCTTGGGACCTTCGATGTCATTGACCTCTCGATCACCCACGTGAATCAACGCCTCGGGGGCGACCGCAAGTCCTTGGCAGGCCAGGGCAAAGACATTGGGGCTGGGCTTCGAATTGCCGGCCTCGTCCGAGAAGATGAGGCCCTCGGGTGTGAAGTGCCGAAGCAGGCCGGATTCGCGGAGGAGCCGCATGAGGCCGCGGCCCGGGGTGATGATGGTGTCCGAGATGATTCCCAGTCGGTAGTCCTTGGCCAGTGCGCCCAGGGCCTCGTCGACCCCCGCGACCCAATTCGGCGGAATGTCTACCTCCATGAATTCGAAGGTCTCCACCAAGGCAACGAATCCAGGCGTGGGGGGGAGCGCCAGGTGGCGATAGCCCTCCGCAAGACGCTGAGCCACTGATGGGGTCACATGGTCTTCTTTCCACCGTCGGCGGGCCCAATCGTTGGCGGCATCATACGCTGCATCGATCTGCGCGCGTGGACACTCGGGATGGTGAGCCGAGATCTCTTCCACAAAGCGCGTTCTGCGGGTTTCGACCTTGGGCGCCAAGCCCTGAGCGGCTCGTTTGGGTTCATCGGACTCGTCGTGAACCAGCGTGTCCCAGAAGTCGAAGGTGATGGCTTTGAACATTTCTCTGCTCCGGTTTGAGGCTTGGCAACGAATTAAATGCCCCATCGCCTTTGGCGCAAGTTAGAATCTCATCGTGCGCCGACTCTCCCCATTTTTTTGCCTCTTTGCCTTGGGGTGTTCAAAGGCTCCCGAGCCGCCGTCGAAGGTGGCCGACCCCTTGGATGCAGTCGTGGCGGTGGACGCGGTCGAGGTCGAACAGTCCCCAGTGGTCGAGGCCCGTCGATCGCCCGCTGTGGACGAATCCGCTTGGCTTCGCGCGCCCGCGACTTTTATCCAAAGCCCGCGGGAGACAGAGCCGGCCGCTTCGGCCATCGGAAAAGGGCCCGGTGGAGCGCTCTGTCGAATGCTAGAGCATGGCGATCTCACAGCCTTGGAAAAGGCTGTGACCCCGGATTTTCAGGGCCGCCTTTGGGCCGCTTCCCCGGTGGACGAAAAGACCGTGGGAGTCGTCGACCGACGGCAATTTACAGCGTCTCCGCCGGTGTCTTTCAGGCCTTTTGCGACGGGACTCCAGGCACTCCGGACTCAATTCGCCGCAGTGGAACGCTGTCAGGTCAAAGTTTGGCGTTTCTTTTGGGCCGATCCTGGGCGGGAGTGGGCCAAGGCGCGCCTCCATCTCCGCGTGTCAGGCATCGACGGCCAAGGTCGCCAAATAGAGTACCGGTCCGATCCCATTGTGGAGTTGGCTGCGACGCCGTGGCGTTTGAGGCGGTTGGACTTGGGTACAGCCGTGCAGGTCGCCGCCCGCCGGCCGCTTTTTGCAGATGTATCCCGCTCAGTAGGCTTCGACCTCCGTCGTGATCCAGACACCAAGAGTGCGATTCGATATCGAATCGACGGCGGTGAGATCGAGACCATCGGCGGTTTGGGGGTGGTCGACTGGAATACCGATGGCCGCGATGACCTCATGGTGTGGAACCAGCGGCGCACATTGCAGGTTTTTATCAATGACGGGGTCGGCGGCTTTGACCGAATCGTCAATCCGATCCCGCCGACCGATGTTGGATTGGCCCATCTCTATCTCGATCTCGATGGTGATGGGCATGCGGAATTGGTCTCGTCCGAAGTCTCGACCTGTCGTGATGGGAAGGGGGCATTTGCACTCTACCGTGGCCGTCGAGATGGGCTCGGGCCCACGAAGAGAGCGCTCCGCTTTTCGACCCCCTGTGGCGACCACCGTCGTTTGACGTATCAGCACATCGCCGCCGCAGACGTCGACCAGGATGGTGATCTCGACCTGTTTTTCTCGGGCTTCTCTAATGGGTATTCCAAGATGGAGGGGCACAATATTTTCCAAGCGAATGACGGCCAAGCGAATCTGCTCTTCATCAATCAGGGTCGGCTTCGTTTTCGTGAAGTCGCCGGAGAGCGCGGGCTGTCGGGGACCGATTTTTCCTATGGGGCGGCTTTCTTCGATTATGAGGAGGACGGCGACCCCGATCTCTATGTGGTCAACGACTACGGAAAGAACGCGCTCTATCTCAACGACGGGCGTGGTCGATTCGATGCAGCGCCCCCATCCCCCCTGACGGAAAATGGTCAATCCATGGGGGTCACCGTGGCGGATCTCGACGGCGATCTGGACCTCGATGTCTATGTCTCGAACATGTTCTCCTACGCTGGTAACCGAATTGTGCCGCTCTTCGAGTCCAAATTGGCGGCCGAGACGTACGACGATCTAATGGGAATCGCGCGTGGTAACACCCTGTATCGAGCGACGGGGAATGGCGCCTATGATGAGGCCGGGTCCGCCCTCGGCGTGCACCGTGCCGGCTGGGCCTGGGGCCATGCTTTTTTCGATGCCGACAATGACGGTGCCTTCGACCTCTACGTCCAAAACGGGAACACGTCCCACTCCGATGCGCGGGCCCCCGACTACTGAACGTATTATTGGCGCCGGATGGTTGCCGATGCAGGGAAACGCGAGACGAATAGAGCAAGGTTCGATCTCAGCGACCCAAGAGACCTCGCCGAAGACCGCAGATTCCGCGGCAGCTTTAGCGGGTATGAAACCAACGCCTTCTTTTGTGGTGGCCAGCCTGGGACACCGTATGTAGAGGCCGCTGTCCCCCTAGGCCTCGGACTGCGAAGTGATGGGCGCGCCGTCGCTACGCTGGATTTCGATGATGATGGCGATCTCGATTTGGCAACTTTGGGCCTCCAAGGGATTCAACTCTTGGCAAATGTGGGGACGCCCGCCGCCCATCGCTCCCTCTCGCTGACCTTGCGCGCGCGCCGGGGTCACGCGTCGGCCCTGGGGGCTCGCGTCTATGTCAGTGTCGCAGGCCGCCGAACGATGGACAGCGTTCGGATCACCGATGGATTTCATACCCAGTCGAGCCCACGACTGCACTTTGGATTGGGTCCCCATGCCGCCGCCGATTCGGTCGAAGTCCGTTGGCCATCGGGCCGGAGAGAGCGTTTTGGCCGCCTGAAAGCAGGGGGGTGGACCTTGGTGGAAGGCAAGGGGCGGGCGCGAAAGACACCCCGACGGCCATGGCCGGTAGGCGCTCGCCCACAGCCGGCGCGTGCCTATGCCCTGGATGTGGCGACCAAGACCATCGGCGGAACAGATGTTGCGCTTCGAGGTGAACCCGACAAGCCGTTGGTCGTGAACTTTTGGGGACCGTCGTGCGCGGCATGTGCGCGTGAATTGCCCATGCTCGCATCGCTTGCCCAGGCACGGCCCGACGTCGGTTTCGTGGCCGTGTCCGTCGAGGTCGACGATCCACGTCTCATTCGACGCTATGCGGCAGAAAAGGGACTCCTCATGCCGGTTCGCTTGGCCACCGATGAGGTCATCGAGACCTTCTTTGCCGATCCCCAAGCCATCGTTTTGCCCACGACCTTTGTTTTTGGGGCCGATGGCGCCCTTCGTCGGCGCTTTACTCGGGAGGTGGACCGTGCCGGCATTCTCGCAGCGCTCGCCGATACGCCGGTCTCCTCGGAAGATTATGACACGCTCTCCCAATTTGTGGCTGGCGACGGCATCGGCATCCTCGAAAAGGCCATCGCTCTCAACCCCAACGATGCCTTCCGATATGACCAATTGGCCGAGTTGGCCGGTGAGGATGGGCGTTTAGAAAAGGCGCAAGCTGCGGCGCGTAAGGCGACGATCCTCAATCCCGATAACGGCTCTTATTGGCGGCGTCTGGACGGGGTCATGCGTCAATCCGGTAAGAAGGATGAACTCGACGTCCTCCTGTCCAAGGGACCCCCAAACGCAACGATCCTCGAATTACGAGGTCAGCTTCGCGAAGAGCAGGAGGACTACTCTGCGGCACTCGACTTCTTCGAGCGGGCTGCTGCCCAGCGAACGCGCTCCATCACCGCGCTGCATCAAGTGCTGCGCTTGCAAAAGAAATTGGGCCGGGAAGAGGCCGTTCGCGAGACTCGGCGCAAGATCGCCGATCTCGAACGCCAAGGAGTGTCGAATACCGGTCGCTGAGCAGCCCTTTCGGAGAAGGGTATCGACCCCTAGAGGACGCCTGCTAGTCTCCCATGAGCAATCACTCGAGGAGTCACTGGATGCGGTTCTTACATTCCATGGTCCGGGTTTATGATCTCGAGGCAGCCCTCGACTTCTTCGTGGGTGGGTTGGGCCTCAACGAGGTCAGACGCCGTGACTCCGAGCGGGGTCGGTTTACCTTGGTTTTTCTCGAAACGGGCGCTGAATCAGATGCGGCCCAGATTGAACTCACTCATAATTGGGATGAGCCGACGCCGTATACCGGCGGCCGAAATTTTGGGCATCTGGCTTTCGAGGTCGATGACATTTACGCCCTCTGCGAACATCTCCAAAAGCGTGGGACGGCTATCCTCAGGCCACCACGGGATGGCCGAATGGCCTTTGTGCGCAGTCCCGACCAAATCTCCGTAGAGCTTTTGCAGCGAGGCGAGCCCTTGCCTCCAATGGCGCCATGGGCCGACATGCCGAGCACTGGCTCGTGGTGAGGGCTCCACTCAGCGGCCTCATTGATTGAAGCAGCGTCCCTCTTCGCAGCGTTGCCCTTCGTTACATTGCGTGAATGGGCGCCATGCACGGCATCGAGTCACCGGGTCACGATCACAGAGCAGGATATCGCGTTCACCGTCACAGCTTTGTGCGCCTACAAAGGGACATTCGTCTTCACAGATGAAGACGCAGCCTTCGGGGCGGCAGACTCGGCCCTCGGGGCAGGGGGCGGCGTCGGTCCAATAGCGGCATAAATTCTGGTCTCGCTCACAGGTTCTGACCAAGTCTCCGACGCATTCGTTTACACCGGCAAAATCGCATTCGTGCTCGCATCCTCGTTGGCGGCAAAATCCGTTCTGACATTCCGTCCCCTCGACACAGGCCTCGGGCTGACCCCATACCCCACACCCATCTACGGGCATGCAGGTTCGAAGACCGCCCTCGACACACTCCCGGCGTCCGGGTATGCATTCACCGACACAGCGGCATTGATTGAATTCGCAGGTCGTATCGGCGGGGCAGGCTTCCGGCTGGCTCCACTCCAGGCACCCTGAGTCTCCCTCGACACATCGGCGGATCGCGTCTCCAGCGCATTGATTCTGATCGGGAAAACACTCGTCTCGGCATGGGCCAGGGCCATCACATCGGTCATTCTCGCAGAGTTGTCCATTGGGACACGGCATGGATTCAGTCCAGCGTGGGCACCCCATTTGATCGAACTCACACCGGCGTATGAACGCGCCCAGACAGCGTGTCTCGCCGACTTCGCAGGTGCCGAGACAAGGGTCCGGGTCAGGATCGGGGCCGGGACCAGACACGGCCACACACCAGCCGACACAGACCATGGTGCAGTCCTCTCCGGGTTGGCAATCCGGCGGTTCTAGGCACACATCTTGGGCGTTGCAGCGAGTGTCTTCGGGGCAATTGAGATCGTCGAAGCACATCAATTCGCAGCGATTGCTGATCCAGATTTCCCCCTCCGGGCAGGCATTTTCCATCACGCCACCCGCACCGGGCTGTCCGCCGGGCGTGCCCTCACCACCTGCTCCCATTCGCCCCCCAAACCCCGGTTCACCAGCCATGGGGGGCATTGGGTCTGGAACCGTCGCATCCAAAACGGGGATGAGTTCATCACCGCCGGTGCCGCCAACAGGTCGGACATAGGCATCACGCAGGCGTCCTGAGCCAGCATCGAGACCGGACTCTGTCACAGCCGCGTCTTCGCAGGCCGTCAGGAGGAATCCCCCTCCAAGCAGCACGAGGGCAACCAAATGGATCGTTGTCTTCACGGGCGGGCTCCCCATCTACCCCATCTCTTCTAGGGTGAGACTTCGCTCAGCCGACGTCCAGTTCCAACCGGTTCGCTCTCCAATTTGTGGTCCCTGGGGTCACCCTTCACGAAAAAAATGACGGGTGTGGTTTACACCCTTGGCTCGGGCTCGCTCTCAGAGTGCAAAGGACGCAACCCACTGGGAGATTTGCCATGAACCGATTTACGCTCATCTGCCTCACCGCCGGCGTGGCCGCGTGTGGAAACATCGAGCAGTCCATCGACACCCCCTTGCCCATGGCTGAGCCAGCGAGCCACTCGGACTCCAGCGACACCGGTGGGGACGCGCTTCCATCGGTGCCTGCGCCGCCGGCCGACGGGCCGAGTGGGACGCCGCCGACCGGGGAGGAGAGGCCCATCGACACGCCGCCGATGGCTGATGCGACTCTCACCCCCGCCGACCTCCTTGTCCGGGCCAGCGTGGACGTGCGAGGGCGCCGGCCGTCTGCGGAGGAGTTGGCGCAACTGACGGCCGATCCCAGCCGATTGGACGGCCTCATCGAGACGTATTTGGACGATGATGGCTTTGCAGACAGTGTTGCAGACCTCTTTGCACGGACCCTCCGCTCGCGATTCGAGGACTATGTGAGTATCCCCGCCGAGCAAGACACGAGCCTGGGCTATCAGGTGGCCGTCGCCGAAGAGCCTTTGATGCTCCTGCGCCACATCGTGCGCAATGACCTCAGTTACAATGAATTCATCAGCGCAGATTACACGTTTGCAAACGAGGAATTGGCGGCAACCTTCCCCATCGAGGGCTATGACGACGACCAAGGAGGGTGGCAGCGCGTTCGTTACGCCGACAATCGACCCGCAGCCGGCTATATCTCCATGGGCTCCACCTATATGCGCTACCAATCCGACGAGTTTAACTACAATCGTGGGCGCGCAAATGCCCTGTCTCGCATCCTGGTCTGTGATGATTTTCTCAAGCGTCCGGTGGACTTTCCCCGCGACATTGATTTGTCCGATGAAAATGCCATCGCAAATGCGGTTTCCCATAATCCGGTGTGTACCTCTTGCCACGATCAACTCGACCCCATCGCCAGCTTTCTCTTCCCGTTTGCCGAAGCAGAAGATGGCGAGTACGACGCGGGGTTTCGGTCTGAGTACGGATCGAACTGGGAAGATGCGACGGGTAAAGCACCGGCCTATTATGGGCAGGCGGGCAATGACGTGGGCGATCTAGCGCGCTCTATTCTTGCAGGCACCCGGTATGGACGGTGTGCTGTTACTCGCGTCTACGAGGGCCTCCTCGATCGGCCGGCAGGCATCCCCGATTACCCAGCCATCGAGCGACATTTTGCGGCTTTCGAAGCCGGTGGACGGACCTTCAAAGCCTTGTATCGCTCCATTATGGCTGATCCTGTCTATCGGGGGTCTGTGGATGGGGAGCGTGCGGCTCTCGGGGCCAAGATGTTGTCTCCCGAGCTCCTGCAGCGGGTGGTGACGGACCTCACGGGCTTCCAGGCCAAGGTCGACGGTGTCGATTTGCTTCGACTGCAGGATGGTCTGCGAGTCCTGGGCGGTGGCTTGTCTGCCTACTCGGGCGATTATCCGAGCCGAACGGCGAATGTAACGCGGGCGTTGGTTCAGGCCCGGATCGCCGAGGCGGCCGCTACGCAGGTGGCTTTGGCGGACGGTCCCTTGGTCAATCGCCTATTTGGTGACCATGACCGAGGTGCGGACCACTTTGGCCAGGAGGGCCTAGAACATCTTTATCGAGCTGTCTTGAATCGTGCGCCCACCGCCGAAGAGCTGACCGAACTCTCGGCTCTCCACAATGGCCTGGTCGAAGATGGATTGGACCCGGAGATGGCGCGGGCGGGTGTGCTGTCAGTGCTTCTTCGAGACCCTGAATTCGTGATCTACTGACGCTTCTTCCTCGATTCAGAAGGCCCGCCCCCGAGCGGCGGGCCCGTCTGATCGATCTCGGTCTATGCACCGGGGACGCGCCCCCCTACGACACTCTTTTTCGTTTTTTTTCGTTCAGAGTTTACAGCGCGCGCCTCGGCTCGCTCTCAGAGGATGAAACGGGCGCAGAGCCCCCCTTTTTTGAGTGGGAGAGACGTTATGATGAATCGCCGACACTTCATGGAGACCATGGCCACAGCGACTGCCGCCCTCGGTTTGCCGGCCATGAGCTTTGCCCAAAACGCCGGGAGCGATCGCAAGTTCCTCTTTGTGTTCGCCAACGGTGGCTGGGACCCCCTCTGTGTATTTGCTCCCAAATTTGGGGCGCCCAGTATCGACATGGAAGAGCGCGCCGCCGCCTATACCGTGGCTGGACATCGCCTGGTGGACCACCCCGAGCGCCCCAGTGTGCGTCGCTTCTTCGAGCGTCACGGCCGTGAAGTCGCCATCATCAACGGTCTCTCGACGCGGAGCGTATCCCACGAGGTGTGTGCAGCGGTGGCCACCACCGGCGGCACCAGCGCCCAAAGCCCCGACTGGGCCAGCCTGGTGGCTCAAGGGGGCCAGTTGGACTACAGCGTGCCGTCCCTGGTCATGGGGGGGCCCTCGTTTCCGGGGCAGCTCGAGTCGTTGGTCTCGCGCGCCGGGAGTGGAGGTCAGCTACAGCTCTTGGTCAGCAATGGCCTCGATGAGTTGACGGACGGGGCGGCCGAGACCGAGTTGACCGGATTTGGTGCTCGACTCGATCGGTTCGTCAAGGCCCGGGCCGGTCGCTCTAGTACTGGACGAACTCAAAGTCGGCGCGCACATTTGGCGCGCGATTTGGCCGCCAGTGTCCGGCGGGCTACGGAACTCAAGGCGATCGACGGTGACCTGAGTCTGGGCGCCGAAGACGTACCCGAGCAGATGAATGCTGCCGTTGCAGCCCTCAGCTTGGGGCTCTCGCGGTCGGTGAGCATCGTCGATAACAACGAGTGGGACAGTCATGAAGACAACTCGGTTCAGGTCGAAGCCTTCGAGGGGCTCTTCGCCAACCTCTCCAATTTGATGACCCAGCTGGCGGAGACTCGAGGTCAATCGGGTCGTCCACTCATCGAAGAGACCACAGTGGTGGTGTACTCGGAAATGGGACGAACCCCGCTCTATAACGAGACGGGTGGACGAGACCACTGGCCCTATACTTCGGTGATGATGATGGGGGCCGGCATCAAAGGCGGTCGGACTCTGGGCGCTTTTGATGATGGCTTTGCTGGGGTGGGTTTCGATCCCAATACGGGGACGCCCAACCCCATGGAGTTGGGCGTGCCGTCCAAGGATTTGGGCGCGACATTGGTCCACATGGCCGGCTTGGATCCGGCCACTCAGGTGCCCGGTGGTCGCGTCATGCGCGCGCTTTTGACTTAAGGGTCAGACCCCTAGAGGGCGCGCTTACTCACCAGAGTAGATCTCACAGTACTCGGGCATCGTCTCAGGCAAACCGCCGGCCAAGGGAGACGTCGCCTCGCCCTTGGTGTGGGCGAAGAGAAAATCGAGCATCCAGGGCGAGAAGAGCGGCTTCCACTCATGGCCGGACTGGTGATTACACGAAACCAAGAAGTTCCCATTGGCGTGGAAGGCCGGGAGGAGGGTCTCGGCGAAGGTATTGAAGCTCTGACCGCGCGCCGTATCGCAGATGCCACCCCATCCGTAAATCACGGGAATCGGCGGGCCGGCGTTTTCGGGGAAGGGAAAGAGCAAGCCGCCGGAGTTGATGGCCGCCGCCGCGATACGCTGGGAGAACTGGCTGGTGAGGAAGGTGGTGAACATGCCGCCACCGCTATCACCGGCGGCATAGAGCCGATCGCTATGGGCACCCAGCTTGGCCTCGGCACAGGTCAGGAGGTCATCGAAGAAGGCCACGTCGGCATTGTCACCGGGTGCGCCTTGGTCCCACTCGACGGCCAATCGCAGGGAGTAAGGCTCGAGGAGAACGAAGTCATAGGGATCCGTGAGTCGGTTCAGCGCTGCGTCCTCTTCGATATCATCCACCTGGTCGCCAGTGAGACCGTGGAACATCACCACCGCGCGGTAGTCGGCCCGGCTCGCGTCGTGGCTGCTCGGGAGGCGGATGCGGACCCGTCGCTCGATCCCGCACGAGGTCATCGTGTTTTCACCCGCTACCAGGTCAGGACATTGCTCAGGCGTCAAGCGCTCGCATTCGGTGACCTCTCCGCCGTCACCACAGGCAGACAGGGTGTCTGCACTGCGGTCGTCCCAAGGAGAGATCGTGAAGGTGCTCGCTGCCAATGCGAGGTCGAGGGTCTTGAGTTCACCGGTCACGAAACCGCAGCCACTACCGGTACTTTGGATGACGCCGGTGGCCAAGAGGTCGAGCAAGACGTCACTGCCGCTGGGACTAAAGGCGGCGGGGAGGGTGGCGTCGGCGAAATGCGCCTCGAATCGGCCGTTTCCTGCCACCTGAACAGCGGTGGCTTCGGCGAACGGTTCGCTGACCATGTCTCCGCTCACGGCGCGCAGCCGCATCATCGAGAATTCGCCCGCAGCACCGCTTTCGGCGACGCCCACGGTCTCGACCTGCATATCGACCACCAGGCCGACCTCGACGAGATTGATGCGCATCAGATACAGGCCATCGGCGAGGAATGCGCCGGCGCCATCGGGCAGCGTTTCGGCCAACTCCGGATCGAGCCCGGTTTCCATGGGGGGGGCCGGGTCGGGCTCGGCCTCCGCCATCATCCCGCCCATCTCCATTTCAGGTTCCTCGGCCTCATCGTCGCGCTCACCGCAAATTCGGTAATCGTGATAGGTGCCCGACAATCCGTAGGGATCAGTGGTGTCATCCCCGTTCGATGGGGTCTCGTCGTTGCAGCCTGTCGTGGCCAGAATGAGCATGGCTGTGCATGCATAGGTACAGAAGGTTTTGAGGTTCATTGTGGTCTCCCTATTTCAAAGGGGCGGAACCTACCACAAGAGGCGCCGTGGTGGCATCAGGAGACACCGAACCCATCAAGGGAGCCGAATATTCGGCAAGCCTAGCCCTGCCAGTCTCTTTTCATCGCGTGACCGTGACCTGGATTCCCGGTGCCCAGTACTTCATGTCGTCCGTGTAGTAGAGATACGCCGTCGACGAGGGACCGGTGTATTGACCCGGGAGCATGGCTACCAGGTCGAGGGGAATGCTCTTGGCCTCTCCGGGTTGCATCTGACGGAAGTAGAGGATGACCTCCCGTGCGCGGGTCTCATAGAACGCGATCTTGCCTTTGTCCTTGAGCTCGTCGAGTTGCCAGGTCTGGTAGGTGAGGCCCCCCGGAAAGCCGACCCGGGCGATGGTCATGGGCTGACCGGCCTTGGTGGTGTTGGTGATGGTGGCCTCGAGTCTCACGTTTTCTCCCATCTTCACCGTCGAGGCGGCTAAGCGCGTTTTGACCTGAATCGGCGCCTGGGGATGCG
>Ga0115011_10000372_pt1 | contig 38233 bp, 46 predicted proteins | sample TroAtlMetagenome_2_FD_88705 | JGI IMG/M metagenome (GOLD analysis project Ga0115011, IMG submission 88705) | Marine eukaryotic phytoplankton communities from Atlantic Ocean - Tropical Atlantic ANT8 Metagenome | ecosystem: Environmental > Aquatic > Marine > Oceanic | place: Tropical Atlantic... | reverse complement strand
GTTGAATACCTATTACTTATCTCAGTTTTAGTAATGGGACTATTTTTGCTGCTCAGCGATGACTCGGTGTTCACGGGTCAACTACAGAGCGGTCTACACTCAATGCAGGACAACGTGAGTGGATACGTCTCTGAAGGTGTCGTTGGGGGTGGCCCATGACCAACCCAACAAGTTTTGATATCTCACCCTCCAGATCCTCAAGAACGGGGCAAACGGTGGTCGAAGCTATGCTACTCATTTCTGTGATAGTTGTAGCGGTTGTGGCCGTAGGCTGGATCTTAGCTGGCGATGAATTCGGAGGTGGCTTCATCGCGGGTATGAAAAACACTGCCGATGCAGTTGATGTCGTCTACTCCGAGGAGCCAGCACACCCCTTACCAGTAATTCAATAGTACTGGACAGCTACCCACTCTGATTACATGTCACCGACCGCATATAACTGTCGTAGTCAAAATCGGGAGAGTTAGCCTCATCGTGACAGGCTAAACAGGTCTCTTCATTGGGGGTCGCTGGTGTTGGCGAGCCGCTATCTGGGTGGTTCGACAGGGCGCCGTGACACACCTCACACTGGATACCCCCAAAACGACTTAGGTTAAATTGATTGGGCTCGGCAAAGCCACCAGTCTGACCATATCCTGTAGTGTGGCAGCCTAGGCACTCAGGATTATCTTGCTCTCCTGCGGCTGTGAGGTGGATTGTAGAGGACTTATGCTCAGTAAAGGTCCATCGAGCAAACTGATTAGAGTGACAGGCTACGCAGCCAGCCGATGTCTGGAACTCACCAACAGCGTTAAGCTCCTGGCCATCCGACACCTCCGTAACAGCCGCTTGGGCTATCTCAGAGACAGAGGTCAAGAATGAGGCGACTCGAATTTGAGCCTGACTGGTATCTTCGTCAGTGTCGAAAACTGTTCCTAGAGGCCTGTCTTCTACAAGAGCAAGATTAAGGCCAACTCCTGAACCCTCTAGAAGCAACTCTCTTTGAGAGAGTGTTTCTGCCGACCGCGCAACGGCTTCTGGCGGAACATCTATACCCACTGATAGGCCCAATACTCGCCTCCTAGCCTCCTCCCAAGAATCAAAATCGGCCACTGGCGGATAAGATGTTGAGTCCACCCTAACTGGCTCACCCGAATCACTGGCTAGACGAAGCTTAACTGTTGAGAGGTACCTGCCTCGAGCGGGGGTCTCAACAACGGGGACAGTGAGCTCGCCTTCTCCCCCGCCACCTATCCCCGACAGGATAAGCCCTATGCCGCTAACCTCTTCTGATATTCTAACGTTATCCTCTGACCCTAGGTTACTTACGGCCACAACGACATCGACAGTTGGTAACCTCTCTAGTTCACCCCTCACCGCAATCACAGGATCTACCCAATTAGGGGCACCTTCGATATCGCTGCTAACCGCAGCAGATAACCCAACAACACCAATAGAGACACCTTCTCGCGTCAGTACGACTGAACCTGGGAACACCAACTCGCCGTCACCATCTACCCATGTAGCAGAGACGACATTAAACCCAAGGCTGCTACCGAGGCGGTCGAGACCTACGGCAGCAAAATCACTTGGTCCAGGGACCATCACATCAACACCAACGATACGCATCAGGTCCAAAATAGCTGAGGAGCGCTCGTTAACATAGCTCCTGTCACTCGAGACACCTTTCAATAAGGCATCACCTGTGTCCAGCTGAAAAATGGGTCGACCCTCACGGGACAATTCAGTGAGGTATGCCTGCCGCCTACCAAATCCACCATAGGGTACTGTAGGGCATCCGCATGGTTGTAATTCTCCACGCAATTCACCTGTAAGAGCTATCGTCGCATACCTAGCTGGGAGGTCATTCCCCCTCTGAATTTCCACCGAAGCAGCAACCTCTGGGAGCGCCTCTAAGTTTATCTCACCACCACCTAATCGCCCCTCCTGTGAGCACCCAGGCCCTAATAAAACCAAGGCTAACCACAATATGCTTGAGTTCTTGATTTGAGTTTGTTCGTTCATAAGAAAAATAAATAGTCAGGAACTTGTTGTTTTCTGGCTTATCTGTTGTGAATATAAAAAATCTAGTTGATCATAACCGCATCCAAGAGACACAACAGGAAAAGTAAATATGATCTCAACGCTTCTACTAACCATCTCACAAGCACTTGCTTTCTCACCGAGCAACAATCCCGGTGATCAGATATTCATAGGTCAGGAACCTAGTCGGATACTCACCTACCACAGCCAACGACAACATGAAATACGTAACAACTCAGAAGGTTGGCAAAGTTTTATCGACTCGGAAGGTCAGGGCTGGATGGCGAGGTTTGATGAACACACACTAACTCCACACAGAATGTGGGGAGCCGGTATTGATCTCGGCCCTACATCTAGCGAGGACGATGTGGTCGATGGCCTAAGGCGCTTTTTTGACCGCAACTCAGATCTTCTGGGCACAAGCAACAGCGACATGCCCCTTGTCAGCATGGGGTACGTGGACAGAACCGACACGTGGATAGTACAGTTTGGACGTACAGTAGACGGTATAGAGGTTTGGCGAGGAGGCGTAACTGCTAGAATACAGGGCGGTAAGCTAGTATTACTTGGAGTAGACACTCACCCTCAAGCCTCACTAAGCTCCACAACACCTGAGATACAGAGACAACGAGCTGAACAGTTAGCTGTCGCGCTTGGACCCGCTCCTGACTCCAACCACGAAGCTCTATCTTCAACACTTATGCTGATTCCAGTCAATGGAATCACGGGACTAACTTACCGACTAGTATGGCAGGTATCCAGTGAAACAGATAGCCCCAGAGGTCAATGGCTAACCAATGTAGATGCTTTCACCGGCGAACTTTTTGGATACTCTAACAACATCAGGTTCTGGCAAGGTACCATCTCTGGAACGCACGACTATCGTACAATAGATGGTGAAACAGCGTCTTCTCCAGTACCCCTAGTCTTTGTCTTTGATGAATCCTCAAGGACATCTACAGATCAATCTGGAAACTACTTTTTAGAGAGTGAAGATACGCTCCTATACACTGGCTTTCAAGGTGACTACTTGTCAGTCAGTAATGACTCTGGAAATAACGCTCGCTGGGCCTTCTCAACAGAGGACCACGAATGGGTCGCGGGTGAAAGCACATTCACCATGGCTGAACTAGACTCCTACATATTCATCCATCAAGTCCGGGAGTGGGGTCTAGCGTTCGCCCCAGAGGTGGACATGACGACCGACAGCCTAAGAAGCATAGTAAATATCGATAATTCGTGTAACGCCTACTATGACGGTGACTTAAACTTCTTTAGAAGTGGTAACGGATGCAATAATACAGGTAGGATCGCAGATGTAAACTACCACGAATGGGGACACGGCTTCCACTACTACAGCCTACTGGCAGGTTCCTGGGATTCAGCAGCAAGCGAAGGTATTGCCGATGTAATTTCTGTCTTTCTCACGGGCGACCCTGTAGTCGCGCCTTATTTTCAGGAAAATGGTTCTGGAATTCGAGACCTCTCACCCAACAGGATCTACCCAGATGATGTGACGGGTGAACCTCACGGTGATGGCCTGATTTTCGCAGGTGCTGTATGGGACCTATGGAACATCTTTAATGAGACAATGGAGGAAGATGAGGCATATGACACAATAGCTAATCTCTTCGTGGACTCAATAAAGAGTGGTCCCACTGTCCCAGACACCTACGACGCATTTATAGCGGCGGACGATGATGACAGTGACCTCTCAAACGGAACGCCAAACCAATGTGAAATATTAGACGCGTTCCAACAGCACGGGTTGGGCCCCATGGGCTCTGAATCCCTGTCCTCGGTCCTGCACGAACCCATAGAAAACCAACCTGCTGGCTTAGGAGATTTTCCTGTAATAGGAGAGATCGTTAATTTAGCCCCAGATTGCGTCTCTCTAACTGACGTCGAAGGTGAAGTCGTATACTCCACCGACGGTGGTGATACGTGGGACAGTTTGCCATTGACTAATGACAATAACGGACAGCTCATAGGAGCTATACCCGACATGCCAAATGGGACCCTTGTACACTACTTCATAGAGGCTACTTCAAGTGAAGGCGGTGAGTTCCAGGTCCCTTCTGGGGGGATAATAAACCCTCACAGCTTCTATGTCGGTAGCTTAGAGGTAATCCTCTGCGAAGATTTTGAGAATGGCGAGGGTGGCTACAGCCACGAACTTCTGGACGGAAGTAACGACGAAGGTGCTGACGACTGGCAGCTTGGTACTCCAGCTGGCCTATCTGGGGACCCTAGCTGGTCCTACTCAGGAGATAACTCCTGGGGTAATGACCTAGGTTGGGACAACTACAACGGAGCCTACCAAGACAACAAACACAACAGGCTAACATCTGACGATATAGACTTAGGGGATGAGCCTGGCCCATTCGTTCTACAGTTCAGACGATGGTTGACTGTAGAAGATGGCTACTATGACGAAGCAACTGTTCTAGTGGATGGTTTTCCACTATGGAGTAACTACAGCAGTAACAGAGATGTAGGGGATCTTCACCACATCGACGTCACGTGGGCTCTACACACCATGAACGTTGAGGACATAGATGGTGACGGCGCCATTACCGTATCTTGGGACATAGAGAGTGATCAGGGACTTTCCATGGGGGGATGGAACATTGATGACGTATGTGTATACAGATTGGTCATTCCCGAGGTCCCTGAAGATGAGATCTTTGACACGGGCTCAACTGACGAGGAATATGGTGGTTATGACCTAGTCGCCAGTGGCTCATGCGGCTGTTCATCCTCATCCACGAAAGGGCTATCTAGCAGCCTATTAGTGACGTTATTTGCACTCCTGCGCATAAGACGTAGAGAGAGCTAATGCTGTTAGCGGCAGCGCTACATCTCAACTTAGGGATAATGCCTAGCCCCTCTTATCGAGATTCACTTGTCGAGAGGGCCATTGATGATGCAGAACAGCTCATCGCCTCTGGCGAGGCTGTCACGGCGCTAAAGAGGCTGGAGGCTTTCAGAGAAGAGGTCGCTGACAGCTCTATATTGATCTATGAGACGGGGCTGATTCACAGGTTCCTAGGAAACAACGACAAAGCAGTACCTCTTTTCATATCTGCGACGAGAGAGAACCCAACACTAGCAGCCGCCTGGTACGACCTCGGAGAGATTTATCTTTATGAGAGCGAGCTACAAGACGCCCTACTGGCTTTTTCTAACGCTGCCAGTCTAACGGAAGATCACCCCAATGGGTGGGCTGGACCTTATAGAATGGCTGAAGTTGCTGGCCTGCAAAGTGATGTAGTATTGTTCGAACAATCATTAGAACAGGCTATCGATCGCGGCTTCCCTCTCCCAGATGTCATAGCTGGTGATGCGAACTGGGGATCATTCCTCAACGACCGAGACGTAGGAGACGTCCTCATGAGAATAATCTCGGTATACGGATTTTCAACGGTTTTAGAATCATGGCAACATACGGAATGAGAAAAAACATACTCTAGCACTGTGACTACCCCAACTTTTCGAGATAGGTGCTTAGACAATGAGACTCTCTTCTATAGCGCTGGCAGCCTCGCTGATATGGTTAGCTCCCTTGAGTGCTAACGCAGAACCTGAATTTCCTTTCTACTTCGAAAAGCCAGTAGGCTTAGGGGTGGGTGTAATACTTGGTGTACCCACTGGTATATCATTCGCATACAGGCATGAAGAGGGCCCCTTCTATGATGCGGCGGTAGCTTGGAGTGTCACAGAGCAAAGTGTCCACTTCCACGCAGACTATCTTGTAGAGCTAACACAGCTCATTGATCCTCACGCTCCAGATGCGAGGTTTCCACTCTATGCTGGTGCTGGAGTTAGGCTGGGTTTCAAAAACACCCAAACTAGAGCTAACCAGGTTCAAGTTGGAGTTAGAGTGCCTGTAGGGCTTAATATTATGCCACAAGGCGTCGATATGGATATCTTCGTTGAGCTAGTACCAGTCATGTCTTTATTTCCCGAGACTAGGATGAGCTTCGAAGGGGCTGTCGGGGCTAGATACTACTACTAAGCCAGGTGCCTCGAGACACCTATTGCAAAAAAAAGAACTCCCCCGTTCTGAATTAACAAAACGAGGGAGCTTCTAAGAGGATTTTGTAGCTCTCTACGCCTCTTCTTCCTCAGTATCCTCAGCTATAAGGGCTGCAGCAGTAAGGAGCAGACCAGACACAGATGCGGCGTTCTGTAGGGCAGAGCGTGTGACCTTGGTAGGGTCGATTACGCCAGCTGCGATAAGATCCTCATAAACTCCTGTTCGTGCGTTGTACCCAAAGGCACCGTCGCCATCACAGACTGCCTGGACCACTATTGAAGCCTCACCACCAGCGTTTGATACTATCTGGCGAAGTGGCTCAGCGATCGCCTCTTGTACGATACGCAGTCCGAATTGCTCTCCCTCAGTAAGGTCGAGATTATCTAAAGCGGTAGAGGCTCTAAGCAGTGCTACACCGCCGCCTGGGAGTACACCCTCTTGGACAGCAGCCTTGGTAGCATGAAGGGCATCTTCTACACGAGCCTTCTTCTCCTTCATCTCGATCTCTGTCGCAGCTCCAACCTTAATTACCGCAACACCACCGTGCAGTTTTGCACGACGCTCTTGAAGTTTCTCACGATCGTAATCTGAGGTAGACGCCTCGATCTGAGCTGAGATCTGAGCAATCCTACCCTTGATCGAATCAGCTGTACCTGCACCATCTACAATAGTTGTGTTGTCTTTAGTAATAACGACGCTCTTCGCCTCTCCAAGCTGCTCAAGAGTCATGTTTTCTATCTTCATGCCGAGCTCTTCTGAGACAAGCTCACCATTTGTTAGAACAGCTATGTCCTTGAGCATCTGCTTGCGACGATCACCAAAGCCTGGAGCCTTAACAGCCGCTACCTTTATAGTGTTGCGAAGCCTGTTGAGTACAAGTGTGTAAAGCCCCTCACCCTCAATATCTTCAGCGATTACCAATACTGGACGCTGTGTTCCGTGTACTTTCTCCAAAAGTGGAATCAAGTCCTTTGCAGATGAGATCTTCTTCTCATGGCAGAGAATGTATGGGTTGTCTAAGACACAAGTCATCCTCTCAGAGTCAGTTATAAAGTACGGTGAGAGATATCCCCTGTCGAACTGCATCCCTTCAACGGTCTCAAGATCAGTATCAAGTGTTTTGTTCTCTTCAACAGTGATTACACCGTCTCTACCGACCTTGGCCATAGCGTCGGAGATGATCTGACCGATTTCATCATCACCGTTTGCTGAAACGGTTCCTACCTGCTGGATCTCTGTAGAGTCGAGGATTGGTCGTGACATGTTGTGCAACTCTGCCACAATAGCCTTTACTGACTTATCAATGCCTCGCTTAATGTCCATTGGGTTGTGACCAGCAGCCACTAGTTTTGATCCAGTCCTAAAGATAGCCTGGGCTAGAACTGTCGCTGTTGTCGTTCCATCTCCTGCAACATCAGAGGTCTTAGAAGCCACCTCTTTCACCATCTGGGCGCCCATGTTCATGAACTTGTCTTCGAGCTCAATCTCTTTAGCAACAGTCACGCCATCCTTTGTGACAACTGGGGCTCCCCATGACTTCTCAATTACGACATTTCGACCTTTTGGGCCTAAAGTCACCTTAACGGAGTTAGCTAGTGCATCAACGCCAGCTAGAAGCTGGGCGCGGGCTGAATCATCAAACACAATCTGCTTTGCAGTCATTGTTTTATCCTTTATCGGCTGATGGCGCCGAATCTGTTGTGTATACTAATTTTGTAATGTATGAATCTATTGCGAAACTATTCAACGATACCGAGAATGTCGTCTTCACGCATGATCAGGCGCTCAACACCATCGAACTTAATCTCGGTCCCAGCGTATTTTCCAAAAACCACCGTCTGGCCAACTTCTACCTGAAGAGGAGTGACCTTACCGTTGTCCGAAAGCTTGCCGGCACCAACAGCGACAACTACGCCACGAGCTGGTTTTTCTTTAGCGCTATCGGGAAGAAAGAGCAGTCCGCTCTCGCTTTTTGTTGGCTCCTCTTGTCGCTCTATAAGGACTCGATCATAAAGTGGACTAACGTTCATATTTTGAATCTCCTAAATATCGGCATTAACGACGCCGATTATTCCTATGTGCCGCTGAACTTAGACACCTAGAGCCATCAGTCAATAGTAAATAATCAATTTTTTCTACTTTTATATAAACAACACCACAGATCATCGAGTAAACATCGACCCTTAACCGTATAGCAACTGAAAACCATCCACAGATAGGAGGACATCATAATGACAATTGACATCAGAAAATCCAACCTATTCGACTTTTTCTCATATGAGATCGAAAACGCATCGGCATCACAGAGAACTGGGCTCTCAAGAGAGGCTCATGTTTATCTGGCTAACATGCTTGTAGAACTCGGTGATCCTGGCAGGCTGTTTCCAGAAGACAAACCCAATACTCTGGCTGGCATGCACCTATCAGCTGGTACAGCCTCACCAGAAGAAGCGGTCAGACTCTACAAGGAGCTTGGGGATTACGCGCTCTGCGTCGGTGGATATTTTGCGGACTCCCTTGAGCGAAAGACCGTGGGAATTGAATACTATGCTGATATGGGAGGCTCCGCCTACAACAGAGTAGCTGCCCTCTCTACAGCAACAGGGCACTTTGGCCAGTTGAGTGGCCTCTTCGAGGAGTTATCTGACGCCTTTAGGGCCTGCCTAGGTGTATTGTCACAACTTGGCGATAGTGGCCGACCAAAGCGATCAAAAGATCTGGGAAGACTTTACGAGAGGTGGCTAACAACCAGAGATGCCCATAGTTACTCCCAACTGACAGCCATGGGCGTCTTCCCGACTGAGCCACATTCGGGCTGTTAGGACCCACCAATAAGCGGTTAGTCATCATACTGGACAATTAGTCCCGATTGTGTTTTCACTCTTTTCGATCAAAAACTAAGAGATGTTAACCACAAAACAACCTTGACGAAAAGGCCTCTCAGTTATAAAAGGGCTGGCTAATACGCACACGGAGGCCATGTGGCACGCATTACCGTTGAAGATTGTCTTGAGAAAGTCTCAAACCGTTTCACTCTTATCTTGCTCGCAGCAGAGCGATCAAAGCAACTATTGAGCGGAACAAGTGCTCTTGTTGAAAATGATCAAGGGAACAAAGAGGTAGTAACCTCTCTCCGTGAGGTAGCTGCTGGAATGGTCGCTCCTGACCTATCACTCATGTATGACGACGAAGCACTGATTCGCCTATCAAACGAAAGAGCTGGCTACACAGAACAAGCGGCACCAGTTGCGAGTGAAATAGCTGACCTCCCACCAGAAATTGACGCTGAACTCCCACCAGAGGCTTAGGAAAAAACCATGTCTGACGCACAAGAGATTGACTTAGAGCTATACGACACCAGAATCATCGAGCGCAATATCCTCGAGGGCAAGCTGGACCGTAAAGATAGAGATGCATACCTAGCATCGCTCCCAGATGACGCAGAGTTTGCTGAAGAGACCGAGTGTAGAATGGGTGTTGAGGGTGAGCCCGACTTCGGCCGCGCTGAAGCACTTGAAGCGGCAGCCGCGGCAGCCGCAGAAGCTGAGGGAGAGGAAGAGGGCGAAGCGGTTGAAGAGATCGCCGAAACTGAGGCCCAAGCCTAGAGATCTAGATAAGTCCATTCACCTAATGGTGTAGATGGCTTAGTTACCAGAATAGGTCTATTAGAAATTACGCTGTCTGTTCGATTATCTCGAGTAGGTAGCGTTTCTTCTTTTTGCCCCCTACTGCGTGCACAATCCGACGTATAGCATCAGCATGAATGCCTTTGCGGCCTATCACCTTGCCCACATCACTTGGAGCCACCTCCAACTCTATGACAGAGGAGTGCTTACCGCTGACCTCTCTACAAACGACCTGTTCTGGGTGGTCTACTAAGGCGCGAACAATCTCCTCCACAAGATCCCTCACATCCATCACTGGACGGTCATTCGTCACAATCGTACTCCGCAATATCTAAATCAAATTCTGCTGATATCTCTACATCTAAAACTGCTGGCCAGGCACACCACACTACGCTTACTACTATAGTTTCCCAGTTTTCTACGGTGACGTCAAGTGTTGTCACAAGACATGTCACGAAATCACAAGACATTCATCGATTATTCGCGACATCCTTTGACCAATAAATCCGATATTTCGACGTAAGTTAATAGTGCGACAAAGGGGTCGTACCTAACGAAAATAGGCGAGTAAAAACGATGACACAGGTAATCTCAACACAAAGAAACCAGACCACCAAAAACAATCACAAGACCGATGCAGACGCGGACATAAAGGCTCTGGCAAAATCAAACAAGTCTCAAGCATTTGAGTGCCTAGTAGAGAGGTATCGGCCAAGACTATACCGACACGCTCTCTGTATAGTAAAGGAGCAAGAAGCAGCCTGGGACGCGACCCAAGAGGTTTTCGTGAAAGGAATGAGAGAGACAAGACTGTTTGATGAGGAATTTCAGATCAAAGCATGGCTATTTAGAGTGACGAGTAACCTCTGCTACAACGTTGTTAGAGACAGGAACCGACGACAACGGCTGCTAAACAAAAGGGAAGAAGAGGCCCGCCCAACAGACCAGAGTAGGTGCTCTACATCCGAGATCTCAAACAAGGCTGCACGAACAACTATAATGTCCGCCATGAATGAGCTTTCAGAGAACCACAAGAAGATATTGTTTCTTCGCTACTACGACGATCTGTCCTACAGCGAAATAGCAGATAAGCTCCAGATTAAACTAGGGACTGTGATGTCCCGACTATCTAGAGCTCGCAACTCCCTACGAGATGTAATGGGACCATCGCACCCGTTGGTGGCTGAGCTTGTATGGTGAGATTCAACGTGTCTCTCAACCTTTAAAGGCGTGAAGTGGCAACCATGAAATGATACCATCTATTCATGATGGAGAGCTTACATCGCCTAATTGCGACTAATGATACCGACAATGTATTCGTTGGCCGACTTCACCTAGAGACGCAACATGGCGTAGGTGTAAACCTATTTATCATGAATGGTCAAATAGTAGCGGCACATGCTGAAGACGACCGAGAGGTAATCACTAGACTTCTGAACAAACATAACGCGCTAACACCTGAGCTTGCCGAGCTACTGGCCAGAAGTAATGGCGCCGATGCAATCTACAGCGTCGTCGCTGCTGAGGTGCCTGAGGTGCTCGGGCACGAATTGCTTTACGAGAGATTCAAACAGAACGTAGGGAGGTTTATAGAGTCGGGATCACGAGGGGATTTTACGCCGATGGATGCGGTAATTGTTCCAAACATCCACCTAACCCACTGCTCAAAGGCATTAGTCACTGAACTATCGACCCTACTACAACGTACTTCCAAACTAAGAGAGAGCCAGATGGATCTTAGTATCGCTGTTGGTGAACGCAGGATTATACACAAGCCTGAACTGGATGTAGCGGAGCTATTTTCTAAACCGAACAGTGTGTCATCGGCCATCAAAGCATCGCCTTTCGAAGCTCTTCAGACACTCGATATCGTAAATGACATGCTCACAACTGGAGCGCTGGTCTTCCATAAAGAGGAGGAGCAGATACAAAGAGGCGTCTCATCATACGAGGCGCCCAGGTTTTCCAAGAAAGAGGCTATTGAGGTGATATTGCGCGGTTCGAGATCAATAAAACTAATAGCTGACGCTCTGGAAAAAGACTCTATAGGAAAGGGTCGGGCGATGTTGCGTATAAACCTTGACGGGGGACCATCAAAATTCGCGTCCCTATTTCACGCGCTACCCTTCTCCGCTCAAAACGATCTAGACCAAAACGAATTATTCTCAAGGCTAAGACAACACGACGCGAGTGAGCGGAGAAACCTACTAACCACTGGGGTATCAAACCTAATTGACCGCGCCCTATCTAGCGCAGATTCGCAATTAGATGAAGACAATATGGAGGCGCTGTTGATGGCGCTTTCACAATAAAGGGCAGCTCTAAGAGTGTTTTTATCAGTATTAATCATAGGCGCCTTAGCCAATGAATCTCTAACCGTCACAGACACAGAGTCTATCGCCATAAGCAGCTACAGCGCTCTACCGCTTGGAGAGCGAATAAAACTCCACAGCGATAGCTGGATAGGTTTGCCATATAGCGAGGGTGCCTTCGGAGAGGGTGGTGGACTTGATACGGACCCTATGATCAGAAGAGACGTGTTTGACTGCCTTACAATGGTCGAGGAGGCGCTAGCATTAAGCCTCGCTCACGACCCTGTGGCCGTGCAGCGTGTGCGTATGGGCCTAAGATATCGAAACGGTGGGCCAGCCACATATGAGAACCGACGTCATTTTATGCTGGCAGAGTGGATACCTGGAACTATCGAGGACGGGTGGATGCAAGACATCACTGGTGATTTTCCAGGTGCTCTGACAATGGAGAGAACTGTCACTAATGAGACTTGGTCTAATTGGTCGAAAAGGAGACTGTTCCCCTTAAGCGATGAGCGACTCCCGACTGGTAGCCAATCAGTCACGTACCTCCCAGTAGAGGCTGCTCAAGCAGCGGTAAACCAGATACCAGACGGAGCCATCATTTTTACCCTAAGGGAGATATATGCGCACCTGCCGATAGCGGTCACTCATGTTGGAATTACCATACCTGGAGATACCCCTACAGTACGGCACGCTACAAAAATTGGAGATGACATGGTCCGCGACCATTCACTGCTTTGGTACCTAGAACACCTAGAGTCATATGTAAACTGGCCAGCAGCGGGTGTAATTATTCTAATGCCCCAGGATTACGGGCCAAGAAGGCTTTCCCTAGAATAGTGAGTAACTTTCTCAACATGTTAGCCGTTGTTTGGGCTATCATATCTCCATGAGACTTTTCGCCATTACATCCATTACAATGTTTCTAGTCTCGTGTATTGGCCTAGACGCTTTCGACAAGGAGCCCGTCGACGACAGTTCACTGGAGCCTTTCGACTCCAGTGACCTAACTCCACTAGACTCTGGAACACTAGAAAACCAAAGCCCTGAAGCCGATGCAGGAGAAGACATAACAGCAACGGTAAACGATGTTGTCGGATTAAATGGCACCGCCAGTCATGACCCAGATGGGGACGAGCTAGATTATCTGTGGACCCTTACTGGCGCCCCTATGGGCTCAACAGCGTCCATCCTAAACGACACCTTGGTCTCACCGTCCCTATATGTTGATCTCCCAGGGGTCTTCACGGTAGCACTAATGGTCGATGATGGAGAAATCCAGGATGTAGACAAGGTAAACATCACTGTCAGTGAGCCTAACGGAGACCCTATAGCTAACGCGGGGTCAGACCAAGGCGTGACAACTGGGGACACCGTGGGCCTAGATGGATCTGGTAGTGTCGACCCAGATGGAGATATACTTAGTTTTCAGTGGACCATAGTCTCATCACCAAGCAGCTCCACCTCAACCCTGGCAAACTCAAATTCAGCACTATCATCATTTGTTGCCGATGTTGATGGGCGGTGGGAAATCTCTCTAGTAGTCGACGACGGCTCTACAACATCGACCCCTGACACACTTACAATTACAGCCTCAGAGACTGGTGATTCATTGCTGGGGTGTGATTGTGGCGACCGAGCACGCCAACGGTGGGAGCAAGATCCAATGATAGTCACTAAAATAGGACGTGGGCACCTCTTCGGAGTCCCTATGCTACTTGGACTATGGTGGGGCAGAAGGCGTAGACAGAGGTGATTAGGCCCCTATTTGTCGAGGAGTTCTATCAACTCAGCTGAGCCAGCTGAACCGATATTCTCAGTGGCCCACCTTTTGAGGCCACCAGAGACAAGCCCTAGTGCATCTCGCCCCAAGTACGACAACTCTTTCTCCAAAGAACCAAAATTAAGATTATCTGATGATGCCTTTTCTAATATTCGAGGCATCGTTACAGCTACAAACTCCTGCTTCTTCTCAACAGATAGCAACTCAGAAAGCGACAGGCTCCATGGGGGCAGCTCAATACCTACTCTACCCAACATCTCTAATACAAACTCGTCAGCCAGTCCCTTTGCCTCAACAGTGAGACGATCGGAGTCATCGCCTGGTGAGCCTGAGACCTCAGCATAGACCTTAGTCTTTGGTTCTGTACCTGATGGCCTCACGATTAAACGAGCGCCTCCAGCTAATTCGAGCGCTAGTACATTTCGCGAAGCCATATCCGTGCCAGACTTAATGGGGCCATGGGGACCTTCTGGGGATTGATGGTCGATGAATTCAATTACCTCTCGACCACCTATTTTCGCCGGAGGATTCGCTCTTAGCGATGCCTGTATGGAGTCAATAAGAGCTCTACCAGCCGCACCGCGCATAACTGTTGATGTGAGAGTATTGGCCGTTGGCCCAACCTCGTTCCATATATTGCATAGGGTCATATAAAGGTCACGCCCCGCCTCTTTCTCTATTGAGGCCAACTCTGCCAATATAAGCGCTGCACCAGCAGCATCCTTATCCCTGATATGTGGAGTCACCAACACACCGTGGCTCTCTTCCACCCCCACTAAAAAATCCTCAGCGCAGCCATCAAGTCCAGCAAAAGAACCAAGTTCGTCTAGGTGACGTATAGCCTCACCAATGTACTTGAAGCCAACTAGCAGGTGGTCAACTACCCTAGCGCCACGAGCCTTGGCCAGCCTAGATACAACAGATGAGGTTACCTCTGTTCGAATAACAATGGGTGGTCGATCAGCGTGGGCTGCCCCCACCCCTCCTCTCAACATCGCGTGAACTACCAAAGTGGCTATCTCATTGCCCGTAAAGCTCCGCCAACCTTGATTAGTCCTAGCGGCTAACCCGAGACGATCAGCGTCGGGATCGCAGGCCATTACTAGATCGGAGCCTAACTTTTGTGCTGTCGATATAGCTCTGTGCATCGACTGGACCACCTCTGGGTTCGGTGCGGCAAAAGGTACTGTCGGAAAAGCTCCGTCTGGGTTCGACTGAGTTGGCTCCAGATCCACATGAAAACCCGCCGCTCGCAACACGTCACCGACGTTTGAGTCTCCAGTACCATGCAGTGGTGTAAAGAGGACTCTAGCGCTTCTTGAAGAGGGCTCCCTAGAAACGCTGACGTTTAGGGAGACATATGCCTCGTGCAGTCCACTAGGCAGATCGCAGATCATCCCTGTTTCGATCGCCTCTTGCCACGCCATGTCCTCGATCTTCTCCACCTTCTCAACTGCCTTGACTAGCTGCTCATCGACAGGGGGGACCTCTTGACCTCCACAAGAGTTATAGATTTTCGCTCCATTATCATCTGGATGGTTGTGGGAAGCAGACACATTTAATCCACCTGTGGCCCTACAAAACCTAATGGCGAACGACAACTCAGGAGTTGATATCCACCTATCGGAACCCCTCTCCAACATATATACACGCACACCATTGGCTGCGTATACGGTCGCCGCCGCCTCAGCAAAATCTCTAGAGGTCATACCCAGGAGTGGGTTTGGAAGTTCACTATTGTAGACCCCACGAGAGTCCATAAATTGGCGAACGTCCCAAGCAATGACCACGGATGGCGAACTGGATAAAGAGAGCAGGTGTTGAGCGTGCCCCTGAACCGACGACCTAATTGTGTCGTTGTTTATCCTGTTAGGACCAATACCTACCGCACCGCGTCGCCCCCCAGTGCCGAAAGGTATGACCTGATAAAAGGCGTCTAGAAGAGCGTCCCACTGACACCTCTCAACTTGATCGTATAGCTGCGCCATATATTCAGACTTGTCGGCATCATTAATCCACTGCTCAAAAAAACTGAGGGACCTTTCAACAAGCTCTAACTCAGCGCCTGTTCCGACAAAACCAGCGTGTACCCTCTCTAGAAAATCACTACTTGGCATCTAAAACGTAAACCCCCGCTCTACTCGACCAGTGCTAGTGGCCTCACCTTGCAGCGCTCCTCCCGCCAAACCACCATCACTCAATATAGACTCCCAGCTGCCAGTCTCGGTTGCGATAGAGGTGAGGTCCCAGACCGTGTTACCGTAGCCTAGATCTGGGCCGTCAGTCGGAAGTGTTGTAGAGATAGTGCCAGGGGGTAGGTAGACATCTCTTCTCGAACCATTTCCAGACCGGATATGAAGGCGACTTACTTGAACAGAGGGATCAGTTGAAAGGGAAAAGGTCATGTCTTGATGGTTAAAATCGAGCAACTCTGGAGGCTCTTGCCACTCCTGGATCTCAGCTACGCCATCAACAACGTCTGCCACAGCCAAGACCCTACTACCTCCAGAACCGACTCCACCTACTTCCGCATATGCCAAGACACTCCCCTCACCTTCCCAGCCGTAAAGTTCACCGTCAACTCGACCCATAAAAGCCGATAGTTTACCTTGCCCCAGCCCCACTACAGCCAAGCCATCCTCCTCGTCCCCGTCAAGAGCCATAAGCATAGCGTTCTCTGTGCCTGCGAAAGCGGAAGGAAAAGGAGGCAACACCACCTCTATTGTATGGTTCATAGGCCTGTTGGGGCGAAGCTCCTGGGACACAGGTGAAAGCTCATCTGCCTCGAGACCACTCTCAAGAGTGTACATGAAACCATCAAGATGGGGCAACATGAAGTCGAGGAGGTCAGCCGTAGTCGAAAATCCTCCAAATAGATCGGCAAAAGGTACAGGTCCAGCCAGGGTCCACACACCAACAGGGCCGTTATCCGCCTGAACCGACCACTCTTCAAGGACATGTTCGATGTATAGATTAGTTGGTATTGAAACACCTAGCCCATAGACATCCACTATATGGGTCTCTGCAAGTAGATGCTCTGCATTAAAGAAAAGAGGTCCATCTTGCAGGGTGGGCAGTGCGACTCCCAATGTGACGAGACCCTCGCCTTTTTCATCATTTCCAGAGGGTATAGTGTCCACAAGATTGGCTGGTCCCCCCAAGGTTGCCTCGCCTCTATCATCCGCAAAACCAGCTCTGAGGGGTATAACGAGATCGCGACCGACCACGCCCATCACTGTAGCCAATATTAGATCTGAAGAGTTGTCAGTGTAGGCTGTTACATCGACTGGTTCACCAACATTCACGGAGAACTCAACATCGCCATTTGAATCTACAAGGTATTTTATGCCATTCACCATCACTCGGGCGTTGGAAACAGGATCTCCTGTGGCGCTCTCTATAACTCTAACTGACATCTCTCCGCTGTCCTGAACAACCACTAAAGAGTCGGCGACGACCCCTTCATACTCGGCCGAGACGGTCGCCTCACCCACCCCTACAGCAATAACAACCCCGAGAGAATTTACAGTTACTGCGGACTCATTGGAAGATGAGTATACGATAGCTGGCGCCTCTACCAGAGTATCGCTCTCTATCTCTCTTACAACTGACCTAATCTGCCATGAGGAGGTAGTGTCAACGCGAATGGACTCAGGGTAAACCGCTACAGTAAAAAGGTCGATCAACGGAGCTGCGCTATCGGAGGTATCAACTGTTGAGTCCGAAGTAGTTGCAGAAGAGTCTGTACCGACACCTGTTTCTTGAATTTCTCCTGTCTCTTTATCACCTCCACCGCACCCTGGACCGAACACTATAAGCCCTGTCATGGTGACCAGGGAGAGTATGGACGTTGTAGCTACTGCTCTCATGGTATGTAAAACTCCGCGCCAAAGGGCCTTAGAGGTTCGCCATCTAAGTCTAAACAGGGCTCATCACCCTCAACAGCTAGAATCGCGTAAGAATAACCTGATGGGAACGCCACAGTATGCTGTAAAATGACCTTGTTGCCACTATCAACAAACTCCACTGTTACGTCTGGAAAGAATGCAACTGCGCCGTGAACTTGGTCATCTAGAGCGACGATCTGAAAGTGGCGCTCATCGCAGACTGATGTGTCAGCAGCAGAGCTCAATCTAAACTCTGGAAGGATAGCCTCTAGTACTGACTCCTCACCGTGCTCAGGTACAGAAGAAGTCACATGAAACCCTAGATCGCCAGTGTCTACAGATGAGGAATCACATGCCGTTAGGAACGCAAAATATAAAGCTAAACCCAGAATAATAACCTCTACCCTAAAAACCTAATTGAGAGCAGACTCGACTCACTGGGAACCTCGTCCAACCCCAACGTTATTTCGCATGGCGTACATTCACCCTCTTCACAAATTTCCAATCCACCTGAATCGTAGCCGCTAATCTCATCAACCGCTGCTGTCCCGATTACAAAACCATCAATATCAACCACGCTCACCGCCACATCTACAGAGACCTCTGCTGGAATACCCGTAAAGGCATAAGAGCCCCGCTCTCGAGCCGTAAAGTTCATCACCCCAACCCCCTCAACACAGACACGCACTGTATCTGTCTCAATAGGCTGGGGCGCCAACAGGTCAAGCTGTAGGTCGCTGGAACGATGTTCTACCGAGACACACCCAAATGCAGTTAGAGCGGCAGCTATGGCTAACAAGCTTCTCAATTATGCCCTATTCTGGAGTCCATGAGTGTTTCCATAGTATCCAAGGCTCACTGTCACCTGTCTGCTGGAACCAAGCTATGCCGTATCGTGGCACTAACCAATATGTGCCTGCCACCATCGAGCCTGCGCTATCATCACCATCTCCGTCGTCGAGCTCTATCCTTAGACACTCATTCCAGTCAGCAACGTAGTAATTAGGGCACGGCTCAACACCGACAAACGTCGAAGTAAATGTCATTCCACCAGTCTCAGTTACTACAAAATCACTTGGCGCCATCTCATCGTCAGCAAATATTAACGGTGGATCGAAAACTACAGCCTCCTCTCCGTTAGCGTAATTCGTGTAATTGTGGATTAAGATTCCATAAACAGAGTCAGATGACCAATTAACAACGTTCAATAGGTCGCCAGACTCATCATCGTAGGTCTCGAAAGTGTAGATATCATAGGTATCTGTTGAGCTAGGGGCAGAGGCCTTCTCCACGCGTATCGGGGTCTCGATAGTCTCATCATCACTCACGTATTGGTACTCTCTGGTCCCATCTAGGGGGAACTGGTTGTCCATCAAGTACCCTACGTAGTTGTAAGAGGCCCCACCGCAAGAGACTGCGCTGAGCGCAGAAAGAATCCCACCTGCTATTAGACTGTTTCTCATCATCACTCCATTATTTAGACGATTGGTAGGGTAATAAAGCACCCTTTCGCTGGAAAGGTAGCACACGTTTTGCGATTCAGCCAAAGTTAGGGGTGTTAAGCTACATCTAGATTACATTTACCTAGAGATTCAACTATCACAATGGCCCCAAACAGTTCCCAATTTTCCGCTATCACCTTCGATGTAGACGGGACTCTCTACGACCTCCCTAAGCAGAAGCTAATTTTCGCTAAACACGCGATGTGGCATCCAAAAATAATAGGTGCCTGGCAGAGAGAGAAACAGTCTATGCGGGGGCATAAGTTCAGTAATTACGATGAAGAGCTAATACAAAGAGTCGCCTCCTCACTGAAGCTCTCCAATGAAAGGGTTGCAGAGCTCTTAGGAAAGCTCTTCAAAGACAAGTGGCTATCTACGTTTAGTTCAAAGACACCATTAAAAGGCATAAAAGAGCTGATAATTGAACTGCAATCAGGAGTTTTACCAATTGGTATTATATCGGATCATTCTAGCGTAGAGAAGCTTGAAAGAATGGGTCTTAGCGGGTTCTGGAGCGTCAATATTGACTGCTCTTCCCTAGGGGCTCTCAAGCCAAGGAGTGAGGGTATTATTGCAGCTGCAGCCCAGTTCCACTGTGCTCCAGAAGAGATTCTTCACATAGGAGACCGGGCAGATACAGATCTCGCAATGGCAGAATCTGTTGGTGCAAAGTGTCTGTTACGGGGAAGGGACTGGCAGAACATAAACGAATTGAGAGAGGCTATTTCGAATATTACAAAAGTAAGTGCTGCGGCCTATTGACTATGTGATAGACGGTGCTTAACAATGACTCATCGAGCCATTTATAGCCCCCATAGTCGCCAACAATGCACAATCCGTCACATAAAAAATTCATTGATATCATATCAGATAAGATGGGTAGTTCTGGAGTAGTACCTGTCTACAGAGAGGTGCTTGCAGATCTCGACACCCCAGTCTCTGCATTCATGCGAGTCTGTGGAGACTCTGACGATCACGCCTTTCTACTAGAGTCTGTAGAGGGGGGAGAACGATGGGCACGTTACTCGTTTATTGGGCTAGACCCCGAGATGATCATCTCGGCGACAGGGAATAAGTGCACCGTCACCTCTAACGGAGAGACGGTACGCGAGCTTGAGTGTGAGGACCCACTGTCTATCCTCGAAGAAGAGCTAGGTAAGATTGAGCCTGTTGAGATACCTGGACTGCCTAGGTTTTCTGGTGGTGGTGTGGGCTGGATAGGCTGGGACGCTGTCAGATGGTGGGAGCACCTGCCAACCCGCCACGAGCAAAAAGCGGACGGATCTCCGACGCTACTATGGATGGTTCCCAGGAGCCTTTTGATTTTTGATAACCTCAGGCACAGAATACAGGTTGTTCGACTTGTTTTTACGGAGGGGGTCTCATCACCAGAGCTTGCATGGCAGAACGCATGCGACGAGATTGAAGAACTGATTAGCACCCTAAAGAGCCCATTAAGAAGCAGCAAAAGCAAGGGCATTCCAGCAGGGCAGATAACATCTAACTTCTCAAAAGAGGCGTTCGAGTCTGCAGTAGAAACCTGTAAAGAGGCGATATTTGCTGGGGACTGTATACAGGTAGTAATATCGCAGAGGTTCAAACTAAACTATAAAGGAGCCCCTCTAGACCTCTATAGGGCGTTAAGGGCGGTAAACCCGTCACCGTACATGTTCTTCCTAAAGTATCCTGAGCAGTTAGTAATTGGAGCCTCCCCAGAGGTGATGGTGAGGGTCACCGAAAAAGAGGCGACTGTTGCTCCAATTGCGGGGACAAGGCACCGTGGCGCCACAGCCAGCGAAGACGAAGAGCTCGCCGTTGAGTTGTTGGCAGATCCAAAGGAGCGTGCCGAGCACGTAATGTTGGTGGATCTAGCCAGAAATGACCTAGGAAGGGTCGCAAAGATCGGCACCGTTGAGGTTAAGGAACTCATGGAGGTACAACGCTTCTCTCACGTGATGCATATAGTCTCAGATGTCAGATGTGAACTTGGTGATGGAATGAACTCATATGACGCCATACGTGCAACGTTTCCAGCTGGCACCCTATCAGGGGCACCTAAGGTTAGAGCGATGGAGATCATAGATGAGCTCGAGCCACATTCCAGGGGCCTTTATGGTGGAGCCGTCGGCTGGATTGGGTTTGACGGAGACGCGGATCTTGCCATAGCTATCCGTACGACGTGGCAAGAAGATGGCCAGTGGGTTCTACAGGTAGGCGCTGGAATAGTAGCAGATTCAGACCCCAGCGCAGAACACCAAGAGACCCTAAACAAAGCTGGAGGGCTTCTTCGCGCCCTCGAGGTAGCAGGAAGGGGGCTGTAGTGACCAAGAATTCCGATAAAGTGCTTGTGATCGACAACTATGACTCATTTACATGGAACATAGTTCAGTACCTTCAGATCTTAAAGGCCGACGTAAAGGTCTTTCGCAACGATAAGATTACCGTGGACGAGATCCAACAGATGGCTCCAGACAGGATCCTAGTTTCACCAGGCCCTTGCGATCCAGACAAAGCAGGGGTCTCTCTAGATGTCATAGAGCACTTTCAGGGTCAGATACCGATCTTTGGGGTCTGCCTGGGTCATCAGTCCATCGGGCAAGCTTTTGGGGGCAAGGTTGTACGTGCAAAGAAGCTTATGCATGGAAAGACCTCCCTTATTCACCACAAAGACGAGGGTGTTTTCAGGGGCCTACCCAACCCATTCTTGGCAACGCGATACCACTCACTAGCTATAGAGAGAGGTACCCTGCCCGAATGTTTAGAGATAACAGCCTGGACCGACGACGGGGAGATTATGGGTTTGCGACACAGAGAGATGAATGTGGAGGGCGTGCAGTTCCACCCAGAGAGCATCCTCACAGAGAGCGGCATGGAGCTGCTCGCCAATTTCTTGGAGCTTAGATGATCAGTGGCGTAATGGAAAACTTGTTGGCGGGAAAGGACCTAGATGGCTCAACAATGGAGGGGGTCATGGAGGCAATGCTCGCTGGAGAATTGTCGCCAGCTGTTATAGGTGGCTTCCTGATCGGCCTTAGAGCAAAGGGGGAGAGTGTAACTGAGATCACTGCCGCTGCAAAGGTGATGAGACGGCACGCCAAAGGAATCCCTGTTCCCCAAGGAGTCCCCTTATTAGACACCTGCGGAACGGGTGGCGACGGCACTGGGACATTCAACATATCTACAGCCTCCGCTATAGTGGCGGCTGCTGGTGGCGCTACTGTGGCGAAACACGGCAACAGATCAGTTAGCTCAAAATCTGGCTCTGCGGATGTTCTTGAGGCCTTGGGGGTCAGTCTCTCACTAACTGTAGAGCGACTTGGAGAGGTTCTTGAGGAGGTGGGGATCTCTTTTCTATTTGCTCCGGCACACCACGCAGCGACTCGGCACGCAGTAGGACCTCGGAGAGAGCTTGGTGTTCGCACCCTTTTCAACGTACTAGGGCCACTCACCAATCCAGCTGGCGCAAAACGACAGGTCATGGGAGTCTATGCTAGGTCACTAGTTGAACCCCTTGCAACCGTACTTAGGGATCTAGGCGCAGAGCATGCGATCGTTGTTCACGGTGCCGATGGGCTCGATGAGTTTTCTATTTCAGGTGAGAGCTTTGTCTCGGAGGTTAGAGACGGAGAGGTTACCTCCTACACCGTTACCCCTGCACAGGTCGGCCTAGAGGTAGCGCCTCTGTCGACCCTCATCGGCGGTGACGCTGAGGTTAACGCAGATATTATAAGGTCAATATTCGCTGGTCATTCTGGCGCACCATCCGACGCAGTAGCCTTAAATGCGGGAGCTGCACTATATGTATCAGGGGAGGCCGACTCATTAGCTAGCGGAGTATCTTTAGCCCAAAATCTACTAAAATCTGGTGCGGCTGAGGCCAAGCTAGAGGAGTTAGTTCTGGCCACAAACTCGGAATCAGGTGACTGATGAAAAGCTCCAACATTCACCAATCTAGCCAAAGTTTTCTTGATCGAATTCGTCCCGAAAAGGAGGCTAGAGTCGCCGAGCTACATAACGGCGGGAATATTGACCTCTCAGAAGCACCACCAGTAAGATCTCTGTTCGATGCTCTCACTGGTATTGGCTTGGCCGCCATAGCAGAGATCAAAAGAGCGTCACCAAGCCAAGGGCTTATACACCCAGGCGCATGCGCAATGACGACAGCTGTTTCATATGAGGCGGCAGGAGCTTCAGCGATATCAGTGCTCACAGACGAGCGGTGGTTTGGAGGGACCCTCGAAGATCTCAAGGCCGTAAGGGAAGCTGTCCAGATACCAGTCCTAAAGAAGGACTTCCACATAGACCCAATACAGCTAAGGGCTGGACGAGCCGCTGGCGCAGACGCCGTCCTCCTTATGGTCGCGATGCTGCCTGGTCAGTCACTACAATTGATGCTCGATGCAACCCACGCCCTAGGCATGGAGGCGATAGTGGAGGTTCACACCCACGACGAATTAGCTATGGCACTAGATACCAACGCAAAGATCATCGGGGTGAACAATCGTGACCTTACAACTCTAAAAATAGACCTTGCTCATGGGGAGTCCATGCTGCCACTAATACCAAGTGGAATAGCAAAAATCGGTGAGTCTGGGATCAAGACCAGAGCCGATCGTGACCGGATGATTAAGGCAGGGGCAGACGCCATCTTAGTGGGCTCAAGCCTAATGAGTACAGATAATCCAGGCGGCGCCCTAAAAGAGATGCTCAAATGTGGGTGAAGATCTGTGGTGTGAGGAGCGTAGAGTCAGCCATAGTAGCTGAGCGGGCGGGAGCCGACGCTATTGGTATAAACATGCACCCACCATCACCTAGGTATGTATCCCCTGAGACCGCAGCTAGGATAGCTAAATCGGTCTCTATCGAGGTGGTATTGGTGGTGGTTAACCTAACTTTCGATGAAATAAGTGATCTCGTCGAGTCTATATCTCCTGACACAATCCAACTACATGGTGATGAGAGCATAAAATTCTCAAAGAGGTTGGAGAGAGAGTTGGGCGTCTCTACAATCAGGGCATTTAGAGCCCACGGTAAGCTCTTTGAGGAGCTTGATAAGTGGCGACCCCAACGGTTTATCCTAGACGCATTCGTTGCGGGGATTGAGGGGGGTACTGGTAAGCGAGTAGACACTAAGACCGCCGTCAGAGCAAGGGCCTGTGGCGGCATGATACTAGCTGGAGGGCTAACACCAGATACCGTTGGCGATGTTATATCGGAGACCTCGCCTGTGGGGGTAGATGTCGCTTCTGGTGTAGAGGTATCTGCTGGACTGCAGTCGCACCCAGCAATCAGAGAGTTTATAAAGGCGGCGAAGCTTAGTCCTAACTAAAGCGCAACCTCGAATGAGAATACGGAGATAACAAAGATGTCAAGACCAGACCAGAGCGGCCATTTTGGAGAATTCGGGGGTCGGTACGTAGCCGAGACACTCGTACCAGCCCTAGAAGAGCTTACTGCAGCCTGGGATGGGGCTTGGAGTGACCCCTCTTTTCACGACGAGTACAACGACCTAATGGTGAACTACGTGGGGAGACCTTCAATGCTATACAAAGCAGAGAAACTCTCAGCAAAATACAAAGCAAACATATGGCTCAAAAGAGAAGACCTCAACCACACAGGGGCCCACAAAATAAACAACTGCCTTGGCCAGATACTTCTCGCAAAACGCATGGGCAAAAGGAGAGTCATAGCTGAGACTGGGGCTGGACAACACGGAGTGGCTACAGCTACTGCCTGCGCCCTCTTTGACCTAGAGTGCGTAGTATATATGGGAGAGGAGGACACCGAACGCCAGAGTATGAACGTGGCGAGGATGCAGCTTTTGGGTGCGACTGTCCGGCCAGTCCTCTCTGGGACTCGAACCCTGAAAGACGCAATGAATGAGGCTCTAAGAGACTGGGTAACAAATGTTGAGAATACATTCTACTGCATAGGTTCAGTGGCTGGGCCTCACCCATACCCTGTAATGGTAAGGGAGCTACAAGCGGTCATAGGTAAGGAGTCTTCCCAGCAACTGAGAGCAAAAGGGATTAGTAAACCCGACGCTGTCATCGCCTGTGTAGGCGGTGGGTCAAACGCAATGGGGATATTCGATGAGTTCATAGAGGACTCAGATGTAGCGCTTTATGGAGTAGAAGCGGCGGGATTCGGCCTCAATACCGACAAACACGCCGCTTCAATACACGGTGGAGGTATCGGAGTTCTACATGGGATGAAGTCCTACCTACTTCAGGACACAGCAGGTCAAGTACAACCAGCTCACTCGATATCAGCGGGGTTGGACTACCCTGGTATTGGCCCAGAACATGCCCAACTACACAAGACAGGTCGAGCGACCTACCTATCTGCCACCGATGAAGACGCGCTTAGGGCTACCTCTGAATTATCTCAACTCGAGGGTATCCTACCAGCGCTGGAGAGTGCACACGCTCTCTCAGTTATCGGCGAGGTTGTAAGGAGGGTTGGAGAGGGATCGCAGATCCTAATAAACCTATCAGGGAGAGGAGATAAGGATATGGAGACTCTTGTAAGCCACCTTGTAAATGGGGAGGTAAAATGAGTACTAATAACAACAACTCCCCACTCGATTTGGCCTTTGAACAAGGGAGACCTGCGCTGGTTACCTACCTTACAGCTGGAGACCCTTCTCCCCACAGCTCCTTAGACATGTTTAAAGCCCTAGTAGAGGGTGGGGCCGACGTTATCGAGATCGGGGTGCCCTTCTCTGACCCAGGTGCTGATGGGCCCGCAATCCAGAGAGCTTCAGAGAGAGCTCTCAGCGCAGGTGGAGGAATAGAGAACGCCCTACAGATCGCGAAGTCACTCCCTAGGGATGTTGCCAAGATACTTTTCGGCTACCTGAATCCATTCTTTGCGTTTGGTTACGAAGAGCTAGCGGCCCGATGTGAAGATGCTGGAGTCCATGGTCTACTATGCGTAGACTGTCCTCCTGAAGAGGAGGAGATGTTCCGAACGGCCCTAAAGAGCCATGGCGTAGCCCCTATATTACTAGCAGCACCGACAACACCTGAGTCGAGAATACCAAAGATAGCCAATGCAGGGGCTGGGTTTCTCTACTACGTCTCAATGACTGGTGTTACGGGAGCGGCCCTTGATCTGGATGGTGTTGGCGAACGGGTAACAAAGGTCCGAGAACTGGCAAAAATGCCTGTCGCTGTTGGCTTTGGCATCCGAAGCGAGGCAGATGTGAGAGCGTTAGCGCCCTTCGCCGATGGCGTTGTCGTTGGCTCAGAGCTAGTGCGAATAGTTGAGAAGCTAGGTGACGGAGCAGCGGATGCGCTCGTAGACAAGGTGCGTGAGCTAAAGAGAGGGTTAGTCTAGAGCCTTTGTCTAATATATCGTCAGAGTCACACGGTAGTCCCCTACCCCTTCCATTAGTGATCCATTGCCGCCTTTTATGCAGGGTCCAGCTCTATCGCCATCTGGGAATTGAACCTCTGAACAGATCTTGTCTGGGTCATCTGAGTCAACAAAGATCTCGTAGACCAACCCAGAAGACAACTCTTCGTACACGGGGAGTTCCGACTTAGTGAACTCCTCATCTACGAGGGCCTCACTAGACTCCTCAACTAACAGGTGTAGCTCCGAGAGTTCTACGCCTGTCTCAGTTGATGTAGTGCCCGTCTCTTCAGGCTCAACTGCCCCACCACATCCAATCATAATCAAAGCGAACACAACTATATTAATTTTCACGAATAACTCCTAAGCTTGGGCTCGCTAGCTAACATAATCACACCAATAGACTTCTCTTGTAGGTTCTATAGAGCAACCTCTGAGCAATAAGTAGTCTTTGGTGGGTAACTAGCTCTCCTTCAATTCTACGTGTGATATAATAACTATCGCACATTATGGCAGGTTGGAACGAGCTATGAGCGACAAAAAACAGGATACTAACTCTGAAGAAGAACCCTCTCAAGATGGGGGGCCACCAGCGTTTGTCTCCACCTTAAATTCACTTCAGGAGCAGGTAGGCTCCCACGTAATGAGCTGCCTACAGACCAACGGGACTGTCGCTGTAATATCAACTGTCGTGGCTGGCGTTGGATCTGGAGGCGACAAGATCGTCTCAATGCCAATAACAGCTGAACAGATGGCAGAGATAGACCTTATAATTAACAGGGATAATTACGAGCCTGCGCACAACGAGGACCGATGCATAGGCTTCCAGTGCAATATATCAGAAGAGTAGCTACAAAGCCGAAAGTTGACTAGCAACAGGCATTCAGGCGCTGCCAAAGCAACAATACTCAACCTCGGACCTATTCTTTATGCGTCAGATCGCCTGAATAACTTCCAGCCTCGCCACGGGATCTGAGCTGCCAGGGCGAACCAACCAAAGGCTCCAAGCGGGTGGACCTCTGTAGCCAATCCTGGTGAGCCATGTGCGGTAAGGACAAACGCCCTAGTCAGACCGCAACCAGGACAAGCAAAACCAAGAATCTCTCTACTGGCGCAGCGGTACGGTAGCTCCCATCCAAAGAAGTAGACAGCTCTTTCATCTGCGCCCAAGACAAAACTCATACCTATTATGGCAAGACAGACTGCGAGCACAAGTCGATCAAACCACCAGCCCCTATAGCGTTCCTTAGAGTCGACCAATGTCCCTAGCTATTCGATCCAGAAGACCGTTTACAAAACCTTTTGTCTCCTTAGTCCCGTACTTCTTGGCCAACTCGACCGCCTCATTGATTGTTACGTTGGCGGGAACCTCATCTAAATGGATCAACTCATAGGCACCGAGTCGTAGAATGTTACGATCTACAAACGGCATCCTGCTAACCCGCCAGTTCGTCGAAGCCTCCTGTAGCCGACGATCTAGATCTTCTTGGGTCGCTTCAACCCCCAACGCTATCTTCGAAGCGAAGTCGATCTCCTCTGAATCAGCAGGGCGACCACCAAGGCCACCATCTGTGTCATCCATCAGACCAGCCCAAAGGCTATCGAGGGCCTCGGTTACAGGTTTGTCAGTGGAGTCGGAATCAAAAAGTGCCTGAAGAATAAATTCCCTAGCGCGTCGTCTACTACCCATTCCAGCCATCCATAATTTTGTTCTTTAATGCGAGCATATCGACCAGGGCGGCTGCCGCCTCTGAGCCCTTATTTCCATGAGTTGGGGCCTCTTCATTTCCAGCCCCTGGGTGATGTTGCGCAGGTACCGTTGTGCCAGTGGCACGAACTTGGGCCTGCTCTAAATTATCAGTAGTAAGCACGCCAAAGGCTATGGGCACACCGCTATCTAACGACACCCTATTCACACCTGAGGCCACCTGATCGGCAACAAACTCGAAATGCGGTGTCCCACCCCGAATGACGCAACCAAGAGCAATAACCCCCTTTGCTCCAGCATCTACAGCCCATGAGCAGGCCAGCGGGATCTCGAACGCCCCTGGCACTCTGAAGACCTCTATCTGGCTCTCAATTGCACCTCTAGCAATAAGTGTGGTCTTAGCACCATCCACAAGCGCGTCTGTTATCAGAGGGTTGAAACTAGACGCTACAATAGCGAGTCGTTCATGCTCAGTCATAGGAACCTCGAACAGTCTCATCGGTGAAAAAACAACGAGCACTACAATTCGTGCCGCGGATTGCTCCTATCACGAAATGAGCGTAGCCCGAAGATAAAAGTGAATCCCTATTCGACGATCTTGATCATATGGCCTAGAGATGATGCCTTTCCTGCCAACAGCGCCCTGTTTGCCTCAGTTGGCTCAACAGTTAGAGGGACCCGATCAACAACTTCAAGACCATAACCTTCTAGACCAACGATTTTTCTAGGGTTGTTTGTTAGGAGCCGGAGTTTTCTCAAGCCTATGTGAAGCAAAATCTGAGCCCCTGTTCCAAAATCTCGAAGGTTCGTCATCTTGGGTGGTAGGCGCTCTTCTTTATTTATATCGCTATCAACAGGCTCGAGGTGTGCCTTTAGCAGGGTTAGGAGCGACTCGGATGAGCGACCTCCATACAGGTGCATGTAAAGCAAGACCCCTCCGCTTTCGCGGATCTGCTCCAGTGATGCGCCCAATTGCGCCCAAGCATCAGAGGATTCGGCTCGGAATACATCTCCTACAGGGTCTGATGACTGGACCCTAACCAGTACTTCGCCAGTCAGATCACCACTCCATACTGCAAGATGAAGACTATCATCAGTCATAGAACGATATACCCTACAATCGAATGTTCCTATGCCCCTAACAGGTAGTTTTGCATCGAATTCAGGGACGACCAATCGCTCATTCCTGAGTCTCCACTGTATAAGATCCGCTATAGTAACGATATGTAAGCCGTGCTTCTTAGCAAAGACACGAAGGTCAGGCATACGGGCCATTGTGCCATCTTCATTCATTATCTCGCAAATAACTCCTGATGGGTGTAGGCCTGCCAAGCGCGACAAATCAACAGAGCCCTCTGTCTGCCCCGTCCTTGTCAGGACGCCCCCATTGCGAGACTTGAGTGGGAATATATGACCTGGAACAACAATGTCATGGGGACCCTTTTGGGGATCAATGGCAACCTTTATAGTGTGGGCCCTATCCGCTGCAGAAATACCAGTGGTGACACCTTCCCTCGCTTCAATAGAGACTGTGAACGCCGTCTCAAACACACTCTTGTTGTTTGAAGCCATCATGTTGAGTTGTAGATCTTCGATCCTCTCCTCAGTCATTGTCAGACATATGAGGCCTCTACCGTGTGTAGCCATGAAGTTGATCGCTTCGGGCGTGATCATTTCGGCGGCCATTGTAAGGTCGCCCTCATTCTCTCGGTCCTCATCATCGACAAGGATTACCATTTCACCTGCTTTAATCGCCCTTACTGCTGCGTCTACACGCTCCATAGGGTCTTCTGACATTACCTCAAATTCCATCCTACTCTCCAAGGTCAGTCGATGCCTCTCGGCAAGACATGATTCGCTCTACGTACCTAGCGATAAGATCAACCTCAATATTGAGCTTAGTTCCTCGCTTGTAATCTCCCGCGTGAGTGTTCGCCATTGTATGAGGAATAAGGTTCACGCGAAATTTAGCCCCATCCACCTCATTAACAGTCAATGAAATCCCATCGACGGCGACTGAGCCCTTGCTAGCAATATACTTTGCTAGCTTGGGTGGAACCTCCATCCAGACAACCACTGATTCATCGACAACCTCTGAAGAGACCACCTCGCCCACCCCGTCGACGTGGCCAGATACCATATGTCCACCAAAGCGATCCCCGGCCGACATAGCCCTTTCAATATGGACAAGACTACCAGGAGCCCAATCACATAGCGTCGTGCATACCATTGTCTCGATTCCAACAGTCACCCTAAACTCTGAACCCTCGATCTCTTCAACAGTCAGGCAGACCCCATCACAAGAAATTGAATCGCCCAGAGAGACCTCTTTCAAGGGCAACCCTGACTCAACCCAAAATGTTGATCCCTTCCCGAAGACCTCTCTACGAGAAAGCTTCCCAACACACTCTACAAGGCCTGTAAACATTATCGCTCCACCTTATAATCCAACAGAACATCTGCCCCTAGCCTAGTCGCGGAGAGGAGGGTGAAGCTATATGAAGCACCCAAGTCCAGCGGGGTGCCCCCGACAAAACCAGCCCCCCCTACTAGCACTTTGGGGGCTACAAACATTAGTAACCTATCCGCTAGATTTGCCTCAAGTAAGGACCTGTTCAATCCTCCACCGCCCTCAACCATTAGGTTGTGGACCTCTCTTGTAGCTAAGTCTTTCATTATAGACTCTAGGTCTAAGCCAGAACTAGACCTAGCAACTCGGACAATATCCGCATCAATATCTCTCACTGGCGCATCTTCAGCACAGTAAATAACGGCTCGCTTAGAGCTACGAAGCACCTTTGCTGTTGAGGAAATTGTTAGGTTAGTATCTAAAACAACAGGCGTCGCGTCACGGCCTCCCTCGAATCGAGTCGTAAGAGCTGGATCATCGGAATTAAGGGTCCCAGACCCAACCATAATGGCGTCGACTCGGTCCCTGATCCTGTGACCGTGTAATCGAGCCTCATCACCAGTTATCCACTGAGATACACCTCTGTGATCTGCGATCCTGCCATCGAGGGTCGCAGCGGCCTTAAGCCAAACTCGGGGTCGACCGTGATAGATTGCTTTGACGTAACCAGCATTTAACTCCTGGCAGGCGTTCTCTTCTACTCCGACAACTACCTCAACCCCCGCGTTGCGTAGTAAGGCTATGCCTTTGCCTTGTACAATTGGGTTTGGATCCACCATACCAACTACCACCCGAGATATCCCCGCTTTCAGGATCGAGTCTGTGCATGGCGGCGTTCTACCGTGATGACAACATGGCTCCAAGCTAACATACAGGGTCGCACCGACTGTATCACCGCTGACGTTAGAGAGTGCCTCGCTCTCAGCGTGCGGCTTCCCTGCCCTGGAGTGCCACCCCTCACCTAGCAGCACATCCACACCATTTTGGCGACTGACTATGACAGCACCTACCATGGGGTTTGGGGCAGTGCGTCCTTCGGCGTTACGAGCTAGCTCTACACACCGTCGCATCCAGCGAGAGTCATCGCTCATCTTTGCCCTCGGTTATAAGCGGTTTTAGAAGTGCCATAAACTCCTCGGGAGAGGCAGTCTCCTGATATACTGAAGCAAACCTCAAATATGCGACTCTGTCCAGCTTAAGGAGTTCTTCCAAGACAAACTCTCCGATAACCTTTGAATCGATATCACCTCCCCCTAAAGACATCACTTTCTGAGATATTCTCTCAGTGGCCTCCTCGAGGCTTTCAGTATCAACTGGGCGCTTTCTACAAGCCAATTCCAGCCCAGATAAAACCCGAGAGCGCTCAAAAGGCTGTCTTCGACCACCCTTCTTGGCTACAAAGGGAAACCTCTGCTCGACGCGCTCATGAGTAGTAAACCGCTCGCCACAAGACTCACAAGTCCGGCGACGCCGAACTGAATTTCCAGCATCACGAGAGTCTACAACCTTTGAGGCACTAGCTTTGCAGTAAGGGCAATTCAAGAGCTACACCCGCCCACCGTAAACTGGATGCTCCTCACAAAAGGCCTCTACTTCAGCACGGACCCTGCTTGCGACATCTTCACTAGTGATAGACTCAAGAACATCGGCTATCCAATCTGCGACGATTACGGCATCATCACTATCGGCACCACGTGTAGTCATAGCAGGTGTTCCAATTCTAACACCAGATGTGACCATCGGGGATCTCTTCTCATTAGGAACAGTGTTCTTGTTTGTAGTTATGCCAGCACGTCCAAGTGCTGCCTCAGCCTCCTTACCAGAATAGGCCTTATCGCTAAAGTCCAACAACATAAGGTGATTGTCAGTTCCCCCACTGACCATTTTTATACCTCGCTCTATCAATCTATCCGCTAGGGCCTGAGCATTAGAGACAACCCTTGATGAATACTCCGTGAAAGATGGCTGGAGCGCCTCTCCAAATGCAACCGCTTTTGCTGCGATTGAATGCATTAAAGGACCGCCCTGGGTACCTGGGAACACTGCGCTGTTCATTTTCTTCATTAGATCCCGCTGGGCCAATATCATACCCCCTCGAGGTCCTCTCAAGGTCTTGTGGGTTGTTGTGGTGACAACGTGACAATGAGGGAATGGGTTCGGATGGTGGCCTGTTGCTACAAGGCCAGCGATGTGAGCCATATCAGCCATAAGGAAAGCCCCGACTTCATCCGCTATGCCCCTAAAAGCCTCAAAATCTATAGTGCGTGGGTATGCACTAGCCCCACAGATGATAAGCTTAGGCCTATTTTTTAAAGCAGCCTCCCTCACCATGTTCATGTCGATCCTACCATCTTCGCCCAATAGGTAGTGAGATGCCTCGTAGAGCTTACCAGAGCTGTTCACAGGTGAGCCATGAGTAAGGTGGCCACCATTAGATAAGTCCAACCCGAGGATACGATCACCTGCATCTAACAGAGCTAAGAACACTGCTGAGTTTGCCTGAGCACCAGCGTGAGGCTGAACATTAGCACCAATGTCGAAACCCTCTGGCATAAACAGTTCGCGAGCACGCTTTCTAGCGATATTTTCTACTACATCTACATGTTCGCAGCCACCGTAATAACGGCGCTTTGGTAGGCCCTCCGCATACTTATTGGTAAGTGGCGAGCCGAGCGCCTCAAGGACAGCTTTTGAAACATAATTCTCGGATGCGATTAGCTCCAAGTCGCTCTCTTGCCTAGAGATCTCTGATCGAATTGCATCGAATACTGCTGGATCCACGTTAATTAAACTTGAACTATTAACAGTGGAATTGTCGATAACTCCCATTGTTACTCCTAACCTTGCTCTAAGGCGATAATTTTGTTTACGCGACGCTCGTGACGGCCACCCGCAAACTCTTGAGTTATAAATGCATCCACTAGGTCAAGGGCTAATCCCTCTCCAATAATGCGCTGGCCTAGGCAGAGAATATTTGCGTTATTATGCTCTCGCACAGCCTTAGCTGAAAAAGTGTCCGAGACCACGGCAGAGCGAATACCATTCACCTTGTTTGCCGCCATTGACATCCCCTGCCCCGTCCCGCAGATGAGGAAACCTAGAGCTGCGTCACCAGCTACAACCGAGTCGGCGACCGCTTTAGCATAATCCGGGTAATCAATAGATTCAGTACTATATGTTCCCATATCAACCACGGTATGTCCAAGGCCATTTAGGTGCGATACTATCGCTGCCTTCATAGACAAACCCGCGTGATCCGATCCTATAACTAAGTCCATAACTATACTCCTAAAGCTTCTTAAGAATTAGAGTGGCGTTAGTCCCGCCAAATCCAAATGAGTTCGTGAGCACCACTGATACGTCATGAGCGCGAGCCTCGAATGGTACATAATCCAGATCGCAGTCAGGATCGCGCGTCCTCCAGTTAGCTGTTGGAGGAACAACGCCTTCCGAAATCGTCCTGACAGCTGCTATAGCCTCTACTGCACCCGCTGCCCCCAACAAATGGCCTGTGACACCCTTTGTGGATGACACCATAAGGTCACACGCATGACTGCCAAAAACATTGTGAATGGCTCTAGTTTCATTAGCGTCATTAATTGGGGTCGAGGTACCGTGAGCGTTGATGTAATCTACATCTTCTGGGCGCAGTCCAGCCCCGCGAAGAGCCAACTCCATACACCTCTCTGCCCCTTGACCACCTGGAGCGGTGATGTGGTGAGCATCGCATGTCGCTCCGTACCCAACGAGTTCAGCTAATATATTGGCTCCTCTAGACTCGGCATGCTCCAAAGACTCCAGGACTAATGAGCCAGCGCCCTCACCCAACACAAAGCCATCACGATCTGCATCAAATGGACGAGATGCCGTAATTTCAGTGGATCTAGTCAATGCCTTCATCACTAAGAAGCCCGCTACACCAACAGGAACTAGCGCTGCCTCTGCTCCACCTGCTATTGCGATGTCGACCCCTCCTGCCTTTATGGCATAAAAAGCCTCGCCGAGAGCATGTGAACCAGATGCGCATGCTGTAGCGACACACACGTTGGGGCCCTTTGCGCCAAGCCGTATTGCAACGGCTCCACCAGCCATATTACCCAATAATTTAGGGATGAAGAATGGCGATACTCCCCTATACCCGGACTCGTCGAGGCCAGCCTGACCATTCACGACTGTCTCTATCCCACCGATCCCCGAGCCGATCCAAACCCCGAACCTGTCGGTGTCAATAGCGCCCTTTACTAAACCTGCCTCTGAGAAGGCCTCTTCACTAGCTGCAACAGCATATTGTGTGAAGAGATCCATTCGACGATGTTCACGACCTATGACAGCCTTAGGATCAAACCCCTTTACTTCTCCTGCAACATGAACAGGCCAACCATCAACACTGAAGCGAGTGAGTGGTCCAACGCCAACCTTAGCGTTTACCATTGCGTCCCATGTGGAATCTACTGTGTTGCCACACGGCGTGATCGCGCCTAACCCAGTGACTACTACTCGCCTTGTTTTATAGCTGGCCGTCATTTGAGCGTTGCCCCTCCCTCGAAGCTACGAGGCCGGACCTTTCTAGGTTTTCCTAGCCTGCGTGTGTGCTGACGTAGTCTATGGCGTCCTGAACGGTTGCGATCTTATCTGCATCTTCATCAGGAATTTCTAAGTCGAATTCCTTCTCGATAGCCATTACCAACTCTACGATATCCAAAGAGTCAGCTCCCAAGTCCTCGATGAAGTAAGACTTCTCCGTAACCTCATCGATGTCCACACCGAGAGATTCAGCCACTATATCTTTTAGTTTTTCAAATGTATCAGCCATCTAGGACCTCCTAACAAATCATCGCATAATTGCTTCATACTAGATGAGGCGCGAACCTATAGCATATAAACTTGGTCAAAGCACCAAGGTTAACCTCAGCAGATTCAGGCCAACGGCACAAAGACACTGGACGATCTCTTTTACTCAGAAACCTCGATACGCTGCTCACCGCGATAAAAACCGCAGGCCTCACAAATGTGATGACGTAAACTAAGCTCACCGCAATTTGAGCAAACCTCAACAGCAGCGGTAAACTTGATGGCGTCGTGTGAACGACGCATTCCTCGGCGTGACTTTGATGTTCTTTTCTTTGGAACAGCCATGGATGACTCCGTAAAATTATAGAGATTTAATTCTCAAATTTTAATGTTTGTAAAATAGCAAACCTTGGGTCTGCCTCTTTTTTGGGTTTCTTTAGGAAATCACTATCGCATGGCTCACCGTACGGTGTGGCTTCCGAGATATCACAAGCGACTCTCATCGGTAATAACAGCGCTAAATGTTCGCTAACTGCATCACCGATATCAAAGTTATCTCCGACATAAAAGCCAACATCTAACTCTGCGCCACTCAACTCTCGGACACCCTCACCATCAGGTTCAACCAGACGGTATATGAGATCAACGCCGCCCTTTATCGCGAGCTTGACCTTTTCGCCACAGCGATCACACTCTCGATCTACTTCAACCTCAATATTTCCTGTTATTTTCAAGGTCTCATAGACAAACTTAATATCGAGGCATCCATTAATATTAAGTACCCCCCCCTCTAATGAACCGACCGCCGCATCCACAGCCCAGCTATCCGAGATTCCAAAAGTTATCTCTCTACCCTGAGCGGGAATCTCTGAAATTTTTATTTTCACGGTTTGGCTCCTTAATTAATAAATCGAACTAAACAGTTAAAAAGTTACTTCCGAAAGGCGAGAAACTTAGTGCATTCATATAGACCATAGCGCAAAATCTATCTCATCGAACGGTATCATCTGTCGCCTTACCTCTGCTCTATGGGCAACGCTAGCCCGCCACAAATAGCCTAAGTCACCACCTTCATTTGAGTCTAATTTCGTGTCGCGACCAACGTAAAGGGAACCATCAGCGGCTAATTTAATAGCTAAGGGGAGTTTTGAGACAGACCCTACCCATGAGTTGCCTCGTAATGACGACGCTACTCTATCTACTGAAACTCCTGATAGATCTACGTTTGAACCACCCTCTGACCCTCTGCTAGGAACCACGATCACATCGTCCACGTGTGACTGACGAGCCCAGCCAACCAAAGGACGAAGAGAGGTCTTTACCTTTGGCGAGACAACCACAGCTGCTACAAGCTTCATTCCACTACCAGCTCTCGCTTCGCGTAGGTTCCCAACCGTGTCTAATGCTGAGCGAAGATCACCACCGACAATTTCGGCATGCTCCTCTTCCTCTAAGCTCCCTAGCATTACTACAACTTCATCAACACCAGCCCTCACTATTTGATGACAAAGCTCTTGGTTCAAGCCATCTTCTACAACAAAACGAACGTACGCTCCACTTCTCCTAGCAAACCGAACTAGCCCCACAGCTATACTGGCGACCTCTGGAGTCTCTATGGCGGATCCCGTGATTGTTACGGGGACTGGGCCCAACCAGTGTACGAGCGCTCCAAGCTCACGAAGAATTTGACTCTCATTAAGGTAAGAATCACCTACAGGTAGCTCAACAATGATAAATTCTGGCAACGCCGACCGCCAAGCAGGCGAGGCATAAACAGCCCTGCGCAAGCTTCGTCTGGCACTAACAACTAGGTCATCAACCAACCGCACGGTATTCTCCAAAAAAACAACAGCTAAAAAAGCTAATTAGGATAAATTATAGTGTAGACCCACATATAATGTGGCGAAGGGCAACATAGCCCAAACAATACGTTCCCATGATTAACCTCTCTTCAGTAACAAACTATGAACACAATGAGAAAAGAACCCCTCCCCAAGCTAGCGTTACTTCTTTTTCTTTTTCAGACATTGGTCAGCTGTGGCTCAGGCGGTCAGGATTCTTCGGTACCAGAATATTACCAACAAGTGAGAAGAATTATGGCTCAAAATGGGGAACTGTCGACTGGGCTCGAAAGGCTCACTAACGCACTGTTTACTGGGGCTGAGAGCGAGGATGCCGCGTCAGCATTGCAGAATGAGATAATACCTTTGTCCACCCAATTAGCGACATCAATAGTAGGTGTGGCCACAACTAACCCAACAATAGCAGCAACCCACGCATACATTGTAGATGGCTGGACACAGCGCAAAGAGGCACACATGGAGATGCTTCAGGCATACAGAAGCTCTGATTTAGCTCTGTTTGACAGCGCAACTCAAAAAGCAGCGACAGCCAGGGAAAATGAAGAACGTTACTTCTTGGAAATCAACGCTTTCTTAGCACCGTACGGTCTGTATATCACTCAACACCCAGAGTAGTCTGTGGCCTCAAACCTAGAAGACAATCTAACAAAAAGCTTAGATGGGCTCTTGTTTGATGCCAAAGAAAAAGGGATTGACCAAGCAGAATGCTGTGTAATGCGTCAAGGGGAGTTCCTATACTCTTCCGACTCCTGTTCACTTACTTTCGATATAGCTAGCCTGTCAAAAGTTATCGCTACTGTGACTCTGTCTGCGCATGGCCTTGACCAAGGCCTCTTCAGGCTGAAGACACCCATTACTTCTGTCCTTGATCACCTCCCATTTGAATGGAAAAACATCACCATTGGCCACCTTTTAGCCCACTCCAGTGG
>Ga0115011_10000371_pt1 | contig 38390 bp, 40 predicted proteins | sample TroAtlMetagenome_2_FD_88705 | JGI IMG/M metagenome (GOLD analysis project Ga0115011, IMG submission 88705) | Marine eukaryotic phytoplankton communities from Atlantic Ocean - Tropical Atlantic ANT8 Metagenome | ecosystem: Environmental > Aquatic > Marine > Oceanic | place: Tropical Atlantic... | reverse complement strand
TGACGACCACAAAACCCGCGCGCATGGCACCAAATACGGCAATCGGATACTGCAGCACGTTGGGCATCTGAATGGCGATGCGGTCGCCCGGTTGCAGGCCACTGTGCTGTTGCAGGTAGGCGGCAAACTGACCGGACAGGGTGTATAGCTCACCGTAGGTCAGGGTCTTGCCGAGGTTGGTAAAGGCAGGCTTGTTGGCGAAGCGTTGACAGGAGTCTTTCAGAACCGCGAGGACATTGGGGTATGAATCGGGATTGATCTCTGAAGAAACGCCTTCCGGATATTTATCCTTCCAAAAATTTTCAAGCATCTAGCCTGCTCCTGAGTCTGCTGCAGTGGGTTCGCTGCTGTCTTATCGTTAGGTGCCTTTGGCACTCTTTATGTTGGCCCTGAAACGCCCTTTGCAGGCGCATCACGGGAAGCAAAGTGCTCGAAGACTAGCAGCTTTTACACAGGCAAACCAGCACCCCGAATCAGGCTCCGGAGCGCATCAGAACTGGCATTGCGGGTGACTGCAAGGTCACCCGCAAACCTTTGCGGTCACTCGTCGCGCAGTTCGCGACGCAGGATTTTGCCCACCGCAGACATCGGCAGCGACTCGCGAATCTCGTATTGCTTGGGCACCTTGTAGCCGGTGAAGTTGGCGCGGCAATACTCTTTCAGCTCGTCGATGGTCAGGCTCTTGTCGTTGGCGACCACGAAGAGTTTGACCGCCTCGCCGGACTTCTCGTCGGGGATACCGATAGCGGCAGCGTTCGCCACTTTCGGGTGCGCAGCAACTACGTCCTCGATCTCGTTCGGGTAGACGTTGAAGCCGGACACGATGATCAGATCCTTGATGCGATCAACAATGGACACAAAGCCGTCTTCGTCGATGATGGCGACGTCACCGGTGCGGAACCAGCCCTCGGCATCCAGCACTTCCTCGGTGGCTTCCGGGCGATTCCAGTAGCCCTTCATGACCTGCGGCCCCTTGACGCACAGCTCGCCGCGCTCGCCAATGCCCTGCTCCACGCCATTCTCGTCAATCACCTTGAGCGCGGTGCCCGGGGCCGGCAGGCCGACCGAACCGATACGTGCCAGGCCATCACCGGGGCTGGAGGTCACCACCGGAGAACACTCGGTCAGGCCATAGCCCTCACCGATACGGCAGCCGGTGCGTTTTTCCCAGCGCTCGGCAGTTGCCTTGACCAGCGCCGTGCCGCCGGAGCCGGTGCTCTTGAGACGGGAGAAGTCCAGCTTGTCAAAGTCCGGGTGATCCATCAGCGCCACAAACAGGGTGTTGAGGCCGACCACCGAGGAGAACTGCCACTTCTTCAGCTCTTCGATAAAACCGGGGATATCACGGGGGTTGCTGATCAACACGTTGTGGTGACCGGCAATCATCATGCACATGCAATTAACGGTGAAGGCAAAGATGTGGTACAGCGGCAGCGGCGCGATAATGACCTCGCCCGGCTCGCCGGCGATCTTCTTACCGTCACGGTCGATCTGCTGCATGTTGGCGTAGACCTGCAGCATGTTGGCGACCAGGTTGCCGTGGGTCAGCATCGCGCCTTTGGCAACACCGGTGGTGCCGCCGGTGTATTGCAGGACGGCCACGTCTTCCAGCGTGCGGGGCACGGCGGTGGGACGCTGGCCCTTGCTGCGCTTGAGCGCCGCCTTGAAGGAGATGGCCTGCGGCAGCGAGTAGCTGGGCACCATCTTTTTGACGTGCTTGACCGCAGCGTTGATCAGCGTGCCTTTGATGGCCGGCAGCATGTCGCCCAGACGGGCTTCAAAGAGAAACTCGATCTCGGTATCGGGGAGCACTTCCTCGACCAGATGGCCGAACATGTTCATGTAGATCAGCGCGCGGGCGCCGGAGTCCTTGAACTGATGACGCATTTCGCGGGCGGTGTACAGCGGGTTGGTATTGACCACCACCAGCCCGGCGCGGATGGCGCCAAATACCGCGATGGGGAATTGCAGCACGTTGGGCATCTGGATGGCGATGCGGTCGCCCGGCTGGAGCGCCGTGTGCTGCTGCAGGTAGGCGGCAAAGGCAGCGGAGTAACGGTCCAGGTCAGCATAGGTGAGGGTAACGCCCATGTTGCTGAAGGCTGGCAATTGGGCGTGTTTGACACAGGCCTGATTGAACACATCGATGATCGAGCTGTACTGGCTCAGATCAATCTCGTTCGGAATCCCCTGTGGCCGTTTATCCGCCCAGAAAGACGCTTCCATCTTTTTCTCCTTTTCCCCGTTGTGCTTTTTCTTGTACCGGCCGCGGCCGACGGCTCTCGCGGGAGCCTAGCGTTGGACAAACCTATCAGGGCTTGAGGCAAACACAAAATCCAAGAGTGTTTCATTTGGTTTGTGAATATCGCCGCCTGCGAAGTATGCTGACCAACGTTGCAAGGTCAGTCATAACAACAACATAAACAGGACAAACGTCAGCATGCAGCCCACCGACCTCCCCCTGACATTGAGCACCGCCGACGGCGCCAGCCTGGCCATACATCACTGGCCCGCCGCCGGCACCGCTACCGCGCAACTGATCATCTGTCACGGCATGGCCGAGCACGGAGCCCGTTATGCCGCGCTGGCAGAGCCGCTCAATGCCAACGGCATCAGCGTGCAGGCCATGGACCTGCGCGGCCACGGTGCCAGCACGCCCGAACTGCCGCGCGGCGTGCTGGCTGCAGGCGTCGACTGGAGCCACCTGGTGGACGACGTTGCGCTGCTGCTCAAGCGCACCCGCGCCGCCCACCCGAATCAGCCCATCGTGCTGCTGGGACACAGCATGGGTTCGTATCTGGCCCAGAGCGTGCTGATCGAGCACAGCGCGCTGGTCGACGTCGCCATACTCAGCGGCAGCCACGCCCAGCCCGCCGCAGCCAGCGCTGCCGCCGGCCTGGTCGCGCGCATCGAAGGCCTGTTGCGCGGCCCTCAGGCGCCGGCAAAAACGCTGGACCGCCTGTCCTTTGCCCAGTACAACCGCACCTTTGCTCCCAACCGCACGGCATTTGACTGGCTGAGCCGTGATCAGCAGCAGGTCGACCGCTACGTTGCCGATCCATTATGCGGTTTTGTCTTGAGCTGCCATTACTGGCGCTGCCTGGCCGATGCGCTGCTGACAATTGGCAGTCCAGGCAAACTGGGCCCCATCCGATCCGACCTGCCGCTGTTGATCATCGGTGGTGACGCAGACCCGATCAGTGCGGGCGGCGGACTGGAAAAACTGCAGCGCCGCTTGCGCGCAGCCGGACTCAGGCAGGTAGAATTGCGGCTTTATCCGGGCGCCCGCCATGAGGTGTTCAACGAGACCAACCGGGCTGAGGTCGTTGATGATCTGCTCGCCTGGCTCGCGCCCCATCTGACCGCCCTATCGCAACGGAGCCGCACCCATGCAAACCCTTGAAAATCGCACCTATGAAGAACTGGCCGTCGGCGAGCGCGCGAGCCTCAGCCACCAGGTTGAAGAGCGCGACCTGCTGCTGTTTGCCGCGGTGTCCGGCGACGTGAACCCGGTCCACCTGGATGAAGCATTCGCTGCCGCCACCCCGTTCAAGGGCCGCATCGCGCATGGCATGTTCTCCGGCGCGCTGATCTCCGCCGCCATCGCCTGCGAGCTGCCGGGGCCGGGCACCATCTACATCGGTCAGGAGCTGAGCTTCCTGCGTCCGGTGCGCCTCGGTGACACCGTGACCATCGAGCTGGAAATCCTGGAAAAGCTGCCCAAGAACCGGGTCAAGATCGCCACCCGCGTGATCAATCAGGATGGCAAACAGGTCGTCGACGGCACAGCCACCGTCATGGCCCCTACCGAGAAAGTGAGCATTGCCCGCCCGGCGGCGCCGACCGTACAACTGGGCTAACCCCCTGCCCAACCGACAGCGCCCGGCGGCAGATGCCGTTCGGGCGCGCGTCTTGCCGGGCTGCCCGACACACCGCTGCGCAACCCGCGCCAGTGAATGAAACGCCAACAACAGGCGTTATCCTCATGGCAGTTACCCGCCCGCTGACGTTCACTGTCCGTCAGCCACCCCCAGCAGAACAACAAGAGACATACCATGCATTCGAGCACCGCCCGCCCGAACATGCTCATCACGGTGCTGTGCGCCATGCTCAGCGCACTGGTCGTGATCGGCTTTGGACGCCTGGCCTACGGCGTGATCCTGCCATCCATGCGCACCGACCTGGGCCTCAGCTACCAGCAGGCCGGCATGCTCAGCACCGTCACGGCGCTCAGCTACGTCTGCTTCGTTCTTGCCGGCGGACTGGCCGCCGCCCGCTGGGGCACCAAAGCGTCCATCATCTTCGGCATGCTCAGCGTGCTTACCGGATTCAGCGGCCTGATCTGGGCCTCGCACTTCTGGCTGCTGGTGCTGTGGATGGGCCTGCTGGGGTTTGGCTCGGCCTTTGTGTTCGCCCCTATGGTGTCGCTGCTTGCAGCCTGGTTTCCGGAACGACGCGGCCTGGCGATCGGCGGCATGAGCAGCGGCGTCGGCATCAGCACCCTGCTTACCGGCATGCTGGTGCCCTATCTGCTGACGCAGTTTGGCGACCAGGGCTGGCGCATCAGCTGGGGGCTGTTTGCGCTGATCGCGCTGCTGGTCACGGTGCTGATCGCCCTGTTTATCCGCAACCCGCCGCAGGCTACGCCCAGCATGAGCAGCAAACTCTCGGCAGAAGAAAAGCAGCGCATCTACCGCAACCCGCGCGTGCTGATCGTCGCCTGCGCCTACGGCGCGGTTGGCCTGGGCTACATCGTGCAGACAGTGTTCATGGTCAGCTACATGGTGGAAAGCGGCCACAGCCCTGCGGTAGCCGGACGCTATGTGGCGCTCATGGGGTTGCTGTCGATTGGCGCCTCGCCGGTGTGGGGCTGGCTCTCGGACTACACCGGGCGCGGCAAGGCTCTGGCCTTGTCACTGCTGATGGTCATCGGCGCCATGGCGTTGCCACTGATCGACCAGTCCCTGCCCTACTTTTTTGTGCACTACCTGCTGATGGGCATCTCGGTGAACGGCGTCTTCTCCATGGTGCAGACCAGCGCTACAGAGCAGGTTGCGCCGCGCTACATCCCGGTCGCCTTCAGCTTTGCCACGCTGTTTTTTGCCGTCGGCCAGTTTCTTGGCCCAGCCATCGCCGGTTGGCTGATCGAGCGAACCGGAGGCTTTGTCGCCGCGTTCAGCTACACCATTGGCGTGCTGAGTGTCGGCTTGGTCCTGGCGGTGATGATCAGCCGTTTTCCGGATCATCTGGCGGTAGAAGACGCAGCGCGCTGAGCCGGCCGCACCGACTGCGGCAGCAATAACAGGCTGCTGCAGTCGGCTGGGTACCGGCCTGCAAGGGCCAGCAGCCCCCTGATACGCGCTAGGCGGGTTTGCGCGCTTTGATGGAATACAGCAGCGGAACCTGATTTCCCTTCAGCAACATCTGATAGCCACAGCCCGGAACATACTCCAAGCCATCAAAGCACTCATAAGGGCTGTAGGGATGTTCTGCAAACGACTCCAACACCAGCCCCGCGCCAAGCAATGCACTCACCACCTCACCCAGCGAGTGAGACCAGGTGGCGGTAGGCGAGGTAGTTCCGTCACAGTTCTCGGTGTAAGTGCCCTCCTCTTCTACCGCAGGTTCAGCCGTCGAAAAGTACGGGTAACCGGACAACAGGTCGTTGATGGCATGAAACTCCACCAGATGAAACTCGCCACCCGGCTTCAACGAGCGGGCAATCACGCGCGCCCAGTCGGCCAGATCCGGCAACCAGGTCAGCACACCATAGGAGGTGAAAACAACATCAAACTCGCTGGTATTTTCTCGACCGAAGCTGACGATATCACTCTCCACAAAGGCTGCTTCGAGCCCCAATGACTGCGCCAGTGCGTGCGCCTGGTCTATCGCCGCAGCGGACAAATCGACGCCGGTGACCTTCGCCCCCAAGCGAGCCCAGGATAGGGTGTCCAAACCAAAATGACACTGCAGGTGCAGCAGTGTTTTGCCCTGCACCTCCCCCACTTGCTCTAGCTCAACCGGGTTCAGCGAGCACTTACCCTTTTTGAACGCAGCCACATCATAGAACTCGGAGGCAACATGCACCGCCGTTCGCTTATCCCACGCCGCCTTGTTGATACTCAAATAATCCAAGCCTTACTCCTATCGCATCAGCGATGCCGACGGTTTTCGAGCGTCAGCTCACACATGCCGTTCCATCGAAAAGTTAATCAAATTCACACCCTGGCGCTGCACGCTGTTCTGCTTGAGCACCGAGAATCCACGTCGCTCAAAAAACGGCCTGGCAATCAGCGAGGCCTCAACATACAGGCGCCTTATGCCTGTCTCCCGGGCTTGCTGCAGCACATGCGCGTATAGTGCAGATGCCACTCCCTCCCCCTGACAATCTGGGTGGGTATAGGTGCAGTCAATATGTCCGTCGGCGTCCAGCTCGATAAAACCGGCAACACGGTCATCGATGATGGCCACAAAAGGCTGTTTTAGCGCCAAGCGCTCGGCCCACGCCTGATAATCAATGGGCGCAGGCGCCCAGGCCTGTTTCTGCTCTGGCGTATACACCGCCGAATCAATCGCGTGTACCGACTGATAGTAAAGATCAGCAATATCCCGGGCCCAGGCAGGTGAATAACAGCGAATGTCCATAGCAGCCCTCTTCCTCAGTGTGTGCAGACGCTGACAAGCGAGAAAACTCTGAGCGGACTCGCAATACCCAGCAGATCAGACGCAGCGATGATACGCAGTCAACACAGCCAGCGCAGCCGCGCCGTGCACCTGCTGCTAACGCGCCAACAAAAACGACATAACCGCCTGGTTAAATGCAGCAGGTTGGTCCATCAACGGCAGGTGCCCGGCATTGGCTATACGGCACAGTGTGGCATTGGGCATCAGCGCGGCAGCTTTGGCTGCACAGGCCACCGGAAACAGGCGATCGTCCTCTCCCCAGATCAGCAGAGTGCGGTGTTGAATGCTGCCCAAGGCAGCGCTAGAGAACGCCGACACCGCAGCCCCGCGGCCTTGCGAGAAAGCCTTCTTGCCACCCGCACGCCTCAATACCTCCAGAGAATAACGCGCGTGATCCGGATCGCGACGCGCCGGGTCAAAGAGGATATAGCGAGCATAAACGTGATTGGCCAGCGATGAGGGGAAGGTGTTGAGCCACAGCATGCTCAATAAGGACATCAAGGGTGGCTTTGCCCCCAGACCACCCGAATCGACAAGCACGAGTTTATCCACCATCTCCGGACAGTCCAGCGCAAATTGCAGTGCAACCGCGCCGCCTTGGGATAACCCGATAACGTGTGCCTTGGCAAGGCCGACAGCGTGCAGAAACTGCTTCAGCCAGTGGGAGAAAACCGCTTTGTCATAACGGGCATCCGGCTTGTCAGACTCGCCATACCCCACGATATCCGGTGCAACAACGTGAAAATGCTCGGCCAAGGCAGCCACTGCGGGATACCAGGTAACCGCGCCGGCACCCCCACCGTGCAGACAGACGACAGGCGTTCCGGCACCCGCCGCCAGATAGGCGGTGTTCACCGAGCCGCTCGTGACGGTGGCCTGGGTGACAGGCACCCCCATCTTGTCGATCAGCGCTTGCCGGGCAGACGACTTGCCCATGTCAGCGGATGTCCCTGGCAACCGACTGCAACAGCTCACTCAGAGCGTCTAGCTGCGGCGCGTCCAGCCGCTCAAATAGCGCCCCCGCCGCCTGGGCAAACGACACCTGGGCATCTTCAAACACCTGTCTCCCTGCAGCCGACAGCGCCACCAGGCTGACGCGGGCATCGCGGGGATTTTCTTCCTTCTCGACCAGCCCCATTTTCTCCATGGGATTAATCAGCCGGGTGATACCCGACGGAGTCAGGCCAACCTTTGCGGCCAACTCGCTGCGTTGCAGGGTCTTGGCGGGCGAGGTGTGCAACTGGTTGAGCACCAGGTATTCGGTGACCCCGATACCATGCACAGACAGCGCACTGCCCAGACGTTTCTGGATACTACCGCTCAGGCCGATGATGCTGATCACCAAGCCCACATCTCTTTCCTCTGTCATGCTGCCCACCTTGCTCGACGTATTGAGGCAGCAAGACTACGCTTACTTTGTTGACCAATCAACCATTAGACAACAACCAAGCAATCAAAATACTAAGCCCACCGACAAAAGCACATGCATCAATACAGTGGCGACCGGAATGAGAGAGAACGGCTGAGCGAGTGCCGGAATCCAACGGGGCGAGCGCAGCATCAACCCGCCGGCACGCGAGATCATCGAGTCATCAGTTACGCGACACGAGATAGACACCGGCAGCGACCATAATCGAGCCCGCGCCCCTGTTCAGCCGCCTCACCGACGACTCGGATTTGAAAAACCGCCGCGCCCGGGCTGAAAACAGGGCAATACTCATAAGCCCGATCATCAGCCCCACCAGGGTCAGTAGCGCCGCCACGGCGATATCGCCCCCAGCCAGGGCATCCAGATCCATAAAGGTCGGTAGAAACGCGATGTAGAACAGAATCACCTTGGGGTTGGAGGCCGAGATAAGAAAGCCCTGCAAAAAGCTCAGCGCCCCACCTTTCGCGCTCGGCGCAGCCTCCGCCGTACTGAGGTCCAGCGGCGCCGTCCACATCTTCCAGCCCAGATAGGCCAGATAAACCGCGCCGGCAATACGAATCAGCGTAAACACCTCACCCCAGTGGGTCGCCAGCGCAGCAAGCCCAATACAGGCGGCGATGAGATAAAGCATGTCGCTGACCGTCATGCCCAGGGCCAGCCAAAAGCACGAGCGTGCACCACAAACCAGCGCACGCGCCAGAATCGCGAACACCCCGGGGCCAGGCGTCACGCCGAAAATCAACACCGCCAGAAAGAATGAAATACCACTTTCCCAAGTCAAAACAGCACCTCAAAAGGATTGTGAAGCAACAACCGGCAACTACCCCTGCTCAACCATACGGCCTTGCCACAGCCGATACAGCCCAGTGATGTCAGACGAGCACAACAGCGGCATAGCATCCTCAAGCTGCTCCAGCGGCCAGTCCCACCAGCACATCTCAAGTAGCATGGAAATCTCCTCGTCAGAGAAGCGTCTTCTGATCGCCCTGGCGGGGTTGCCACCGACAATGGTGTACGGCTCTACATCCTTGGTAACCAGCGCCCGGCTGCCAATCACCGCCCCATGGCCGACCGTCACGCCCGGCATGATCATCGCCTCAGAGCCGATCCACACATCGCTGCCGATAACGGTGTCACCTGCCTTTTCAAACGCATCCACTGCCGTTGCAAAAGCCGGCTCTTCGTTCATGTAAAAGAACGGAAAAGAAGAAACCCAGTCGTACCGATGCCCCTGGTTACCCGCCATGACAAAGGCGGCGCCTGAGCCGATGGAACAAAAGCTGCCAATGATGAGCTTGTCCACATCATCACGATCAGGCAGGAGGTAACGGGCACAATCATCAAACGAATGCCCGTGGTAATAACCAGAGTAATAGCTGAAACGCCCTACCTTGATGTTCGGGTTGGTCACCTGCTCGGCAAGCACCTTCCCCTTGAACGGGCTCTCGAAGAAGTTATCCATCGCGTGTCATATCCGATAGCAACGCCCGCCGACAGGCCTGGGCGCAATAAAAAGAAAAGCCGGTTTGGCCCAGCCAGGAAGACGCATCCTACGCCATGGCACAGCGCCCATCCACGAAGAGTGAGGTGTTTTGAGCCTTTCACATGACGCAGGCGTGCCACCCGGCAGAGACACTTGGTGCGCTAATACGGCAATCACCTGACAGTTGACCATTGTCAGAGGAGACATACGGCCTCGAACCCGGTTAGGAAACGGGTACCCCCTACCTGTTCGTAACTTGGAGACGGACGCACAGCGACGCAGGTTTTCTAGGGCCAGCGCGGCAGACGTGAATTACCTTTTATGTTCTGTACCACGCCGCATAGATAGCATTGGTATTTTTCATATCTAGGTACAACCACACCATTCGGTCAACAAACCATGCCTTGAAGACCATTATCCAGAGATTCCCAAGCAGCAAAACCCAAAAATCCAATGCATAGACACCATATAGAAATAATGGAAGGCCTATTGCAGACAATATCTGTAGAGTTCGACAGGCGTTTATGTGGTGCTTAGGAATGCACTCATTTTTGCGATTGAGATAGATACGCTCCCCAAACGTCCCCATGGAGGCCCAATTATCTGTTTTACTTGGCGGCTTGAACAAGCGGGGGTTTAGCCACACCCAAATAAAAGACAGCAGCACCGGCACAATAAAATAAAGACCAATCCAGTCTCTAGACCAAAAGCACACAGACATGATCGGCAGCACGGTAAACCGGGTATAAACACTCCATGGGTTAGAGTGCCTATTCCAAACCTCGTCGGTCATGGACATGCTTTTCGCAGCGTACTTAAGAAGATCCATGCTTTTACTCCTAAAGAGACAACGCACACTAAGCAGCGCTTTGAAAATACCGTCCGCCAATGGACGGGGCAGGTTGAGCCCTATCTGTAACCGCCGCGGTTAAAAGCGAGAGTCATTTTCGCAAGGAATGCCGTCACGATCACCATCCATTTTGGTATTTGGGCAGTTTCTTGTAAAAAACTCCGCTTCGGCCCGCGACGTCATTTGGCTGCAATGCTGGCGCCCATCACAGCTAAAACGGGACTGAGCGCTTTGAGCTGGAGCCTGTCTATAAGACTCGCCTGACACAGGCATGCTGGAAGAGTTATCTACCTTTTCCGAATAAAATTTCCACGCACCGAAGCCTACAAGAACGATCAATATAAATTTTTTCAAGCACAGCACCTTGATTTAATCGCGTTATAACGACGGCGACAGCAAATTATCATGGGAACTCGTCACCCGCTACACACCTTGTCTAGCCCTCTCTATTGCGGACTTGACCGCCGACAAGGCTTGAGGACTATTTTTCCAGCAAGTGGTTCTGAGCATGGATGCCACTCTCTCAGCAATTTCTTTCGGCTCATAATTCGCCAACACAGAAAACGAATCTATCCCTACTTCCTCAAAACGTCTAACTACCGTAGGCCCAACGCCTTTCACCGCCAGCAGTGCGGCTCTCTCTGATTCGCTGAATGCCATATTGGAACTCCCTAAGCCCTACAACGCTTTTTTGCGGCACCCCGGAAGGGGCCGATGGACGGCCCTCAGGCCGGGAATCTACTTAAGCGACGCGTTATACGCGAGCTTCCTCCGGAATCAAAGCCAACAAGTCAGTAACCCCAACGTCAACACCTGCCTGTGATAACAAAGCGGAAACCTGCCCTCGATGGTGAGTTTGATGATTAAAAAAATGAAGGACGAGACTCGAATATCGCTTGCTGGCCGAGACCCCTTTGGTGTTGCGGTAGCTGAGAACGAAATCCAGATCACCTTCGCTTAGCTCGGCTATCCAGCTAATAATTTGCCGGTCAAGCCAGGCTCGATGTTCAGATAAGCTACCAATGTCGTCAAACAGGATCTGGCGTAGGCTTGTCGGATTTGGAAGGTTGGCGACCTCTTGTAACGAACTCATGCATGATGGATGAGTAGCAAACCGCTTCAGCCAGATGGTGTCAGCAACGACAATATGATTCAGAGTTCCAAGAATGGAGCCAAAAAACGCCGTACGATCCTTAGCCAGGTCTGTTGCAGAGAGCAAACTTGCAGACTCGTAATTTTTCGAATTCATCCATTGATTGTAAATGGATAGCAATTCAAGGTGATTTTTCAGGCTCATATGCGTTCTCTTTCACCTATAACGCCTTACCGTGGGGCAAACCGAGGCGTAGCGTAGTTTTATCCCTGACACTAACTTGCTAGCTGTAGTATTGCTTAAACTCATCAGACGGCACACGGTCCGAATAAATGTAGACTAAATTACCAATAGGATCGGTTACCGAAAACCCTCTATCTCCCCATGGATGATCTTCGAGTGGCATCGCCACTGTGAGCCCTGATTGAGAAAGCCTTGCATATTCTGAATCCACATCATCCACTTTGAAGTTAAGCATGACGCCTGCGCCACCAAAGACAGGCATACCCTCTTGCGGCTGAATGAAGCTAATTTGAGGGCCGTCTTGATTAATCTTCAATGTGACATACCAGCCACAATCGAATATAGATTTTGAAGCAAAATGCTTTAGATAAAATTCTCGGCACTCATCTACTTTTTTTGTGCAAAAGCAAGTTGATAATTCCTTGGTTTTCATTCAATCCTCCATGCTTGGTGAGGCAGCTGACGCTGAAATAAGCGGCGCCCTGAAAGAGGCGTCCGGTGGAGACCGCAGGCCGGAACGAACTTAATTGATTTGTTAGCTTTACCACGCGCCACCGACGGGCGATTCGATCTGTAATTTAAGAAACTGGAAGTATTTTTGATCTTCGGTCTCAAAGATTTCCGAACCTGCGCCCATATAAGCTCTTGCCAATTCATCAGCTGCCCGTTCGTTGTTGCCTCTCTCGTACTCGCACTGCCCAAGTCGGAGATGAATGAACGGGTTACCAAGCCCGCCTGGACAGCTAACAGCGTACTCGAAGGCCTCCTGTCCTGACGTGTACCATCCGCCGAGAAAGCAAGAGTCTCCGAGAGCAGTTAGAACCCAAGTTGTGGCCTCAAATTCGTTCTTTGGATCAGGTATCAGCTTGTATGCATTGTTATAGAGATCAATTGCCTCGCGGTAACCGCCGCGTCCTGCAAGAGCATCACCCTCAGCACAGAGCGTTTTGATGGCCTCGTGTGCTTTCTTATCGAGTTCGAGCACAATCGTCCCTCGTAGTAAAACTAACGCCAGCGCACAACGGCGCGCTTGTAATGGAGGCGCAGCCGCAATGAAAAGGGCGTCCGGCGGCCACCGACCGCGTATTGATGCGCCTTGTTATGTGCTTGCTCACTCTTCTTCACTTGCCTTAATCGGTGATAATGTAATATCAGGATAAGACTCATAGTCTCCTTCCCAACCTTTATCCCCCGGAATTACTTTTATTGCCCGCCAATACTTTATATTGAGAGCCTTATTACTTATTTCTTTAGGCACAAATGTTGGCGGTATACAGAAATTTGATTTATCGGGCAAGTACCGCTCTAAGTTAGAGCGATCAAAATCCACTTCACTTACCCTCGAAGAAACTTCTATCAATATGATTAAGGACATTAACGCCGAATGAGCCTCTTCATATGAAGGAGTTACTCCTTTATGGATAAAATCATTTCGAGCAAACCTTGCTCTACTTAGCGACGAGTAAAGTTCTTCTTGTATGAATCCTTGCTGATACAACATTTCAATTTTATGCGCTGAATTCCATTGTTGAGACTCAATAAACTTTCGTCTCTTAGGTATATTTACAGACTTGGCATCTTGAACAATTGTTTCTTTCCAAATAAATTCCAATATTTGTTCTACACCAATCCAAGCATGAGCTAGCGCTTCCCGTAATTGATGACTTTTATAATATGTGAATGCACCAATGAAAAGTGACGGTGATAAGGTGGGTAACTTCTCTAAAACCTTTTGACCGTAATTATATGCTGATATCAGCTTCTCAGCTTCCATAATTTCTGGCTCAAGTAACCTGATAGATGCTAGTGAACCTGCATCGCATTCGCCAATGGCACGGTGAAAATCAGAGTTACTGCTGTGAGTTGATGAGTGACGATAATAACCTGTTACATTCATGCTTCCTCTAGACACATCTAAAGGAGAAATTGATTCAACATAGACACCACCTAAGAACACTGACGCAAGAATTCGGTTGACTTCCTCAACAACTAAGTCATCATTTTTAAACTCTTCAATAAATGGAAATATTAAGCTTCCATCAAATCCAAAACATGCAGGCATGGGTTTTGGTAAGTGCGCATTGAAAAACTTACTTGCTCTGTGAAGTTTCACATAATCATAGGTAGAGCTATTTATCTCTTCTAAGCTCGGCTCCCATACGTCAGATTCATCGCGAGAAATTAGCCTGAACGGTTTGAAATTCGAAATCAAAATTGGAATATTAATTTCACTCATATATCACTCGATACCCTTAAGGCCCATAACGCCGGAATGTGCGGATTTTAAAAGTGGAGGCGAAGCCGGAGCTTTTAAAATTCCGAACCATTGCCTTGTTAGCAGCTTTATATAGCATCAATCAATACCGCTTTACAGCCTTCCACGCTTATTGATAACACCTCTGAACCAATTTCTTTTTCCTGCTCAAGAATCAATATGGTTATATCCCTTGACTCAAGGGTAGAAATATAATGCGTATATTCTGCATCGAGCCCAGTTACATACGGCTCATTTACTTTCAGTCTGGGGGAGCTAAATGCGTAGCCGTCAACTTCAGGCTGAATAAATCTCATACCAAGTTGGAGCGCTGAAACTGAAAACTCTATGGTATAAAGCTCTCTCCTTAGCTCATATATCAATGGTATCTCGAAAGAACCCATACAGTTATCATTCAATTCACCTGAAGCTATTACCTTGATGCCTTCGATATTAACTTTAAGCGCTTTCGCCTCATAAAAGTGAGGAGCGCAACCACTCAAAACAAAAAGTTGCAACATCGGTAGTAATTTGAACATAGCTTGCCTGCTAACGCCCAAAGCAGCGGCCGAGCGTAGCGAGGTCCAGCCCCGCAGGGGCGATGCTGCCTTTGCTTGTTAGTTGCTTATTACACATAGCTAAGATTACCGTCAACGAAGCCCACAGCAAAGGCTTTTGCAGCCTTTAATTTATGTGTATTTTTCGAGTTGGATTGAAGATATTGCTTAGCCATCAAAAGGATATTCTCTTGCGCCTCTTGCCATGAATTGCCGAATATTGAATTAGAAACAGAAATCACTCTACTCTCGGGAACCCAATCTTCATTGCACGCCCATTCTTCATCGTCTGGGTCGAATTCACAAGAACCAACTATTTCAATATTGAACGGAGATTCATATATGTTGATATTGAAAGCGATGATTTTATCGGGCAGTTCCTCGTTCAATTGGCCGTCGAGCCAAACAATAAAACTCTTCTCGTCTTGAATCATGCTCCATTCTCTCTTTGGCAACTAACAGCTGATTAGACTGAAGGCTTCGTCATTGCATATCAGTGACTTCCACATATCAACGCCCATCCGCCCGACTAAATTCATGAAAACCAACGTCTTGGCAGCACACCCCGTATTCGCTTGACCGCTTCTTTTTCACGCCAATCATTACTTCCGCTCCCGTCATACAGCCCATAGTACGCACACGACCGCGCCTAGCGCGCTAACGCCGGAGTCGGGATGCGAGGGGAATCAGGGTTGGGTGTTACTGCGAGGGTGGTGGCCATCCGTTGGTCCTGTTGCTGGCGTCGTGCCTGCTTTGAAATTAGCGCTATTGTGGTGCGGGGTAAAGTGCCGTTGGGCGTTATTCAGCCTGGCAGCCGGCCAGATGATGCACTTGGAGGAGATAGCAAAAGGTCGGAGCAGCTCAAGCCAGCCAATGCAGCACGCACAAGCCAACAAAGCCGAGCATGAGAAGCAGACATGCCGTGTTAATGCGCGACTCCAGCGTCCGGTCTGATACCTCATGGGCTGGATAGCGAATTGGCCAATACCCGGCGACGGCGGCTTGCCGGAGAACCTCTGGCGTCACGGGTATATGCTTGACCTGCTGGCGCGGTGAGGGAGAAATCAGAGCGCCAATACTCCAACCTTCTTCGCCGTGGTGAAAGTACCATCGGTAGGCGTCCATATTGACGGCAAAGCGCTCGGCAAACGCCTGCTCCAGCTCGAAGAAGTCATCCCCGTCAATGCCGAGGTCGTTACATAGATCGGATTCAGGTTTGATCTTCCAGCGATTGATACCCTGAGTTTGCTCAAGGAACGCGTAGATTGCTTCAACCTGCATACACTGACCTCACCACCAGAAACCGCTCCTAATGCTGCTGTCGCCTCATTGCCACAGCATTCAGTGTGCGGGCCCGTCGCGAAGCCTCAGGCTTACCTCAAGCAGGGCCCCTAACAGGGCACCACCGACAGCGCAGACCCCAGCGCATTGGCCACACCGTTGATGACACTGCTGGTAACCCGGGCCTTGTTGACCGCGATATCCATCAGTACACCGAAGATCAGCGACAGGTAAGCCAGATAACCAAACCCCATGTAGTCGTTGTACAAGATGGCATAAAACCAGTCCTGCCCAAAGACGTATATCGCCGAGGCTGCGATGGTCGACGCAAACAGCAGCACCGCCGGTACAAACAGGTGCACCAGCGCTTGAGGCTTTGCAAAGGACACCAGCAGTAGCGCGAAAAACAGGAACAGGTTTGAGCCAAGAAACACCCGCAGGTCAAACTTCAGGGCGGCTACTATGTCAACGTACTTGGCCTTGATGATGTCGCCCAGGGTGTGCTCAGCCACTTGAATACGCTCAAGCCGCTCCAGATAACCAGAGGTAATTAACTCAGCCAAGGCTCTGCTTTTTGCGCAGTCATAACCGCACATGGACGCGACCACACCGGCAATCACCTGCGGCAGGTTACGGTCCAGACTGCTCTGTATCGCCTCTGACTCCAAACCAAGCCCCTGGGCAATGACGAGCGCCTGCGCCGCCACGTCCGACTCCAGCACAGCCTGTTGCCTGGCCCGGATTTCCATTTCTATCTGGTGCTTCACAAAGCCCTTGGCAGACTCTTCCACTGCCCCGGGCGAGAGAAACGTCACCGAAATCAGCAGCCCAAAAACCAACAGCCCAAGTACCCCAACCAGTCTTAGCGTTATCTTCATAATCTCGTTACGTCAAAATTCCTTGTGACGCCCCCACCAACACCACAGCGAATATCACCCAGTCGTTAATCACGTGAGCGCCGGTGGATACCCAAATGTTCTTGGTACGGATGTAGGCCAGTGACAACACCAATCGGGCGGTGCCGATGACGAGCAGGCATTGGAGCAGATTCCAGTGGTAAGACGGTAAATGCAACAGGCCAAAGAGGATCGAGGAGAGTAGCCAGGCGAGCAACACACTGTGCGTACGGGAAAGGCCGAACCGGCTGTGAGCGAAGTGAAGTACGGCCAAAAAGGGCACTATAGTCAGTAGCTCTTCGCCGAACAGCTGCGGCAGGGTCCGCAGGAAAAAGAGCGCCTTACCCTGAGTGTCTTGATCAGCCAATACATCAAACGCGGCGTTGGCATTAGCACCGAACACCTGCATTACCAGCAGCCCGACCACCCCGCTCACGATCAGGTTAAGAACGGCAAACCCCAGCATCAGCCCCAGATCCCGAAGGTGCAGGCGGCGAAACAGACTGGTCCAGTAAGGTCCAGCAACCAGCCGCAGCGCGAGCAGAGGAATACCCGGAAACAACAGTGCCCGAGCCGTCAAACCCCAGCCACTGGTGAGCACAGGCAGCGGAGCAGTCAGACAACCAAACCCCACCGCTACCGCGATCAGCAGGCACAGCCACTGGCCGCCAGACAGGGCGACAGGCTCACCGCAGAAAAATGGAAACGCCTCCCCTCGCCTCTCCAGCCAGGGGATGTGGTCATTGGCGGCCGCTGTCATGTTATCTCTCACCGGTGTCTCCCTTCACTTGTATCACCACCAGGTGGCGATACGCGCTCCCCGACGGTGATGGCCTTGCTCGCACGACAAAAACCGACACCTTATACGCCTGCTATCCAGCAAACACTGCCACAACGGCCCTGAACATGGCGAAGGCAAGCAGAACAGCCCCCAAAACCCTTGCTAGAAAACAGAGATGAGAGCCGAGATCACCGCCCTTCAGGTCTAACTCCTTAAGGCTCAGCTCAGACGCTACCACCTCAAAGGTGCTGTTATCGCCGTAGGGCTCCTCGACGTAAAATCATTGACCATTAAGCAGAAACTCACAAAACACGTCGGCATCGTTAAACCTCGGCCTGCCCCAAAACCTCCACCCTTCACAGGATTCGAGCATCCTGAAAAACCCACTCTGGAGACCTGTGCATTGCCCACTGCGAAGCACCTGAACTCGCCCTGGTCATTTATGTATTTTGGGCGCGCCAGGTAAAAAAGACACCTTCAGAACTAAAAGGCATCATTGCCCCCAAGATTATTTCTAAGCTCTTCTACATACCCCGGTTTGATCGGCGCGGCAGATGCGGCCTCAATGTATTGGGGATCAGACAATAAGTCCGCTCTCAGCCAAGTACCAGGGCGATTCCCTGCGGCATTATTAGTCACCTCAACCTTGTAATAGTAGTCAGCAACCTTTTGCGCGAATGGAAAATCGTTATGCAGATGCACCGCAAGGAAATAGACATCATCAACAACCATATAGATATAAAAATTCGGCTTATTAACTGGCACCCTTTGCGGGTCAAATGGCACGGAGATCTCGCCTCCAAGAACGGACACCAGCTCTCTTACCAAGTCACTTGATGGCGTTTTTTTGTGCTCATATGGCGGACCTCCCTGTGCGTATTTTTGCTGCTCTTGAATTGCTATATGCACATAGTGCGGATAATCCACTTCTCCCTGAAAAGGGTATTTACCCGTAATTGAATGATACTGCTCGATATAACCCGAAAGCACTTCCAGATCATTTAACCTGGCTATATCGAAATCATGCTGGAGGTCCTCGCTCGTCCCACTATCGAAAAAACCAAAAAGCTGCGCCATAGCCGTTACAGGAAAAGCCATAGCGATTATCAAAACCAACTTAAACATCCGTTTCATCTGTGCACCATCTAACGCCTCAATAACCGGCGTAGCTTTGCTGCGTCCGGCGCCGTAGGCGCGAAGTTGATTGACTCGTTAGGCATTTTCCAAGTGAGCTCTGAGTAAGGCATCCGCGCAGCCCATCTTTTGACCGTATTGACGTTGTAGAAATGCAGCAAACTTTCTTGATTTAACTTCGACAGTTAATCCATTTAGTTTTTTATTTGCGAGAAAACTAGGTAGTTCGTAGCTTGCAATAGATTCTTCTGAAATAGTAGACAACATCAAAGAATCAATCTCTCGCATACAAACCCTTGAAAGATTTATCAATGCAAAAACATCATTTACTTCAAATTCATCATAAGTTTTTTTGGAAAAATCAAAGCCATTCAATTTTGTTGGTTGCTTTGCCCAATAAGTGTTCAGGTGATTAGAGCCATTCTTTATCAGTGAACGATAACCATCACTCATTTCTTCTCGAACATGAGCTATATGATTTCTTCGTAACCGCAAGTATGCCATTGTTTTGATGAGGGCACTTTCTGGGGCTTTACCAAGCCAATGACTCAACTTCAGATTTAACTGCTCTTCAGGCTTTTCATCTTTTATATCATCATGAACTGACGGTGTTATGTTGGCACGAAACTCTTCAATTTCTTCAATGTAACTTAACAAATATTCGACTGAGGCAATAACACTCATACTCACTAGTGTGTGGAAGGCTTTAGTTCGAAACGCTGGTAAAGCTCCGATTTTGACATGAAGTCGTTCAGAAAAATCATTCTCAGGATACACTTCAGTTGTAAAGGAACCTGAAGCATCAGGTTCTAATCCTGAAAATATATTGTTTACTTCAATATCTGAGAATAGAAAATAGCAAAGCTGATCGTTCATGTCTTCTAGCTTTGACTCAAATTTTCTAAGTACTTTAGATTTCATTAATCTTTATCCAGATGCCTAACAGCTGATTGGACCGAAAGCTTTGCGATTGCATATCAGTGACTTCCGCATATCAACGCCCATTCGCCCGACTAAATTCATAAAAAACAAAACCTTGGCAACACATCACGCATTCGCTTGAGCGCTTCTTTTTCACGCCAAACATCACGTCCTCGCTCATCCCATACAGCCTTTTGCGCGCGCGACCGCGCCGAGCGCATAAGCGCCGGGATCGGGATACGAGGGGGAATCAGGGTTGGGTGTTGCTGCGAGGGTGGTGGCCATCCGTTGGTCCTGTTGCTGGCGTCATGCCTGCTTTGAACTTAGCGCGATTGTGGTGCGTGGTAAAGAGACGCTGGAAGGTTATTCGGCCTTCCAGCTCACGGGGTAAAGCATCTCTTCGCGGTAGCCGCTGAGGACGCGGCGCAGGCCGCTGAGGTCGGTGTCGAGCTGGCTGTCGCCGGTGTCCACCAGGAACGGACGGCCGGCGAGGCTGCGGAGTTTGGTTTTGGTGGCCACCACCAGCAGGTTGTCCAGCCCGACGGCGCGGATGATGCGGGGCGACAGTTGCTGATTGCCGCGTCCGAGTATGTGGCCCTGGCCGCCGATGGCGGTGACCAGTATGCGCCAGTCGCCGCCCTGCTCTACTTGTTCCCATAGCTGCTGCTCGGTGGCGTCGCGCAGGATGAGCTCGCCATCCTTGAGGACATCCACGCCTAGCAGGGTGCCTTCCAGCCCCATGGCTTCCAGCAGGCCGAGGGTGGTGGAGCCGGGGCCGAGGATCCAGCCGGTGTTGTCGTCTTGTTCTTCCTGCAGGCCGGCGGCGATGTCGTCGAGCACCAGGGTCTCTACTTCACGGCCGCCCTGTTTGACCTGCTGCACAAAGCGGCCCTCTTCCGGCACGGCCAGTTCGCCGTAATGACGTGTGCGCACCTGGCCGTTGCGAAAGGCCTGCTCGTCGATGTCGCGCACGTCGGCTTCACGCAAGCGCACCAGTTCGCCTTGTACCAGCAGCGCTACCAGCTCACCAGCGGCGCGCGGGTTGACGGCGTAAACACCGGAGTGAATTTTTACCCCGGCCGGAATGCCCAGCACCAGTTGAGTGCTGTCGAGCTGGTTGCAGATGTTGCGGGCGGTGCCGTCGCCGCCGGCAAACAGCAGCAGATCGACTCCTTGCTGGTGCATCTGCCTTGCGATGGTTTCGGTGTCTTCGGCGCTGGTGTGTGGCGGGTTGGTCAGTTGGCCGACCACCTCGGCGTCAAACCCCATGTCGGCCATCAGATCCGCGCCCATCGCACCGGGGGCGCTGAACAGTTGCAGCCGGTCGCCCAGCGGCAGCAGGTGCTCCAGTGTCTGCCGCACGCGGTTGTGCGCCTGTGGCTCGACGCCCATGGCCAGGGCGTCATCGGCGACACCGTCCGAGCCTTTCAGCGCAGCGCGACCACCCAGGCCGGCCAGCGGGTTGATGATCAGGCCAAGCCTGAAGCGAGTGTTGGGTGTGCTGTTTGTCATGTCACAAATCCGTCATGCCAGTGCCATATCCTGCCTGCAACTGGCGATCAACTTGGGAGACAACCATGAATGTGCATGCTCTGAAACCGTGCCGTGACAGTGCCGACATCCTGATTCATCCGTCCCATTGCGTGGGCGGCCATCTGATCGACGAAGACGGCCGCGAGATTGCCATCACCGAACAGATGATCCAGCAAGCCTGCCAGGAGCTGGAGCAACAGTGGGTGCCAGCGCGCCCGCGCTTCAGCGCTTGAATCCGGCGGCGGCAAGCAACGCCGCCGTTTCCTCCTGACCGCTGTGCCGCACCTCGACTTCGGGGCATTCGCGGCGTAGCGGGTATCCCTTACGCAGTGCATCAAAGGCCGCCGCGGTACTTTGCCCGGCCAAGGGCAGCATGGCCGCACGAAAGCGGGCGTCGTCATCGCGCACATCGTATACCTGCCGTAGCGACCGTTCGAGCAGCCACTGCGCTGGCGTGTCAGCGGCAAACTGCAGCTGTGCCCTGCCGGCGTCCGGTGCCAGGCTTTGCAACGTCAGTGGCGCGGGTACGCCGAGACTGGCACACAAGGCGCGGTAGATCTGTTCGGTGCCACGCAGTTTGCCATCCAGGCTGTAGCCGGCAATGTGCGGGGTGCCCAGGGCGCAGCCCTGCAGTAGCTCGCCGTCGACTTGCGGCTCTTGCTCCCAGACATCCAGCGCTACCTGCAGATCAGCCCGTTCGGCCAATACGGCTTTGAGCGCGTGATTGTCGATCACCGGGCCGCGACTGCTGTTGATCAGCCAGGCGCCGGGGCGTAGCGCAACCAGGCGGCCGGCATCCAGCAGGTGCCAGGTGGCATCAGGGCCGCTGTGAGTGAGCGGAACATGACAACTCAGCACATCACACTCGGCCAGCAGTTGATCCAGCGGAGCGAAACCTGACTCCCCGCGGTTGGCGCGCGGCGGGTCGCAGAGCAGACACTCAACCCCAAGCGCAGCGAGCGTTTGCGCCAAACGCCCACCCACCTCACCCACGCCGACGATGCCGACGCGGCGCGTGCGCCAGTCCAGCCCGGTGCGTTCACTCAGGGTCAGCAGGCAGCTGAGCACGTACTCGACCACGCCGCGGGCATTGCAGCCTGGTGCGCTGGCAACGGCAATGCCCGCCGCAGCCAGCCCCGGCAGATCAAGATGGTCAGTGCCGATGGTACAGGTGCCGACAAAGCGCACCGGGGTGTCCGCCAGTAGCTGCGGGTCTACCCGGGTAACCGAGCGCACCAGCAGCGCATCAGCGTCTAGCAGGTGCTCGCGGCCAATCTGCCGGCCCGGCAAGCGGGTAATACGGCCAAGCGGAGCAAAAAAGGCGTCCAGCAGGGGGATGTTTTCGTCAGCAACAATATGCATGGAAGATCACTTGAGCAGGCTTGATGCGTCCATTGTCGAGGGGGCGATGCGCGCTGTCCAGCCGGGCAGCCATGACGGTGCGTTCTTCTGCCACATGCAGTTTGTCGCATTGATGCAACATCCCTCTTGCGTCGAGACAGCGGCGCTGCTTAACTGCAAGTCAGAGTCTGGATGTGACTTTTCAGTCCGATAACCATTCCAAGCGTTTTTTCGAGGGACTCCCTCGTTTTGCAGGACCTGCCTGAGTACCGGAACGCACCGCGCACCGCCCACTGCGCCGCATCCGGGACTGTCCTCACCACCCTGTCGCCACGACCACAACAATGTCTATTATTCCGGCGCTGCCGCTGTGCGCCCCGGCGACCTTGCGCGTTTGCTCCAAGGCCCTTTGCCTGCACTGCCCTGTATCGCTCGTCCGCCGGGTCGAGCCACGCCAACACTGGAGACAGGGAATATGAAAGCAGAACACGACGTTGTGGAAACCCTGGGCGGCTTGCGCGTCCACACCCACTATTACAGCAGCCCGGCGCCTCAAGGCACGGTGATTCTGGTCAATGGCTCGCTGGCCACCACTGCCGCCTTTGCCCAGACGGTGCGCTACCTGCAGCCGCACTTCAATGTGGTGCTGTTCGACGAGCCCTACGCGGGTCAGTCCAAGCAGTACAACAGCAATCGGCGGCCGATTACCAAGGAGCAGGAAGCCAGCATTCTGCTGGAGCTGATCGAGCGCTATCGGGCCGATCACCTGATGTCCTTTTCCTGGGGCGGTGCCTCTGCCCTGCTGGCCCTGGCACAACGCCCGGCGCGTATCCGCAAGGCGGTGATTCTGGCCTTCTCGCCACTGATCAACTCGGCGATGCGCGACTATCTGGAGCGCGGCATCGACCTACTGGTCAATTGCGAGCGCAAGCCCCTGGGCGAGCTGCTCAACAGCACCATTGGCGAGCACCTGCCGTCACTGGTTAAGCGCTTCAACTTTCGACACATCGTCAGCCTGGACGAGCACGAGTACCACCAGATGGCCTTTCACGTTAGCCAGGTGCTGACCCAGGACACCCGCTGCTATCTGCGCGGCAGTGCCGATATCGACACGCCGATTCTGTTCGTCAACGGGGATCTGGACTGCTACACCAGTCCGGAGGATGCGCGGCATTTCAATCGCTATATCCGCCATTGCCGCTTTGCCACCGTACGCGGCGCAGGGCATTTTCTGGATATGGAAAGCCGCGAGGCTTGGGCGCAAACCCGTGATGCGGTGCTGGGTTATCTGGCGCCCAGTCTGGACACTGTCGGCGAGCCGGCTGAGCGCATCAGCAGCATTGGCGGCGCACGGGTGGTGCCGCTGCCGGTATGAGGCTCAGACCTCCTCCAGCAAGGCAGACCAGGCTACGTCGGGACGGTAATGGGCGAGCAGCGCGGCACTGTAACGCTGCGGGCGCTCGCCCAGCCCAGCGCTGAGATAGGCACGGGCCTGCTCACGCACGCGGGCGCGGAACGGCGCCGGGTCGGTGGCTTCGCCACTGAGGTTATCGGTGCTCACATCAAAGCGGTGTCCCGCCGCCAGACAGAAGATCAGCTCCAGCGCCTGGGGCTTGACCTCAACCTGCTCGAAGGTGCGCTGCTGCTCGGCACTGCGGCCATCCGGCGCGTACCAGTAGCCAAAATCCGGCAGCAGTCGCCGCTCGGCACCAGCCACGCACCAGTGCGCCACTTCATGCAGCGCGCTGCGAAAATAATCCCGGGTAAAGAGAATGCGATGATGCGGCTCGCTGGCGTCGGCGGGGAGATATTCGGGTTCGGGATAGCCGCCACGCAGGCAGGTGTTGTAATCCGCCAGAAAGCAGTTGTCGAACAGCGTGATCAGATCCTGACAGTGGTGTTGCATGGCGTTGGGCACGACTGAAAAGTTGGCTGGACATTAGCAGCTAAATTGCTAGCATGGCTGGTTTTTTGGCAGCCAGTCAGCACATGAACCAGACACCTCCCCAACCCGCAAGGGCGCGCATTGTAACAGAGCTGCGAGCATTGATTGTGCTGGTGCTGCCGATCATTGCTGCGCAGATGGCGCACACGCTGCTGGGCTTTGTCGATACGGCGATGGCCGGTCGCGTCAGTGCCGAGGCGCTGGCGGCCGTGGCACTGGGCAACTCCTTCTGGATTCCGACGCTGCTGTTTCTCACCGGGGTGATGATGATCGTCACCTCCAAGGTGGCCGCGGCGAGCGGCGCCGGGCGTCTCGGCCAGACCGGCGCGCTGGTGCGCCAGGGTGCCTGGCTGGGGCTGATTCTCGGGCTGCTGTGTCTGCTGTTCCTCAACCTGATGCGCCCGGTGCTGATCTGGATGAAGGTCGACCCGCAGCTGGTGCCGGTCACCCTGGACTATCTGCTGGCGATTTCCCTGGGCTTTCCGGCGGTAGGCCTGATGCTGGCGCTGCGCGGGCTGACCGATGGGCTGTCGCGCACCAAGCCGGCCATGCTGATCGGCTTTATCGGGCTGGTCATCAACGTGCCGGCCAACTATGTGCTGGTCTACGGCAAGTTCGGCTTCCCGGCGATGGGCGCGGTGGGTTGCGGGGTGGCAACGGCGCTGGTGATGTGGGCGATGCTGGGTTGCATGCTGTTTCACCTGAAACGCGCGCGCTTTTATCAACCCTGTGGGCTGTTCGAGCATTTTGACTGGCCGCATGCACGCACCCAGGGTGAGCTGATTGGACTGGGCTTTCCCATCGGTATCGCACTCTTCGCCGAGACCAGCATGTTTGCCGTGATTGCCCTGCTGATCGGCAGCCTGGGTGCGGTGGTGGTGGCCTCGCATCAGGTAACCATCAACTTCTCTTCATTGGTGTTTATGGTGCCCTTCAGTCTGGGGCTGGCTATTACCGTGCGCGTGGGCCACAACCTGGGCCGCAGCGGTGCACGCGCTGCCATGCTCGCCACCAAGGTCGGCCTGGTCTTGGCGCTGGTGTTCGCCGCACTGGCCGCCACCGCCATGTACACGTTGGCGCAGCAGATTCCGCAGATCTATACCGATGACCGTGACGTCATCAGCCTGGCCGCCAGTCTGCTGGCCCTGGCCGCGCTGTATCAGTTTTCCGATGCTGTCCAGGTCGCCTGCGCTGGTGCGCTGCGCGGCTTTCAGGATACCCGTCTGCCGATGCTGTTGACGATGATTGCCTACTGGCTGATCGGCCTGCCCGCTGGCTGCATCCTCGGGCTGACTGACTGGCTGGGCCCGGCGCGCGGGCCTGCCGGCTTCTGGCTCGGGTTGATCGTCGGCCTGAGCAGCGCCGCGCTGTTTCTGGGCCTGCGCCTGCGTGCTGTCGGGCGCAAACCTGGCCTGCAACACGGGCTGGGGCAGCGCCAGGCAGACGCGGGACAATAAGGGCGGAGCGTGGTCCGCCGCGCCAAATAGCCACCGCCGCATGACGATTGCCAGGCGGCTTCCCTATACTGTGCCCATGCGCCTGGCCACCTTATTTATCACTCTGCTGAGCACTCTGCTGCTGACCGGCTGCCAACCACAACCGGCGGCCGAGCAGCAGATGGAAAATTACCTGGATCGCCTGGGCCGGGTGCTCAGGCAGGACTGGCAGCCCTTTTCCGCTGACAGCCTCAGTCGCTACCGGCTGCCCGAGCGCCGCGACAGCCTTTACAGCATTGCCCCTGAGCGTATCGGTTTGCTGGATCTGCTGGTTGACGTCAACCCGTGCAGGCCATTGCAGCAGCGCGTAGCCGAGCGCAACAGCGTGCTCGGCAAGGTCATGCCCTGGAGCAGCCGGCTGGCTTACGAAGGCGAGCTGCTGCGTGCGATGGAGCAATGCCTTGGCACCCTGAGCGAGCCCGACCAGCAACCACTGCGCAACGAACTGAGCGCCATTGCCGAGCGCAAGCGCAGCCAGCTGCCGCAGGTCTACTGGAACACCATCAATACCAGTACCGAGCTGGCCAGCTACCTACGCTTTGCCGACACGCCGTTACCCGTGCAGGAGCAGCCGCTGGATGACACCGCCGCGCTCGCAGCGCTGCAACAATTGACCAGCATCGGTGCCGCCCTGCCAGCGCAGCTACCACCGGAACTGGAGCAGATCGAGCAGCCTCTGCAAACCCTGCAGCGCAGCCCCAACGGCAGTCAGCTGATCACCGCCCTCGCCCAGACCCGCCACGGCCTGCAGCAAGCCACCGCCATGCTGCAGGCACAGCCGGGCCGCTACCTGTGCCCCATGGGCACGCCTTCGGCGCGGTCCAAGGTGCTGCTCAATGTGTTTGTGCTGTTCTATGCAGGCGAGATTCAGCCGTATCTGGCCCAACTGCAGCGTCTGGGGCAGCCTTGGTCAGAATCCGTCATCGCGCTGCGCGCGGTGCCCGGCATTCCGCCCGCCACCGCCGCTGCGCTAGACCAACTGGCCGGCACGCCGCAGAGTCTATGGGAGCAATACCAGGCGGCGCTCAAGGCCCACACGGATGCCTGGCAGCAACAACTCGGCGCCTGTCAGTCCCAACCGGGGCAAGCAGGCTGGGAGCAAAGAGACCAGCACAGCGCCGACTGACTCGGCCTGCGCCCTGGCAATCAGCCCGCCTTGCGAATCAGGTAATGAAAGATCCCGTCGCTCTCATGCTGCTCCAGCAGCTCATGGCCGAGAAAGCTGCAGAAGCGCGGGATATCGCGCTGGGTGGAGGGGTCGGTCGCAAGCACCTGCACCAACTCACCCGCGGCGACATCGCGCACCGCGTTGTGCAGCATCATCACCGGCTCCGGGCAGGTCAGCCCGCGGGTATCCAGGGTTGTAGCGGCAGAATCGGACATAACAAGGCTCGGCTAAATCAACAAGTTGGCGATTATCCCGCAATCATCCCGGGCTTGCCAGACGGCCGGTAGCGACCGACACTGAAGTCAGAGTAACAACGCCCCCGCGAGGGTAAGGAAGCAAGATGATCAAAGTGTTGATTGAACGTGTGATTGCAGAAGGTCTGGAACAACCCTACGAAGAAGTCGCCCGCCGTGTCCTGGCTGCCGCAGTGCAGTCACCCGGCTTTATCTCCGGCGAATCCTTTCGCGATATGGAAGAACCCAACCGCCGTATCATCATGGTCACGTGGCAAAACATGCATTCCTGGCAGCGCTGGGAAAGCTCGGAATCACGCCGCGACAGCATCAGCGCCTTTGCACCGATTCTGCTGGAAGAAGAGAAGATCAGCCTGCTCGAGCCGCTGTAACCCCGCAACTGCGCGACCCTCTGCGCGCTACGGCCGAGCGCTCGCTCGGCCGCTGCACCTGCCCCTGCCCCTGCTAGCGCAACGCGCGAATATGGCAGGTCACTTCTTCCCGGTCGGTGTAGAGCTGCTTGCAGCCAATGTCTGCGCGCACACCGGCTTCATCCAATGCGTCCTGAATGTGCCCCAGGCACTGCATCACTTCCTGGTAGCGCTGCTTCATCGGCAGCTTGAAGTTGATGATCAGTTCGCGGCAGTAGCGCTGTCCAATCCACTTGGCTGCCAGGGCACTGCTGCGGGCCGGCTTGTCGACAATGTCGCAGACCATCCAGTCCACCGTGCGCTTGGGCCGATACATGTAGCCGTCACCCTGCACGTGCTCCACCTGACCGCTGTCCATCAGACGGCGATCCATCGGGCCGTTGTCCACTGCGGTCACGTTCATCAGGCGATTGACCAGCTGCCAGGTCCAACCACCGGGGGCGGCGCCCAGGTCAACGGCGGTCATGCCGGCTTTCAGACGGCTGTCCCAGTCATCACGCGGAATAAAGTGGTGCCAGGCCTCTTCCAGTTTCAGGGTCGAGCGGCTGGGCGCTTCACGCGGCACTTTCAGGCGCGGAATGCCCATCGGCCAGGGCGCGCCGTTGTCGGCCCAGGACCAGCCGACAAACACTTTCTGACCGCTCTGAAAGCACAGGTGCAGGCGCGGCAGTTCGGGCTTGTTGGGGCGCACAAAGCGGGTCTTGGTGAGCGAGCGTTCCAGCGGGCCTTTCAGCTTTTTGGTTAATGCAGCCAGCGCCTTGCCATCGTTGGTATCAGCGGTTTCCAGCCACATCAGCGAGGCAATGTGCCCCTGGGCGCAGGCGGTGATGATCGGGCTGACGCGGTCTTCCGGGTCCAGCTCCAGCCAGCTGCCAACCGCCCACTGGCGGGTAAAGATCAACTGCTGAAAGTCGATGGCCCGCATCAGTTGCTCGGCCTCGCCGGGCTCCGGGCAGACAAAGCGCACCAATGCGCTGCCATCCTGGGTCACCGGATAACCGGCTATGCCCTGCTCGGCCGCCAGCTCCTGCATCTCGGCGGCCGCCTCCCCTTCAAAGCCTGGACGGCAATGTAGCAACAATTCCTGCATGTCTCGCTCCCGCTGGATGATCGGGCGCTACTGTACAGGCAGCGGCAAGTTGGTTGAAGTGCCGCCGGGCTGATCAGGCCGTATACGGCGCGCTGCGGCCTACTTGGCTACGAATTTGGCTGCGCAACTGCGCAAGTGCGGCAAGCGCGCTGCGGGCCAGGGCACTGGCAGCAAACTCAAGGCGACTGTCCGCCAGCCACAGACGCGACCGCAAGCGTCCATGCAAGTCTGCCAGCATGGGCGTCAGCGCGGCGCTATCCAGTGCGGGGCGGCCCAGCGAGTCGACTACGCCCAGCGACAGCACCTTGTAGGCCGGCAGACGATCAAGCAATGGCACCAGCTGACGCTCGCCGTCGAGCAGGTCAACATGCAGCCCATCCACCGGCAAACTGCAGGCCAGCCCCAGATTTTCGTGCAGCAGCCCACCGGGACAGGCCAGCAACAACTGCAACGGGACCCGTTGCAGGCGATTGTAGGCACCCTCAAAGGCCGCGCCCCAGGGCTGCGGCAAGTGCTGCAGCAACAGCGGCTCATCCAGTTGTACCCAGTCCACGCCTGCGTCGGCCAGGGCCAGCAGCAGCGCATCGTATCGATCCAGCGTGGCGCTCAGGCGCTCCAGCGCGTCGGGGACCTGCCACAACAGCGACAGGGGGCCGGGCAACACCACTTTCACCTGATAACCAAGCCCATGCGCCTGAGCAACCTGCCCCAGCAGGTCCTGAAGATCAGCCGGCAGGTCAGCCAACGCCAGGGTCACGCGCGGCAAACCCGCAGCGGCCTCGGCGTGCCAGCGGGCATAGGGAGAGCGGTTGGCGGAACGGGTCAGTGTGTGCAGCCCGGGCATGGGCAAATCCTCGCTTGGGTGTCTGGACGCTATGCTCGCGCCACCTACATGCTGAATCAAACTCATATGCTTCATGCTATAGTTCGATTTTTCTCATATAGACGATACCCCGCCATGCTGGAACTCCGCCATCTGCGTACCCTTAGCACCCTGCGTGATGCCGAAACCTTGGTCGAGGCGGCTGAGCGCCTGCATCTGACCCAGTCCGCACTGTCCCATCAGCTCAAGGATCTGGAAGAAAAGCTCGGCATGACGCTATTCGTGCGCAAGACCAAACCCGTACGCTTTACCAGTGCCGGCCTGCGCCTGCTGCGCCTGGCCGACAGCCTGCTGCCGCAGGTACGGCAGGCCGAACGGGATATTCAGCGACTGGCGGGTGGCCAGGCCGGACGGTTGCACATGGCGATCGAATGCCACAGCTGCTTTCAATGGCTGATGCCGACCATCGACCAGTTCCGCAACGCCTGGCCTGAGGTGGAGGTGGATTTTGCCTCGGGCTTTTTCTTTGCCCCGTTGCCGGCACTGGCCCGCGGCGATCTGGACCTGGTGGTCACCTCAGACCCGCTGGACATCGAAGGCATTACCTACGTGCCGCTGTTCACCTATGAGGCCTTGCTGGCGGTGAGCAACCAGCACCCGCTGAGCACGGTGAACCACATACGCCCGGGCGACCTGGAAAGCGAGGTGCTGATTACCTATCCGGTCGAGCGTGACCGGCTCGACATCTTCAAGCAGTTTCTCGACCCGGCTGGTATCGAGCCGGCCAGCGTGCGCACCGCCGAGATGACCGTGATGATGATGCAACTGGTCGCCTCCGGCCGCGGTGTCTGCTGCCTGCCCAACTGGGCCATGGCCGAATACCTGCACAAGGGCTACGTCACCGCCCGCCGGCTGGGCCCCGAAGGGCTATTCGGCACGCTATACGCGGCGGTACGTGACGACATGATGGAAATGCCGTACCTGCAGGACTTTCTGCTGACCGCCAAGGACACCTCCTTCGCCACACTGGAAGGCGTCAGCGCGCGCAGTGGCGACTAAAAAACGGTACATTTGCGCCCCCCATGCGGGTGAGACGGCAGAAACATCTCCACCCGCATCGCCAGAGCAAAAACACTGAGGATCAATGCGTTATATCTCACTTCTCGATATCTCGGGAGGTGTAGCCATGTGCAACTAACCCGTACAGGCGACTTTACGACCTCCTTGAGACAACTACCTTGACTGTCTTGCAGATGAGCGCGCTGCGCCACTGCATGAATTCCGGACAACAACAGAAAAAGGATACAGTCATGAAAGCACCCCTGTTCAAGCTGGCTGCGCTCGCCCTCGGCATGTCCCTCTCCAGCGCTGCGCTGGCCACCAACCCGGGCGGCGGTGGCGGCGGCAGCAACCCCGATACCGGCACTGGCTTCCCTGGCGTCAGCAGCTTCAGCGCTGACGGCTCGTTCTCGACTACCAACGGCAGTGCAGGTCTGAGCTGCACCGTATACCGTCCGTCCACGCTGGGTGCCAACGGCCTGAAGCACCCGATTATCGTCTGGGGCAACGGCACCACCGCCTCGCCCAGCACCTACAGCGGGATTCTTGATCACTGGGCCAGCCATGGCTTTGTGGTGATCGCCGCCAATACCTCCAACGCCGGCACCGGCCAGGAGATGCTCGACTGCGTTGACTACCTGACCACCCAGAACAACCGCAGCACCGGCACCTACGCCAACAAGCTGGATCTCAACCGCATCGGCGCCGCCGGTCACTCACAGGGCGGCGGCGGGACCATCATGGCCGGCCAGGACTATCGCATCAAAGTCACCGCCCCTTTCCAGCCGTACACCATTGGCCTGGGGCACAACAGCAGCTCACAATCCAATCAGAACGGCCCCATGTTCCTGATGACCGGCAGCGCCGACTCCATCGCCAGCCCAACGCTGAACGCGCTGCCGGTCTACACCCGCGCCAACGTGCCGGTGTTCTGGGGTGAACTGTCCGGTGCCAGCCACTTTGAGCCCGTGGGTAATGCGGGTGACTTCCGTGGCCCCTCCACCGCCTGGTTCCGTTATCACCTGATGGATGACGCCAGCGCAGAAAGCACCTTCTACGGCAGCAACTGCGACCTGTGTACCGACAACGACTGGGACGTACGTCGCAAAGGCATCAACTAACCGCAAGCCCCTGAGCCATTCCGGCAGTCACCCTGTCGGGATGGCGACAGGTTGCAGCACACCTGCTGGTGTATCCTCTGGCCAGCCAAGACAACAACAGAGGATTGCCCCATGTCAGACTCCCCCCGCAAAGTCGCCGTGGTCACCGGCGCCGGCACCGGTATCGGTCGCGCCACGACCATCGCCCTGCTCAAGGCTGGCTACCATGTCGCGCTGGCCGGACGTAACGCCGACAAACTGCACAAAACCCTCGACGGCCTAGGCGCCCTGGCAGACAACACCCTGATCATCGCGACCAACGTGCGCGACCCGGCATCAGTCGAAGCGCTGTTCGCCGAGGTAAAAAGCCACTGGGGTCGCCTGGACCTGCTGTTCAACAACGCTGGAACCGGCGCACCGCCGCTGCCACTGGAAGAGCTGAGCTATGAGCAGTGGCAAGCCGCCCTGGAAACCAATCTCAGCGGCGCCTTTCTGTGTACCCAGCAGGCCTTTCGCATCATGCGCGAACAAGCCCCGATGGGCGGCCGCATCATCAACAATGGCTCGATTTCCGCTACCTCTCCGCGCCCCAATTCGGCGCCCTACACTGCCTCCAAGCACGGCATGACCGGCTTGACCAAAGCCACCTCCCTGGACGGGCGCAAGTACAACATCGCCTGCGGCCAGATTGACATCGGTAATGCCGCTACCGAGATGGCCGCGCCCATGGCACGCGGTATCCCACAGGCCAACGGCGAGATCGCGGTCGAGCCGACCATGGATGTCGAGCACGTTGCTCAGGCGGTGGTACACATGGCCGAACTGCCGCTTGAGAGCAACGTGCAGTTCATGACCATCATGGCGACCAAGATGCCCTTTATCGGCCGCGGCTGATCCTCGGGCTCCGGTGCCCATGCCGGAGCCTGCTCCCGGCGGGCGTATTGCCTTGAGACGGCGGGCCGATTTCTGTCACCGGCGCGATAGGGCAGCATGCGACCAAAGTCTGATACGCTCCTCACATATTCATCTTCTGTTACCAATGATGCAGGTACGGGACACTTTCCATCTTGGTATCACCATTGTTACCATGGCAATCGGTGCAACAACGCACCCGCTATATCGCCACGGAAAAGACAATGACAAGCCAGCAGACTCCGCTCTCCCTCGCCCTCTCCAAACGCAAGTCCGAAGAACGTGCCACGCCGATCACTGCCTTTCGCATGGCTCGCAGCTGGTGGCTTGAGGGGCGCCGTCTGAACCTGTCGCAGTTGGCTGAAGAGTTGGGCATTGGGCGCGCCACCCTGATGCGCTGGGTCGGCAACAAGGACCTGCTGATGGGCGAGATTCTCTGGTCGCTCTACAAGCGCATCTACGACGAAGCGATTGCCCGCGCAGAACAGACGCCCGGCCTCAAGGGCATCGACTTTCTGACCCAGATCTATGAAGACATCAACATTGCACTGATCAACGCACGGCCCATGTACGACTTTCTGCAAGCCGAACCGCAGTGGGGCCTGCAGCTTCTGACGGCGCGCAGCTCCGGTTTGCAGGAACGCCTGATCGGCACCTGGGAAAAGATGTTTGAAGAGGCCATCGCTGCGGGTCACATCAAGCCCGAAATGGACCCGCAAAGCCTGGCGCTGTACATCGTGCGCATCGGTGAAAGCGCCATTTACTGTGACCTGATCTGCGGCCGCAAGCCCGAGCCGGGCCCGGCAACAACCGCCTTCCGCCTGCTGGTCAACGGCCACCAGAACTGACTCCCCATCGGACGCGGCTTGCCGCGTCCCTCGGCCCAGGGTTTGGCCTTATCAGGGCACCGGTGCATTTACCGGCTCAGATGTGCAGACGCACCGGCCAGTCGATGATAAAGGCCGCGCCGCCCAGATCACGCGAGCCCTCTACCCGCGCATAACCCCGGTGCCAGTAGGCGATACGCCGTACGATGGACAAGCCCAAGCCATAACCACCGCTGGAGCGCGTGCGGCTGTCATCCAGGCGCAGAAAGGGCGTGAATATCCGCTCGCGATAGTCTTCAGGAATACCCGGTCCATCATCCTCGACAATCAGCCGGCAGCGGCCGTTAACCACCCGGGTGCTGATGCGCACCTGGCTGCTGGCGTGACGCGCCGCGTTGCTGACCAGATTGGTCAGGGCACGGTGCAGATAACGTGGTTCGGCGTCGATGGCGTGGGCGCGGCCGTTGGAGCGGTCGACATGGCTGATCTGCACGCGAGAGGTCAGCGGCTCCAGCTCCAGCATGACCTGCTCGACCGTGGCCAGCACATCAACCGGCTGCAGCGTCAGGGCCGGCGCCCCCTGCTCCAGGCGTGCGTAGGTGAGAATCTCGTCGACCAGCTTGTCCAGCTCGGTCAGGTCGCCGTCCATGCTGTCCATATAGCGGCGCTTGGCATCGTCGCTATCGGCCGTCTCGACCATCTCCAGGCCAAAGCGCAGCCGCGCCACCGGTGTGCGCAGCTCATGCGAGACCGCGCGAATCATCTCCTGCTGAATCTGCATCACGCGCTGCAGGTGCTCGGCCATATCATTGAAGGCACGGGCCAGGCTGCCCACCGAGTCGGTACTGATGACTTCTGCGCGGGCATCAAGATTGCCGCGGGCAATGTGGGTGGCCGCCGACTCCAGATTCATCAGCCGCTGCTCCAGCTGACGCACCAGCAGGTAGATAAGCAGGCCGCTGAGCGACAGCGCCAGCAGGCCGGTCATCAGCAGCATCTCGGGCGGATACTCCTCCATCTGATAGACCGGCCCCAGGCTCAGCACCCAGTTGGTGTCCGGGATTTTCATGTACATCATCATCGAGTTGCCATCCGGCCCCAAGCTCAGCACGGTATCGAACTCGTCCAGCCGCCGACGCTGATCGACATCCAGATCCGTCTCGTGCAAACGGGTCAGATTAAGCGGGAAACCGAACCCCTTGGCACGGCGCAGCCGTTGCAGCCAGGTCGGCATGTCCGTCTCGGGGTGACGTACCAGTTCGTCGGCGATCAAAAACAGCGTCGCGCGGCCCAACTGCTCGGAGATGCGTTCAATGTCGGCGGTCAGCACCTGCTGGCGACTCAGGTCCACCAGGCTGTAGACCCGCGCCTGGGATGGCCCGGAACTGCGCACCAGCACGCGGCCCTGGATCAGGCGCGCCCAACTGGTGGAGTCCAGCGCCAGCGCATCCAGCGAGTGCAACTCCAGCGGCACACCGATCAGGCGCATCCACACCGCCATGGCCTTCTGCCGCTCGGCGTCATCCATGGGTTCCAGGTTATCGGCCATCAGCCGAAAGGTGCCGGTGGCCACCCGTTCGCGAAAGTCTTCAGCGCGCACATCGTTGATCAGGCGGATGCTGATCAGCGCCAGGCAGGACACGGCAATCAGCACCAGCAGCATGCCGCCGTAGATGCGCAGAAAAATCGAGTTCACGCCTGGTCCGGGCCGGGGGCAACAAACAGATAGCCCTTGCTGCGCACGGTCTTGATCAGACGCGGCATGTCCGGGTCATCGCCAATCTTGGGGCGGATGCGCGAGATGCGTACGTCGATGGAGCGGTCCTGACCGTCGTACTCGATACCGCGCAGAGCGATAAAGATCTCTTCGCGGCTGAGGATACGCCCGGCATGGCTGGCCAGCAGCCAGAGCAGGTCGAACTCGGCGCCGGTCAGCTCGATCAGCTCGCCGCACAGCCAGGCTTCGCGACGGTCGTTGTCGACCACCAGCTCGCCAAACTCCAGGCGACTGGGCGCTGCGCTGCTGTCGCTCTCGCCGCTGCGGCGCAACAGCGCCCGGATCCGTGCCAGCAGTACCTGCGGACGCACGGGTTTGTTGACGTAGTCGTCGGCGCCCAGCTCCAGACCGGAAATATGGTCATCGTCTTCGCTGCGCGCGGTCAGCATCAGGATCGGCCGGGAGAATCCGGCGTCACGCACCCGGCGACAGATCGACAGGCCGTCTTCGCCAGGCAACATCAAATCCAGTACCACCAGGTCCGGCTGGCTGTCCAGAATGCGCTGTACGGCCAGAGCGCCGTCAGCCTCAATGGACACCGACAGTCCCTGCACCTGCAGAAACTCGGCGATCAGGCCGGCCAGTTTGTGGTCGTCCTCTACAATCAGGATGTTACTGCTATCTGTCTCCACCCCTGCTCTCCGGCTATTCAACGACTGCAAACAGCCGGCGATTGTAGCACCCGCTCAACGCCGGACTACAACGCCGGGACGAAACACTGATTTCCGCTGTTGACATACTGCCCCGATTCGCACAGCCAACGGCCGCAAATCACAGCAAATCCGACGCCTTCAAGGGTTGACAAAATCCATTGCGCAGACCCCATCACAGATTCAAAAAAAGCCGCCAAACGGTCAAACATGCCCCTAGCCCGCAGCATTGCTGCCTTGCCGCCAGACCGGCCATTCAGGCCCAGAAAAAAACCACTAAATAGTCACTTGCCTCCGAATAAAACACACACTATCTTGTGTCGAACTCAAGGCCGATCACCACATATTGATCAAATTATCGACACCGCTACGCACAAAAATTGATCAGTTCGGCACCGTAACAGAGCATTAACGCCCCTCACCAGGCGCAATACGTACAGCATCTCGTGTCCACGACCAGAAAGGAGTTTGTCATGCAGGTCAACCCGACGCCCCCCTCTACCTCCTCCAGCAATCTGCATGGCGAGGAACAACAGGACTCCGACCTGCAGCTCAGCGCTCCCGGTCAGTTGCGCGTTATCAAGCGCAACGGCACCCTGGTGCCCTACACCGACGACAAGATCCGCATCGCCATGACCAAGGCCTTCCTGGCCGTGGAAGGCAGCCAGGCCGCCTCGTCCTCGCGTATTCGTCAGACCGTCGATGACCTGACCGATACCATCAGCGCCATCTTCAAGCGTCGCCTGCCCTCCGGCGGCACCCTGCACATCGAAGAAATCCAGGATCAGGTCGAACTGGCCCTGATGCGTTCCGGTGAGCAGAAAATTGCCCGCAGCTACGTGCTGTACCGCGAAGAGCACGCCCGCCAGCGCCAGGAGCGCCAGGCCACAGCCCCCGCCGATGCCCACCCGAGCATCCGCGTGACCCTGCCCGACGGCAGCCGTCAGCCGCTGGACATGGGTCGCCTGCGCACCGTCATCAGCGAGGCCTGCGACGGCCTGGCCGAAGTCGATGCCAACCACATCGAGCAGGAAACCCTGAAGAACCTGTACGACGGCGTCACCCAGCTGGACGTCAACACCGCCATGGTGATGACCGCCCGCACCCTGGTTGAGCGCGAGCCCAACTACAGCCAGGTGACCGCTCGCCTGCTGCTGGACAACCTGCGCGCCGAGGCCCTGAGCCACCTGCAGGTTGCCGCCAGCGCCACCCACAGCGACATGGCCACCCTGTACGCCAAGGCCCTGCCGGTCTACATCCAGACCGGTATCGAGTACGAACTGCTCGACCCCAAGCTGAACGAATTCGATCTGGAGCAACTGGGCGCCGCACTGGACCACAACCGTGACCAGCAGTTTGGCTACCTGGGCCTGCAGACCCTGTACGACCGTTACTTCCTGCACCGCGACGGCACCCGTATCGAGCTGCCGCAGTTCTTCTTCATGCGCGTGGCCATGGGTCTGGCGATCGAAGAAGCCGACCGTAACGCCCGTGCCATCGAGTTCTACAACCTGCTGTCCAGCTTTGACTACATGGCGTCTACCCCGACCCTGTTCAACGCCGGCACCCTGCGTCCGCAGCTGTCTTCCTGCTACCTGACCACCGTGCCGGATGACCTGTCCGGTATCTACAAGGCCATCCACGACAACGCCATGCTGTCCAAGTTTGCCGGCGGTCTGGGCAACGACTGGACACCGGTTCGTGCCATGGGCGCCTACATCAAGGGCACCAACGGCAAGAGCCAGGGCGTCGTCCCCTTCCTGAAAGTGGTCAACGACACCGCGGTTGCGGTCAACCAGGGCGGCAAGCGCAAGGGCGCGGTCTGCGGCTACCTGGAAACCTGGCACCTGGATATCGAAGAATTCCTCGAGCTGCGCAAGAACACCGGTGACGACCGCCGTCGTACCCACGACATGAACACCGCCAACTGGATTCCGGACCTGTTCATGATGCGCGTCTTCGATGACGGCAACTGGACCCTGTTCTCGCCCTCTGACGTGCCCGATCTGCACGACCTGACCGGCAAGGCCTTCGAAGAGCGTTACGAGTACTACGAAGCGCTGATCGAGTACGACAAGCTGAAGCTGCACAAGACCCTCAAGGCGCGTGACCTGTGGCGCAAAATGCTCAGCATGCTGTTCGAAACCGGCCACCCGTGGCTGACCTTCAAGGACGCCTGCAACCTGCGCAGCCCGCAGCAGCACGTGGGCGTGGTGCACTCCTCCAACCTGTGCACCGAGATCACCCTGAACACCAACCAGGAAGAAATCGCCGTGTGTAACCTGGGTTCCGTGAACCTGGCCCAGCACGTAGACGAAAACGGCCTGGATATCGAGAAGCTGCAAGGCACCATCAACACCGCCGTGCGCATGCTCGATAACGTCATCGACATCAACTAC
>Ga0115011_10000369_pt1 | contig 38490 bp, 53 predicted proteins | sample TroAtlMetagenome_2_FD_88705 | JGI IMG/M metagenome (GOLD analysis project Ga0115011, IMG submission 88705) | Marine eukaryotic phytoplankton communities from Atlantic Ocean - Tropical Atlantic ANT8 Metagenome | ecosystem: Environmental > Aquatic > Marine > Oceanic | place: Tropical Atlantic... | reverse complement strand
ATAAACTGGGACAAAGTCCTACGCAAATCTTAACACTGGGGGCATCTAGCCCCCTTCTTATTACAGGAGCATACAATGAACAACACTATCAAAACATGGATACAAACAAACAAAGGAGCATACGGATACTTCATCGTCCAAGTGTGGCACGACACAGAAACAGGTGAATATGAAACCGACAGAGTATCTGATTCAATGGAGCAATACCAATTCCCTACTGAAAGGGAGGCTATCAGGGACTTCGAGAAAGGGAACCGCGATGAGTATAAGAGTATCAATCGCTCTTGGGAGGTAAAAGAAGGGTGTTATCGTTGGTAACGAACCTATCTCACGCCCTTCAGGCTATTGGCGCTGGTCACTCGGCGCCTTTTCTTTTTTAACCACCCTAGAACAATGCCTAACTACTATCATCAATGCCGAGGCCCTACCGGACCGAGTCTGCATTGTCCAGAAAATCTGGTTCCGCGTGTTCCACGACTCTGTGCCCATGTGGAACCGCCAAGTGGAACCAAGATTTTCGCTATAACCATGCATGCTACGATGCTACTGCATCCATGCTGGTTCCATGGTTCCATGAACTGCAGGTTGCACCCTGCCATCGGACACCGGACCGAGAACATTGGTTAGTTTTTAAATAACCTTTTTTTCGTGGAACCAGTGGAACCAAGTCATTAAACACCGGTTTAATAACGCTAATCGTGTTCCACGGCTCGTGGAACCATGTGGAACCAGTGGAACCACATTCCCGACCCGCTCGCTCCCCTTGGTCGCTCGCTCTTGAACGGTGAACAAGTTCACTCGTTCTCTTTTATCTTGAGGGTAAGTTAATCAACCAAAGGAGAATAAAATGAACAAACTTAAAACAATTAAAAACAATCAGGACCCTGACAACGGGCTCTGCTATGTTCACAAACATCTAGCCGACGGCACAATCGTCTATGAAGAGCCGGAGATTAAGATGACAACCTGCCAACACCCTGAGTGTGCACACAGGCTAGAGAGCGAAGCCATCGACCAGATGATTTTCCCTAGCTATTGCACTAGCGACGGCGAAGGCTGGTGGATTTGCGTCCCATGTGCATACAAGTGCGGGCTTTGGGCCTAAACCACAGCTCGGAGAACGGGGAACTCGAAGACTTAGTTCCCTCGTTCTCTTTTATCTATAAGTAAGTTAATTAAATCCTAGGAGGATATTATGATTGAACTATTATTATTCATACTCGGCTTAGTATTCGGCTTCATGGCTGGATACCTTGCTATGTGCATCACAGTTTGTGAGGCTTCATGGACTGAGATTTACAAGCTCAGGTCCGAATACAAACGCGATGTGTCTAAGTATCGCGAATGGGAGAGGGAGCAATAAGCTCTCTCATCTCGAGGGGGGAGCAACAAGTGGCTTCCCCCCATTTTATCTATAAGTATATTAATTAAGGAGTAAATTATGTTTAAAGTAATTATTGCAGGTGGTCGTGATTTTGATGATTATGATCTTGTTAAATCTAAATTAGATAATCTCTTGGTCAATCGTGATCCTGTTGAGATTGTCTCAGGCACTGCTCGTGGTGCAGATAAATTGGGCGAGCGTTACGCTTATAAAACCAACTTACCTGTTGCACGCTTTCCAGCTAATTGGCAGTTGTATGGCAAGTCAGCTGGTTATAAACGCAACGCTCAGATGGCTGATTACGCAGATGCATTGGTGGCATTCTGGGATGGTAAATCCCGAGGCACTAAGCACATGATTGATTTAGCTAAATCAGCTGGGCTTCAGGTTCGTGTAGTTAATTATTAACTACACGACCCACAAGGGGGGAGCAACAAGTGGCTTCCCCCCACTTAATCTATAAGTAAGTTAATTAAATCCTAGGAGGATATTATGAATATATGGTATGGAACGGGTGAGAACGCTTGGCTAAGTAATTTAGCTGAGCGTCCTTTTAAAGATAAGGTTGGTAGAGAGTATGTCTCTGTTGAGCATGCTTACCAGACCTTTAAAAGCGGTAAGTTTGACTGTAGAACTTATGAAAAGCCTTGGAAGGCTGGGAGTAAGTATGTAGGCATGCTTAGAGCTAAGACTGAGGATAACTGGAACATTGGGCTTATGGAAGACCTAATGTTAGCTAGTTTTGCACAGAACCCCGGAATATGGGGTGCACTCTGTCTTACTGGAGGAGAATATACCCATATCCAAGATAAGGGTATATGGAAACATGAGTTTCCTAGAATCCTAAATATGTGCTACATAGCTGGCTATGTGAAACATATTGCAGGCGGTGGATTAGCTAAATAGCTAATCCCAGACGGCGGGCAAGCTCGCTCGTCTGTTTTTTTCTTAAAGTATATCGATACGGGTGTATTGATACTTAATCACAACTAATACCAAAGGAGGTAATCATGTTGTATTCATTATATATACTAAAGCCGGGTAAAGACGGCAAACAGAGACCAAGAGAACTTGGAATCGCAACTACTAATAAAGACGGTAGTTTACTTTTACACTTTGATGTAGCCATCCCGCTAACAGCGGACAATGAGCAAGCCAAAGTGTTCATGAGAGTCATAGAGCAAAAAGCTCAGACTGACTCAGCTCCTGTTCAAGCGGGCACACCTACTGAGAATGTAGCAGTGGCTTCAGCTTAAACAGCATAAGGCTACCATGTGACGCCTTCCAACACACATGGCGTTGATTACGGAACATCCATGGGGGAAATGAGAAAGTCCCCCACCTTATTTCTAATAAATGGCAGGTCGCAACTGCCTATAACACTTAACATCGATAATACCGGGGAGCTCGTAACTCCCCACTGCTTAAGGAGATAACTATGGAATGGAATGAAGAGAATGCAACCTTAGAATGCCCCGACTGCGGAAGGATTGCCTTTGGTGAAGAGCCAAGAATTGTTACACCTTGCCTACTTTGTAGAACAGAGGTGATCATAGACCCAACCACGGGCCAAGAGACTATAACTATTAAATCAGAATAAGAGAAGCCGAGCTAGTAGACGCGTGCGTCGAAGACTCGGCTTTTTTTATGTTATAAACAGATAGCTCTGCCTGCATGCCTCGCTCCTAATCGCTCGTCGCACGCTTCGCGTCGCTTCCTCGCTCGCCCATTTGCGACAGGAGTTGCGCTTTGGCGCACCATTCGTTCCGCACGCTTCGCGTTCGCTTCCACTCATTACTCTAATCTGTCGCAGGCCGGGCGTTAGTCACTCGGCTATGCACAACAGACTTCCTACTTTCCCCGACCTATCGCAAGCGAAAAGGTCGGTATTTTTCTATAAGTATGTTAATTAGTTCATTAGGAGGTAAATATGAACGAAGTAAAGATACCTTATGAGGTATTTAAACAAGCCGAGAGAGCGGAAACGCGTTCGCGAGCTGAATATGTAAGATCTAATGAAGTTCTTGAGAACTCACTTAGAAAAATAAAGCCAAAAGGAGGACACTATGGCAAAAAGAAGTAAAAATGTGGATCACTTTGATCCATCTGACCAAGAAACAGTGGAGTTGGTCACTCCAGATGAGACACCAGCATCTGCTTGGGTAGAAGATACCATTGCAGACCCTGTTGGCGTAGAAGAAAGAAATACCCCGACCTCAATCCAGCTACCTGATTACTATTTCAGGAAGTATGCACTAGACGCAGAGGGAAAGCCTACATTTCAGGCATCCCGGGTCAAAGGCATAATGGAAGTCTTTGAAAGCAAAAAGGGAACACCTATTGCATTCATGGGCAATGACGACAAAGCGAAAAAGAAGGAACAAGATTACTTCGATTCGCAAGTCGAACAGGTTGCACTCGGTTTACAGCCTCTGTTGGAAACCGATCCGCAATCAACTGGTATTAACTTCTTGCAACTGACCACTAGAACATGGGCAGAGTTCGCAAGCATAGCTTGGGAATATCAAGACGACGCTACCAACGCTAATCCAAACGAGGAATTACCTACATGGTTAATTGAGCGTGAGGAAAAGATGTTTGGTCTTGGTCGTAAAGCAAGAATGTTATCAGCAGTAACGGCTCAAGTAGATGATAAGTTTGGTCTTAGTAATCTATCTTTGAGTGCAATAAGAGTTCAAACTGAAGTTGAAAGACGACAGCAAAGGCTCGCTGAGTGGAACTATAACAACTGTGTCGACATGTCGGTCAAAGTTGCTAGTGACCTCAACAAAGCAACAGTTGAGCACACACAATCTGTGTTTGCTGTAGCTTAACCTTTATATGTATCTGAAACTATGGGCGTCAGACTAAGTAACGCAGTCCTTGCAAGACAAGCATATATCACTAGGGAGTTCGTGTTAGTTCGCGAGCTCCCTTTTTATATTTTAAAATTATCTATTTAACATAGGAGGAAATTATGGGAATGGATGTATATGGGCTAGAGCCCAAAATAACAGGCGAACACCCCGAAATGCCAGATTTTTCTGATCTGTCAAAGGAGGAACGCCAAGAATACTTTAATGCCGTGGAAAAATTCGAAAGAAGTAACCCCGGTTATTACTTTCGTTCTAACATTTGGTGGTGGCGTGCCTTGTGGATGTATGTATGTGATCTTTGTGAAGATGTTTTATCACAAGAGGACATAGATGGCGGACACGTTAATGAAGGTTACGAAATCACAAAAGATAAAGCAGCGGTAATGGAAGAGCGTATGGCTGGAGCCATAGAAATAAATGCTCATCATATGTATGAGCGTGACTATATGGCCGCACTCGATTAGCTCCCTAAGGACGATATTCGTTCAAGTTACCCTTTCGCTGCTGAAGTAGTAGAAGATTTTTATCAATTTGTTAAACACTCTGGTGGCTTCAAAATATGTTAGCCAGCAGAAATCATGCATTTAAAGGAGGTATTTATTATGCATACAATTAGTCCAAGTAATTTGGTATTAGAACTTAAGGATTGCCTTACTGCCGGCTACCCAGCTATGATCTGGGGAGGTCCAGGCATTGGTAAATCCGAAATCCCACAACAAATAGCCGATGAACTCAACATTAAGTTGATTGATTTTCGTGCTAACTTATTCGACCCTGTCGATGTTCGTGGTATTCCTCACATTAGACAAGTAAAAGATACTGGACAAAGGTTCACTTCTTGGGCTGTGCCTGATGTGTTTCCTATCGAGCAACGGGACGGGCCCCGTGGCATTTTGTTCATTGATGAACTGCCAACTGCCCCCCCAGCAACTCAGAACGCTTTTCTACAACTCTTACTTACAAGAGAAGTTGGTAACTACAAACTACCGAACGGATGGCAAATACTGTGTGCGGGCAACAGACTGACTGATGCCGCAGCTGTATATCAGATGCCTAGTCCAGTTAGAAACAGGCTTGCGCACTATGAGCTAGAGCCAACTCTAGATGACTGGGTACAATGGGCTTTCCAGAACAACATTGAACCAGATGTCATTTCGTTCATACAATACAGACCTAATCTGTTAGCCGCGTTCAACGCAGATGAATACGCATTCCCAACACCACGGGCGTGGGCAATGGTAAGCAAAAAATTATCAAGATCTAACACGGACGCAGAACGTTTGTTCTTTGGTGTGTCATCACTAGTTGGGGACGGCCCAGCAGGTGAATTTGTTGCCTTTAAAGAAATAGCTGACAAACTGCCTAACTTAGACATGCTGTTAGAAGATCCATCTAAGTATAAAAAAGATGACAATCCAGCACTCTTATACGCATTAGCTACAGGAGTGGCTACAAGAGCAGAAGACGCTAAAATGGAAAACATTATGAAACTTTCTAAGAAGTTACCTATTGAGTTCCAAGTAATCCTAATTAAAGGCTGCTTATCCAAAGAGCGAGCACTTAAATCACATAATGATGTGCGTAAATGGATTACGGACAACGCTAACGTAATTTTATAGGAGGTAATATGAAAACAGTTAGACTATCTAGGCAATTGAAATGGGATATTGCTGCAGCAGCAGATAAGAAATTTGAAAATGCTAACCCAACTAGAGCGTATCCCAACGACGGATATGCTGTACTAGAGCAAGAAGGGATCATTGACAAAATAGAATCCACTAAGAAAATGTGGCAATCTATTTGGAACAAGCCCCTGCCTACAACTACGGTAGACGAAGTACAAATAATTGCTAAATGGACATCTCCAGAGAATATAGATGAAGAAGGCATTGACCGAGGCTCTCGAGAAGAGAATAGAACTTATACTCTGACTATTCCAGATATGGAAGCACCTGAAGCTATAACTCGGTACGACTCTATACGTATAAGCGTAGACCATACTAGTGAAACTATGCAAGAGTGCATAAGTGTAAATGACCATAACAATAAACTAGACAAGACAAAACGCGAGCAGCGTTGGAAACTAGAAGAAGTAATGGAGAGATTTAGTACCTTAAATCAGTTACTTAAGGCTGCTCCGTACGTAAAAGACCTAGTCCCCCAAGAAAAACTCACAAAAATGCACGAAGTAGACGATAGATCTGGTAGACAAAAAGAGCTTGCTGAAGTTGCAGACTCAGAGCTACAAGATTTACGTGAAACACTATTAGAAGATGCATTATTAGGAGATGATTAAATGAATCCACTGTTCCAAAAAGCTAGATCAAGATTAGTACTAGATAACCCTTTCTTTGGTACCCTTTGCTTGCGTCTCAAACCAGTAGAGTGGGAGGAGCCAACAGGGGCCGTGGATGGCGTAAATTTGTTCTATAACCTTAAATGGTTTGAAAAACTTACAGAATTAGAACGTGTGGGCTTTTTAGCGCACGAAGTTATGCATGTTGTGCTCTTACATATTCTTAGAAGAGAAGAAAGACATGCACACAAATGGAATGTAGCAGCAGACTACGCTATCAATAATCACTTAGTTGCTGAAAACTTTATTCTGCCGAAAGGCGGTCTAGTGGATGACGAGTACCTCAACATGAGCACAGAACATATATACAACGTACTCCCGGAACCTCCTTCGGGATGGGACAACGTTAGTTTTGATTCTGGTAAATGTGGTGGCGTGCTCGATCATCCGCAATCTGATGGCAAAGCTGAAACGCAAGGCGCCATAGAAGCTGCCCTCACAGTTGCTATCAACCAATCGGCTGAAGCAGCTAAAGCTCAAGGTAAATTGTCCGCGAACATGGAAACTCTGATATCAGATGTAACTGCACCCAAAGTAGATTGGCGTAACGTGTTAGCCAGGTTCCTACGTGCTAATAATAAATCAGATTTTACATGGCAGAGACCTAACAGACGTTTCATTGCTAACGGTTTATATCTGCCTTCTCTGCATAACCCTTGTTTAGAAGATATATGTATTGCAGTGGATACCTCAGGATCTATTAGTGATGACGAACTACAACAGTTTACTTCTGAAACTTCGTACATCCTTCAAGAGTTAAACCCAGAACGTATACATCTCATTAAGTGTGATTCCGATGTTCAAGACGATACAGAGTATTCACGTGAGTCATTACCACTTAAGGTTAAATATACTGGTAGAGGCGGAACTGCCTTTAGTCCAGTTATAAATTATATAAATAAAAAGTATCCAAGTACCGCAGCGCTTGTCTATCTTACTGATTTAGAAGCTGGTGATTTTGGAGACGAACCACATTACCCAGTGTTATGGGTAACAACCAGTGCAACGGAGGCACCTTATGGAGAAATTATCGGAATGTAAAAAAACGGCTAAAGAATTTGGCATATCTGTTCTTACAGGTACTGCTGTTCTATTTATACTATTTGGTATTGCAACTAGTTTGCACTACTCTTTAGTTCTTTTCTTTGTTGGCCTAGGGTTAGGTTCAATAATATATTTAATATGGAGATTAATATGAATGCAAATATCGTGTCGGCTGTCACCACAGCCCTATGGATTTTAATCGAAGCCATTCAGTTCGCTTATATGGCTTATCTAATGTGGAGGTCAAAAAATGTTACTGGTAGGCATACTCAGCGCGCTCGGTCTGCTTTTGCTAGCGCTTAAAGCAGGTGGACGCAAAACAATTGGTAATGATATCTTTGTAGATGTGCTCATTACCGTCACACTTATGGTGTGTTTTTACGGCACATTCAGTGGTATGACTGCAGCCATGGTTGGCGGTCTTACTGCTTCATTGGTTTTGTTCTTTCTTAAAAAGACTATGGTACATGAAAAACTCGTAGTAGAAAAAAGTAGCAAAACTATTATTAATAAACCCTTTGATGTAAGGCTTCCAACGCTTTCTGTCAAATGGAAAACGGTTGATCCCGATTGGAGGAAATAAAATGGCTAGTGTTCAAATGTCACAGACTTTACGTGACCAAATAACAACAAATTATACAGCGCAATTACAACTCGCTTATCGTAAAGCACATCACGTGCAACCAGCAATAGATGCAATCATACACGGGATCACAGACAGAGATCCTGACTTCGCAAAACTGTGTGAATTGCAAGATGAGTACGGGGAAATGCTTGAGAAGACCCGCAAAACGTATGAAGGCGCCAGTTATTATAGCAACGCTACAATAACAGAGGAGATTGTACAGACTAGTACTACGCTAGGTCTTATATGTAATCCAAATAGACCAGCAGAAGAAAATGGTACTTATATAAGCAGATGGGAAGCTGAGTCTAAAGACGAGTATAACGACAATGGACGCAGTCCAGCTTCTGACAACTGGGTTGAAGGCGACGTACCTGTAGCACTTGGCGGTCTAGAGCCTTACTACGCACCAGCAAGACTTTGTATTAATTATACAAAAGGTTGGCACCGTCAACACTTTGCTCCGCACACAGAGGGCTGCGCTATTGTAATCACTGACCCGGAGCTTTGCTCACAATTATCACCAATAGGTGAAATAGAAATTAAAGTTAATGCGGATGTAGAAACTTTTGAAGAGTATATAAGTAAGATTACTACGCTTAAAAGATTCATAGATGAATGGCCGGGTGGTAGATCTCTTGTGCCTGATGAATACATACAAAGGATGACGGCTAAGAAGCAACCTTCTCAAGCTAAACGTATGACACCAGACCAAATAATACCTGACGAGTTGAAAGAACAGATGAATGAGGTAATATTAGAGAATAAACTATTAGGGGATTAATATGAATTACATAGAAGAACAGCAATGGACCTATAATAAAAAGAGCTCATACGAAGCTAATAGATCAAGCTGGATAGATGCATGCAACTTTGAGCGTAGCAGATATAATGAAGAAATACTTACTCCAGAACAAGCTGAAATGAAGTTTTCTGAGTTATACCCAAGGAGCGATTATGAGCGCGATTAAGAATTATATGTGGGACGTAGGTGAATACGCTGTAGATCACAGCATCGAAGAATCTATGAAAGCATATAGTGAATCCGAAGAAGTTGTAAAAGTGTGTATAATGTTTGTGCACGCTTTTGAAGGAAACTGGGATTCATTTGTACAAGAAGGATATTGGAACTCAACAGAGACAGAACAACCTAAAACTGTTCTACCTGATAACCATCGATTTCATTAAAAAGTTAACTCTCATACGCAGAGAGCTAGGGCTAGTGCTTGGTTAACGTTTCTACCGAGCCAATGCCCGCCTTTTTGAACATGCCAAGGAGTGGCATTAGTATAGCCCAAGCTTTCGGTGTCCCGGACTTGGGCTATGCGTCTTTAGATTAGGATATATATACCCACATTTCTAAAGTACCAGTTGCTACGTCACCCGCTGGAGCTACTTCACAGATAATATCAATTGTATCATCTGTAGCGTAAGTCACAGGAGCCACATCGGCATCTGATTCGTCAGCTGTACCACCTTGTCCACATGTTGAAGCAGCGATATACTTATCAGTATCTCCGCCATCACCAACACCGTACACAAGACCAGTTCCAGTATCTAGATCACTAGATTTGATTTTTACATCATGGACTGTCTCACCTGCAAAAACGTCTACCATTTTGTAGACATCTGCAGCATTAACAGCAGCACTAACGATAATTTTAGCGTATCTAACACCAATTGTTCCACTAGGGAACGGCTTGAATGATTGATTTCCGCTTACTTGATCACTTGTAAAAGTTGCCATAGTATTCTCCGTTTGTGTTATCACCCATAATTAGGTAATATCTATAGTCATAAAGACATATTTGTCTTTTGTCAAATTTAATTAAGGAGTAATTAAATGCCACCATCACATGTATATGTAAAACGCAATCCAGTACACCCATATACTTATAACAATCCAGACGATTTACCATATATTCAATGGAAATATGTCCGTTTATCAGTTGCTTACAATATGTACACCAGTAAGCAAATAGGCTGGGAGCGAGCAAAAAAAGAGGAATATGAAGATTGGTGTACCAAAATGAATAAGTTCAAGGAGGAACTATGACTTGGAAAATAATAGACAAAGACCAAGACGCTATTGATTTAATTTTAAGAAGTATTAGAGATTATACTTCTAACAACCCAGATGAATTAGAAGCTGCACTTAAAGCTTTCGATAGGGTTACTAACCTTGCAAAGAAAGGCATAGTTGCCGAAAAGTATATGAAAGAGTGGGGAAAATAATGCAAAAAATTTATTTAGACTTCGAAACTTATTATGACGTGCCTCTCTCTTTAACAAAAATGTCTACTGTACAATACGTCAATCACCCAGACTTTAAGGTATGGGGAGTAGGTATTAAAGTAGAAGATGGAGATACCGAATGGTATAACGAAGAAGAAACACCAGATATACTCGCACAAATTGATTGGGATGAGACCGCGGTTGTATGCCACAACACATTGTTTGATGCGTACATTCTTACACAATATTTTTCACACAAGCCTGCTTATTACTATGACACCGCTTCTATGAGTCGTGGTTTATACCCAAATATGTCTGCAGCACTGAAAAATTGTGTCAAACGTGAGTTTCCAAACGATGAAACAATGAGAAAAGGTGAAGAACTTGTGAATGCCAAGGGCGTACGAGACCTGGACCCTGAGCTTGATGCACAGATCGGTGGTTATTGTATTCAAGACGTAGACTTAACTTATGCTTTGTTTCAAAGTTATATGACTAATTATCCACCTAAAGAATTAGATCTAATTGATCTTACTGTACGATTGTTTGTTGAACCAAAGCTTATGCTGGACCGTGGACTACTAACAGCCTACAAAGAAGAGATTATAAAGCGCACAGCAGAGGGGATCGAAGCTTCAGGCCTTACACGAGAGACACTTGCTTCACAAGTTAAGTTTAAAGACCACTTAGAATCTTTAGGTATAGTTGTTCCTACTAAAAAGAGCCCACGTACAGGTAAACAAATACCTGCGTTTGGTAAAAACGATCCTGCTTACATACAGATGTGCAATATGTACCCGGAATACTCGCACATTTGGGAAGCTCGTGAGCTGGTGAAGTCGCGTATAGAAGAGACACGTGCTCAAAGATTCATAGATTCTACTAACCCTGACGGTACGTTCAGTATACCGCTGCGTTACTACGCCGCACACACAGGGCGTTTTGGGGGTGCTGATAAAATTAACTTACAAAACCTCCCCCGGGGTTCAAAGTTACGTACGGCACTTATGGCCCCTGAAGGACAAAAGCTTTATATAGCTGACTTATCTAATATTGAAGCTCGTATGCTTGCGTGGTTATCTAAAGAAGCTGAGCTATTGGACGCATTCGCTACAGGTAGAGACGTTTATTGCGAGTTTGCTTCACAAATATATGGACGTGAAATTACAAAAGCTGACAAACTAGAAAGGTATGTAGGTAAAACAGCTATACTCGGTTTGGGGTACGGAATGGGAGCCGATAAGTTTCAGATGACACTTAAAACTGGTTCCCCCTCCGTTGAACTTACAGATAATGTCGCTAAAAGTATTGTTATGCAATACCGCGGTATGTATCCTAATATCCCTCAATTATGGGCAAACATGAAAGATGCTCTCTTTCAAATGCTCAATCCAACCTCCTATGGTATGCAATATGGGCCATTGACCATCAAAGGTAGATCATTAGAACTACCAAATGGCATGGCCCTTAGCTATCCAAATTTAACATACCAATATGGACAATTTGTATATCAGACAGAGAGAGACTTTATACGTACACATGGTCCTCGAGTTACTGAGAACGTTGTACAAGGGCTAGCTAGGTTGGTAATTACCGATCAGATGTTAGACGTGCAAAGTCTTCCCCAGGTAGACATTGTCTTGCAGGTACATGATGAAATTATAGCAATTGGCTCAGAAGTAGATTCAGATGCTACAATGGATCAGATAATAGATATCATGCGCACACCGCCCGAATGGTGTAGCGACCTACCGCTCGACGCTGAAGGGGGAGTAAGTCAAATATATGACAAATAAAAATCTAATACTTACTAGAAAAGTGGGAGATAAGGTTATCGTACATGATGGCCAGACAGTTCTTTGTGTTGTAACTGTAACTAATGTGGCCACAAGCCAGTGTAAATTAGGCTTTCAGGCTGATTCACATATAAAAATTGATAGAGAAGAAGTATTTAATGATAAACTATTAAAGGAGGAATAATGGAAGTAGTATTTTTAAGCGGAAAGAAAAAGTTAAGTAAAGAAATTACTGCAACTGGGACAAAGCCCTACCCATTAGCCAAGAACTTTACTTCTCACCACTACCAAATAACATCAGACAAAAAAGGCTTAAATGCTTTTTATAAATTATTAAAAGACCACGCAGATAAAGGCGATTGCTTACATAAAGGATTGTTAAAACAAAAACTACAGGATGAGCCTCGAGCTTTCATGTCCGATCGTACAACCTCAACTGAACTATTAGTTCTAGATGTAGATGGTCTTCGTACAACTCCTGGGCACGATATCCAGGCTATGGCCGATCGGATAGTGTTACAGCTGCCTGAGGTATTCCACGACGTGTCATATATAGCACAAGCTAGTGCTTCTTTGGGTATTAAAAAAGACAGTGTTTCATTACATCTTTTCTTTCTTATGGATATGCCTGTACATCCTAAAACCCTGAAAGATTTTTTACGTATGGTTAATTACAAATCAGATTTTTTAGCAGAACAAATTAGTCTATCAGCAAATGGACAAAGTCTTACGTACGTACTTGACCCGTCTGTCGCAGACAACAGTAAGCTGATTTACATAGCACCTCCTAGATTTATAGGAGTTGAAGATCCTTTACCCGAGGGTAGATTCGTGAAGGTTGACCGTGGTTCGCCTATCTTAGAAATCTCCTCATCTTTAATTGGCGTTAATCCTGAAAAAGTTCACGCTATAGGTCTGCAGATTAAAGATAATTTAAGGAAGAAGATGAGCTTACCTGCTAAAAAAGGTAAAGTGACCACGGTTAACGTTTCGGGGGAAGTGCAAGACGTATTACAGAACCCGGACAAGATGACCATCCAGGTAGCCCGTGTTGCCGAACCTTATGTTAACTGTAATGTTAATGGGGGAGATAGCGGAGCTTACTTTTTCTTATTAACTAATCCTCATTATATGTACAACTTTAAAGGAGAACCTATATGGGAGATAGAAAAAGCAGATCCAGATTTTTATAAAAGTATTTTTGAAATGTTTGCAGATCAAATAGATTCAGAAGGAAAGAAGAAACCTATAGCACTTAGGGACTTCTATACTGACACTTACTATAACGGAGTATATGATGAAAACAGAGAACAATTTAGTGACGAATACCCGCTCACGCCCACCAATAAAAACTCAATTAATGATTTTCTTCGGTCTCACGGTCGGGCTAATCTGGACTATGTTCCTGATGCTCGGGTTGTTTTTGACCCTAGCAATGACAAAGGTATTCAACTTGACGAAACGCCTTACTACGTAAACCTTTTCCGTCGTACAAAGTATATGCTGCAGGCAGAAGAGAATGTAAAAGAGTTAGAATATGGTACTGCTATAGAAATACAAAAAATTGCACCAAATTTTTATAAGCTTCTTATGCACACCCTCGGAGATGGCAAACCTGAGTTCGAACATTTTGTTAATTGGCTTGCATACATATACCAACACAAAAAGAAAGCTATGACCGCATGGATATTTACGGGCATACCAGGCACTGGTAAGGGCTTGTTCGTACATAAAGTGCTGAAGCCTCTCTTTGGTGAACAACAAGCACCAATGAGGGCGTTAGAAAATATAGAAGAACAGTTTAACCTTTATATGAGAACAGCTTTATTTCTTGTAGTTGATGAATTTCGTATGGCAGATTCTGGAAACATAGGACGAATGGCCGACAAACTTAAACATCAAATTACAGAACCTAATCTTACAATTAGGGCAATGCGTACAAACCAGATCGAGCTGCCATCTTTCACGAACTTCTTATTCCTTACAAACAGAGGAGATGCAGTCAAAATAGAAGACAGCGACAGAAGGTATAACGTAGCACCTAGACAAGAGCATAAAATAGAGGCTACTTACCCAGAACTTTTAGAAAATTTAGATAGCTTAGAAGGTGAGCTTTATATAATTGCAGGAGTTCTAGAGAAATTTAAAGTTAATGAACGCATGGCTCACACCGCGCTAGAAAATGATGCTAAGAAAGAAATGAAAGAAGTATCTATGTCTGTTCTAGAAGAATTTGCAAACTCAATACGTACACGTAACCTGGAGTACTTTACTGACTTGTTAGATATTCCTCTTACAAACACCTTTGACGCAGGGGGAATAAGTACGGCACAAAGATACGTTAAAGAATGGATAGCAAATGTGGGAACAGAGACTATTATTCCATTAGCTCACTTTAAAATTGTTTATGACGCTCTTACTGATAGCCGTAATACTCTTTCACAAAGGGACTTTGCAAAGGCCATGTCTAGACTAAATATTAAAACATCACGTAAACGTATAAGCAAAGATCGTGCAGCTGGTATCCCTCGTGGGGTTGTGTTGACATGGAAAATAGACAATAATGTGAAAGAACAGTTAATAAAAGAACATTTTGACGAAAGGGATTTAAATTTATTTGATGGATCAACTAACGCAACCCAATCGTCCAGACCTAATCTCAACGGTTGAGGTCACGGAGGATCTCGAACTAGGACTTGTCCCAGCATGGTCTTACTCGGCCTTAAAAACCTTCGAATCCTGTGCTTACAGGACTTACATTTCTAAAGTAAAACGCGTACAAGAAGACTACGGCCCCGCAGCAGCGCGTGGTACGGAGATCCATCAACAAGCTGAAGACTATGTTGACGGTACACTAGGCGAACTACCTGACTCTCTTAAAAAATTCGAAACAGACTTTAACACGTTAAGAGAATTATATGCAGAAGCAAAAGTAGAGCTAGAGGGGGAATGGGGCTTCACACTTGATTGGGAAACCACAGGTTGGCTATCTCCTGATACCTGGGCTCGTATTAAACTAGATGCTCTTGTGCATCAGACAGAAACGTCTGCAAGAGTAATTGACTATAAAACAGGTAAACAATTTGGCAATGAAATAGCTCATAGCCAGCAAGCTTTACTGTATGCTATAGGTACTTTCTTTAGATACCCAGAATTACAAATAGTTAAAACAGAATTATGGTATCTTGATCATGGTACAACCATGGAACAAGTATATACAAGAGACGAAGCTATGGTGTTTATGCCCAAAGTGCATGAGCGAGCTATAAATATGACTACTGCTACTAAATTTCCACCTAATCCAAGTAATTATAACTGTAGGTGGTGTTCTTTTGGTAAAGGTCCAGAACCCCATTGTGAATGGGGAGCTAATTAGTTATAATAAAATTACATAAGCGTTCACCCAAATAACACCGAACGCAATGGTGGAGTATAGATGATAAACAGTAATATCCCTGCGCCTTACGCGCATCAAAAAACAACAACAGATTTTATAATAAACACCAAACAGTGTTTGATTACATCTGATCCAGGTACTGGTAAAACACGAGCCGTACTTGATGCCCATCCTGTTCTTGGGGGGCGTACGTTAGTACTTGCTCCTCTTTCTATCTTAGAAGCAGCTTGGGTAGAAGATATTATAAAGTTTCAACCTGACATAAAATATGGGGTTGCTTACGCAAAAAATAGGGAAAAGGTATTTAAAGATACTAGCTTTGATATGGTTATAACTAACTTTGAAGCTGTTAACTTCCTTATTAAACATCCCGAATACGTAAAAGAATTTGACACTATTGTTATAGATGAGTTTACAGCCTTTAAAAATAGAACCGCTAAACGTAGTAAAAATATGGCTAAGCTTATGCACAACTTCACAAACAGAATTGCTATGTCAGGCACTCCAAATAGCAACACTATCTTAGACATGTGGCACCCTGCTTATTTAATAGATGACGGCAAACGTCTTGGCCCTAGGTTCTTTGCATACAGACACCAAGTTTGTACACCTAAATTTAATGGTTTTGCTAATGAATGGATTGATAAACCAGGAATAGAAGAAGCAGTAGCAGATAAGCTAAGTGACATCTCTATTAGATATGCCCTTGCCGATTGTATAGACCTGCCAGATAAAATCATACGAAAAGTTAATACTTCTCTAAGCCCACAGGTACAAAAAGCATATAAGCTTCTAGCGGATGAATCTGTTTTGTATACAAAATCGGGCACAGTAAACGCAGTGCACGCAGGAGCAAGAGTAAAGAAATTATTACAGTTGGTAACGGGAGCTGTGTACGATGAGGATGGAGAAGTAAACTTCATCCACCAAGAGCGCTACGATATCGTTATGACACTTGTAGCGCAACGTGCACACAGTCTTGTTGCATTCAACTGGAAACATGAACGTGATGCACTCGTTGCTATTGCGGAACGTGAAAATATATCTTATGCAGTTATTGATGGGTCTATCCCAGCAGAGAAAAGAAAAGATATAGTCGCAAGATATCAAGCAGGACAACTACAAGTTCTGTTTTGCCACCCACAATCAGCCTCTCATGGTTTAACACTTACACGTGCAAACACCGTTATCTGGTGTTCACCTACGTACAACGCTGAACACTTTCAACAATTCAATCAGCGTATATATAGAGCAGGCCAAACACAAAAGACTGAGACAATACTTATCCAAGCTAGAAATACTTGGGAACCTGAAGTATACAAAAAACTTAATACTAAATTAGGTCGTATGGAAAATTTATTACATATATTAAAGGAGATAACGTAATGGAAAAATTAACAGATTTGCTAGCAGAAGTTGCAGCAATAAGAAAAGCAGTTAAAAGCGTACAAAGCCAAGAGAAAGATCTAAAGGCCACGCAACGTGAACTAGAGACAACTATAGCTATTAGAATGCAAGAACAAGGTCTTGATAAAATTTCTAATGATGTAGCTACAATCTCATTAAAAACGGAAACAGTACCAACCGTAGAGGATTGGGATGAGTTACATGAACACATAGTAAAAACAAATCAATTTGAATTACTGCAGAAGCGGATGTCAGCTACTGCGTATAGAGAGCTTTTAGCAATGGGAACGGAAGTTCCAGGAGTTAAAAGTACGGAGTTGACCCGAGTTAATTTCAGGTCAGCATAATATTAATATTAGATTAAAAAAGGAGAACGTTCTATGTCTAATGATATAAGTATAGTAACGAGCAATATGCCAGCTCATGTAAAGAATGGCACGAACCTGGGTAATGAAAACATTAGCTCAGAACATTTGTCTACGCCACGTTTGAAACAGCTACAACAGCTATCAAACGAAGTAGATGAAAACCATAGCCAGTATATTGAAGATGCCAAAGTAGGTGACTTCATTAATACTGTGACCAAGGAAAACTACGGTAAAGAACTTTATCTAGTAAATGTACACTTCAAAGAAGAGTTTGTTGTGTGGAAACAACTAGAGAAAGGTGGTGGTCTTATAGGTACTTTTGCCTCTAACACGGAAGCGTTAGAACATTTAGCAAATGAAGGTTTAAAAGTAGAGGACTATGATATAAACAGAACTCAGACTCACACTCTATTAAAAGTAGATGAGCAGTCAGGTGATGTATCAGATATCCCTTTCTTATTTGATTGTTCAATCTCTAAATTAAAAGTATCTAGAGAATGGAATACTCAGATAGCTAAGTTAGGTGGAGATAGGTTCTCTTCATTGTGGAAGATGTCTTCAGTACAAACAGCTAACAAATCTGGACAAAGGTTCATGAACATAGCTGTGTCTAACGTAGGTTGGCTTAAAGAAGAAACTTACAATGTTGCTAAAGGTTTTTATGATAAAACTTTTGCTAAAGCTAGTTCTTAATTAACTATTAAATTCGATATAAAGAACTAGTGCGTACGGCTGCGACATATACTGTCGTAGCCAAGTACGTATGATATACTTTCTCTGTGAGAGAAAAGGAGTTCATAACAAAGGTTCACAAAAAGCTTCCAAAAGAAATATACCGATGGAAGATAAATGATGCCTACCACGGAGGAGTAGCAGATACTTTCTACTCAGGTCCTAAAGACCATTGCTTTGTAGAATATAAATACAAAGATACTCTTCCTATTAAAGACTCCTCTTTTATCAAGATTGATTTATCAGTACAACAACGTATATGGTTAAAGCTACAAGCAAATCATAATATACATACATACGTAGTTTTAGGATCTCGGGATCAAGTGTACGTAACCCAGGATTTTGATAAAGAAAAAATTACAGTAAAAGAGTTTAACCAACAAGCTGTACCTTTTACTGATTACATACTACAGCTAACTAATTTATGTTTAGGAGAAACAAAATGACTGATTATGTGAACTCACCTCCCCATTACAACACAGGAAACGTCGAGTGTATCGTGGCAATAGAAGAAAGTATGACACCTGATGCTTTTAAAGGTTACTTAAAAGGAAACATTCAAAAGTATATTTGGCGTTATGAGATGAAAAAAGGACTACAAGATGTCCTAAAAGCTCAATGGTACCTAAATAGACTAGTAGAAACCCTAGAAAAAGAAGAAACCCTCGAGGACGCACGCACAAGCCCCCCAACAGGTTTTTAATGTTTTTAATATCTAGACAAGCCTCCCTATTAGAAAACCCCGCAGGGAGCAAGCTGTGAAGCCGTTTTTCTCTAAATTGGAAAAATTCGTATGATTATAGTATTAGACAAAATTTTATACCCTGAAACCATAAAAAACATAGATTATGATGTAAACCCTACTTATTTTGAACCAAAAGACGAACATCCTAATAAAGAGATATGTGAAAGATTAATCAAAACCGCCTCTAATTATATTGATTTGACTAGACAAGTTGGGTATGACACTTGGTTTCATAAAAACTCATCTCCGGATTGGCATGTAGATAGAGATGAAAAACATTTCTTTCGTACAGGCCAGAACTATTTTCCTTTATGTTCAATTGTTTATTATCCAGAAGTTAAAGAATTAGAAGGTGGCGAACTTATATTTAAAAATAATATGAGAATAAAACCAGTGTCAAATAGACTTGTCATTTTTGGACCAGCCTTAGAACATAAGGTTACTAGTATAATAAATGGTAAACGTACTTCAATGAATATAAATGTGTGGAGTTACCCAATTGAAGTAGCTACTTACTTTAATTGAGTCTTTTGTAGTTTTGTAGCTTTCGCATCATTCTATCTTCGGTACGTTGAAAAGACCTTTCGAGCAACCAATCTAAGAACCTAGCTAACATCATGCAGTCCTATGTTTCTTTCTTGCGTTTTTAGTACGAGCAAAGGACCTATTAGAACTAGCACTTCGGATTTGTAAATTATCTGAACTTGAATCCATTGGATTGCCGTTCCTATGGTGTACGTCTTTACCATCTCCTTTTCTTGCCCGTCCGTCTTTTATCGCTTGGCGTCTTGCTTTATTGCGCATTGCGCGTCTTTTCTTTTGTGCCTCAGTACCTTGATACTTTTTATATTCGTTTGCGTAGTTTCTTGCCATCTAAACAGTATACACCTTTAGAGCCTTAGCTTTACCTTTTACTTTCATATTTCGTACAAAGCTAGCCCCCACCCCTGGTGGTAATTTTTTGTACGTACTTTCTCCTATAAGTATATCTACCCCTGCTTCTTTAGTTGCACTCTCTAATCGTGCGGCTGTATTAACTGCATCTCCTATTGCTGAATAATCAAATCTTGTATCACTCCCCATATTACCAACTACAGCTTTACCTGTATTAACACCTATACCTATAGCAATTGGTTCGGGCAAATCTTTCTGAAGATACTTCATAGCCGTGCGCATGTCCCTGGCACAGGCGACAGCACGTACTTCGTGTTTATCCAAATCTAGGGGGGAGTTGAATATTGCCATACATGCGTCGCCTATAAACTTATCTACCATGCCACCGTGGGCCTGAATGCATTCTACTTGTACAGTAAGAACTCTATTCATTATCTCAGTTACTTGTTCGGGTTCTAATTTCTCAGACAGGTTCGTGAAGCCTCTTACATCAGTGAAAAGGAACGTACATACGCGCGTCTCTCCTCCTAGCTTCAGCAGCTCTGGGTTGTTTTGTAATCGTGCAACTTGTTTAGGATCTAAATAGTGTTCGAACTGTTTCTTGATCTGCTGTCTTAGTTTGTACTGTTCATTAAAACGTAACCAGAACTCTTGTACCGATATAAGTACAAGTGATATTAAACTATAACTTACATCAATAAGTATATTAGATGTAATAAGATACCAACCACCAAACACGGTCAACGAACCGAGGGCCATGGTCCCTATTAAAGTACCCACTAACCCCAGAGTACGTATTATAAACACTGCTAATAGTAGAACCCCTATAAGTATAAGTAGCTCATATAAAAGACTTGCTCCAGGTATTTGTGGAGAATCGAAAAATAAACTTTCTGTAAGGGCGGCCTGTATCTCATGGGGGTACAAAAGGCCAGCTGGCGTGGCAATTTGAGGCATCACACCTTTTGCACTAACTCCCACAAACACAAACTTACCTTCTACGTTAAGCTCATCTAGAGTTGTACGGGAAGTTTTAGTCCAAGATATCCACTTTCTTCCTATTCCGTCCGTTTTTATTTCCCCAAAGCTCGGTACTTTTATCGCAGCTATCTGTTGTTGTTCTGTACGAATAATATAGGTATCAGTATTAGCTAATATTTTTAGCACTTCCGTACCGAATGCTGGAACCCATCCTGTCTCCGTTTGCATTAATAAAGGCAACCTTCTTACCAGATTATCTACATCTGTACGCGCTACAGCTATCCCTTCATTTGCAGCTTCTCTTAATACAGGCGTGTTAACAATTACTCCAGGCGCTGGTATTCCGTCCGCACCTTCTCCTAATACCACCGTACCTACAGTAGGAGGAACAATCCCCGTTTCACTTTCAAACATAGCTAAGACACTTGGCGTGCTAGCAAGGGAGGCCGCGAATACCTGATCGCCCCCAAAACGGTCTTTTTCAGGGAAAGCTACAACCCAACCAACTCCCATAGCTCCTTCTTTTATAAGTTCATTATGTATGCGTGCCAGCTCTTCCCGCGGGAAAGGCCAACCGCCCGCTTCTGATACATCTTTTTCTGTTATATCTAACGTTACAAAGAAGCCGGTTTCTTCAGGGGTTTGCACGAAAGCATCAAATACTTTTAACTTAAGTACTTCTAATGCCTGCCAATTGAATAATAAGGGAATGCAAAGTAGCGATATACTAATAAACGAAATCCATTTCTTCATCCTGACCCCTGTGTAATGGTTATAGTAGAGCTTCCCCCACCATTTACTACAATTTGTTGGTACTTACCATCCTGTATTAATATTATAGTGTACCCTTGCGACGCATCTACGGTCAACTGAGCGTTTTGTGTAACTTTCCTTTGAAAAGAGATTGCTTCACCTTGAAGGATTGTAATGATCTGAGTTTCTAAATCCTGTCCTATAGACGTGCCTGCTACTACAGATCCGACAGCTAGGTTGTCCGATTTTAGTGTATCTATTTCTTCTATAATCGCTAGTAAGTCCTCAAAGAAGTTAACGTCTAAGTAATTAATATCTAGCTCTGAAAATTCTAAATCATCTTCTTCTAAGTAATCTGTTTCTAATTCATTAAATTCTAAATAATCTACATCTAATATAGCCCCGCTATCTGCTACGGCTGTTGTGGATGATTCTGTGGATAACTTTTGTTCCTCCGGCGGTGTAACAATAAGCATGTTGTCTATGATATCTAATGTAAGATCCAATATTACAGGACTGCTAGGGCTATTCTCCCAAACTTCTACAGTAGTTGCTTCGTACGGCTTATTAAGCGTAACAGTGCCAGCTGCCGTCGTGACAAGTATCTCACCACTAGATATACCATTTACATCGGGTAATAAAATAATAAGACTTCGCCCAAGCTCATCAACCGTACAAGTGAAATCTGTCCCCCTAATGGCTATGTCTGCTGTGGGTGTGGATAACTTTATATTTCTCTTATCAATTTTGCCTAGTTTACTACTTATAAAACGAGTAGTTCCGCTAGCAAAACGCATACTCATTTTTCCCTTAGAGGGGTCAGGGTCGTAAATATATTCGGTAATAACGAGCTTAGAATGCTCAGTTAAACGGACAATAGAGTCGTCCAGGAAGGTTATTCCGACACGGCCGGAAGTAGTCCGAACATCATCCATTTGTTTGATGTCGAAATCAATCTCAGCCCCGTAGGGCTGGTCTCTTATTACTTCAGCGTTTCCAGTTAATTCGGAGATATCTCCTATACTAGCAACCGGTGCTTGAGCCGCCGTCATTCTGGGTGATACAAATAGTACCGTTATCACCAGTAGAAATGATCTTAAGCCAATCGCTAGCCAACGTAGATGACTGAATAATATTGAATGTCCTGCTGTCTCCTGTTTGATCAAGATAAAAATACCCGTTTGCATACCCGCTACCATCAAATGTTACTGTGTTGGAATCTCCATCCACATCAACATAACTGGTTGCTGTATCGTAATCTATATCAAAGTCGAACTCGTTAGAGTCACCATTGATAATCCAATCTAAATCAAGCGTGGAAGCCATGTCATTCTTTCCAATATTCAGGTTAAAGTCATTACTTGAACCTGTTACATCTACATTGTAGTTTCCTGAATCCGCTCCGTTTGCGTCAGTTGGGTCTACTTGTATATCAAAAACGTTGCTATCCCCATCAAATTCAAAAAAACCTACGATGTTATCACCTAAGATATCACCTAAGAATTTATTTGAGTTACCAATTTGGTTTACATCTAAAGTAAGATTTAAACCATCAAGGTCGAGCGGGGTCATTTGACCTGTAGCAGCGTCCAATCCACCAATAATATTATTGGATCCTAACTGTTCTAAGTCTATATTCGCATTGTTTCCAGACTGGTCTATATAGACCTCATTGTCTGCATGTAAAAAACCAACTAACAAAAAGAGTGGTAATATTTTTTTCATTTAAAACTCCAATATCCAGCTTCATCACCCTCCTTGATTATTTCTAATAGACCGGTTTCTATAGCAGAACGCAAAGCAAGCCCTCCAGACTCATTCCGCACTATGCCACTTTCTATTTCCACGAGTTCAGTACCCATTTCAATAAAACGAAACACGTCATCTGTTAATGATACACTAAGAATGGTCTTCGTGACTAGTTTCTCAAGTAGTATCCTTCCGTTGTTTACTGATACTACACGCAATTGAATCGTTAAAGTGTCAGTTCTATAGGCCTTAGAGATACCAATGCCTAGATAACGAGCCCCTGCGCCACCGCTAGTTTCGTTCGCTTCATACGACACAACAGCACCCTCTATTAATAAACCTGCAAACAGTAATGTATTTAATGGGCTACTATTTCCATCTACCTCTCTCCCACTACGTATAATTTGTCTTTCTTTTGTAAGGTTATCTATACCCGCTCGTTCTACTACGATAAAGAAACCGCCACTATTCTTACATGCGTCTTTTAGTGCTTTTAATAGGAAGGCACTTGGTTGTTGGGTTATGGCTGTAGAAAAACTAGCATAAGAAGAATTGCTTAGTCTCTGGCCCGTTTGGTCCATAAAACCTGTTGCGTACACAGCGACTGTTGGTTTTCTTTTAGGCGCACGGCAATTTAATAAGTCAGTTACAACTAACTCATCAACACTTGCTTTTTCAATAGTTCTTACCGGAGGTACTGTATTTTCTATAGGGTCTTCAAGTAATAATGAAGCGCAACTAGAAAGTAAAAGAACCGATAGGAACCGTAATTTCGGTAACATTGCCATCTGCATCTGTAATTTTTAAAGTTATCATTGTGCCGTCTTCACTTACAGAGTACTCGATAGTGTTACCCATGAGTTCTAATATACCGCTTGTACTTGGGTTATCCCCAAATAAAGCATCTACTAGCTGCCTTGATAGCTGTGCATATATTCTAGATTCAAGGTTTCTTATGAATCTGGCCAGCGTTGTGTTTTCGGCGTCCCGTTTTAGCTGTTCCTTATATGCTTTTAGTTCAGCTTTGTTCGCTTCTTTTCTATTAAACTCTTGGTTTTCGATTGTTAGGTAATGAGAAGAGATCCCTACTCCGCTAAAACTAGGGCTTTTAAACTTATGCACCATTTCATCGGCCCGGGCATTTTGTACAATCACCCCTAAAAAGAGAATGATCCCAATATAGAAAGCCCATTCTATGATCTTTTGCTTCTCTTCTTCTCGTTTTCTTAGTGCAATCTCGGCCTTACTTGGCCTTCCTCTTTTCTTTTTTACCATGTTCTTGTTCTTGTAACTCCAATACAGTATTAAGTTTCTCTTGTAATCGTATCATATCTTGGTCTAATAGGCGAAGTTGGTCGGTCAGTCGGATAATTGTTTTCTGCATCTCAGCTACTGCTGGATCAATGGTTTTAGTTATTGTGATCCATACGTAATATACAAAGTACCCCAGGCCTACGACCATAACTGTTGTAAATCCGAACTTCTCTATTAAGCCTACTATATCCATTAGTCGCGTCTTGCATCTATCTTCCCGTCTTCTACAAAGTTTTCTGCCCGCGCAATCCTTCCTAGATCCGGTTTTAAGTTAAGCGCAGAGGACACACTCGTGTCTATGCGTATGATGTCGTTATTCATTATTGATGCTCTGGTAATGAGCATTTTGGTAATGCCTTCTACGGTCTTGATCTTATTAACAAGACCTTTCATTAGCTGTTGCATTATAAGGAATATGAAATACCCCATTATAAGACCAGAAGCTATAGGCAATCCGACCTTCTCTATAAGGTCAAAAGCTTCCATTATTTGCTATTTATTTTATCTTTAGCTGTTCCTGCATATAGTCCAAACCAAGCTGCGCCTGCTCCAACTACTATTGAAATCAACCCTGATTGTTCAAATGTTGGTGCTGGTAGGTTCATAAACCATATAGTACATTTATAGAGAAGCACTATGTAAACTGTTAAAAACATTCTTGGGAAGATTCTCCAAGCATCAATCATGTTTGAGAACCATATCCAACTTTGCCAAGGATTATCAGGTTCCTTTTCATTTTCTAGTTCCATGATCTTTTGTTTAAGTTCGCCAATCTCGGAAACCATTGCCATAAATTTATTAAGGTCTATCTCAACCTCATTACGACTCATATCTCCGCTAAATTTTTCTTCGTTCATTAGTAATCACCCCATTTGGTTTTAGTCCCACCGTGGTACTCCACTGCATGACCTTCTTTTATCAACATCTGACAAATATCTTTGCCGTCTTCTGTGTATGGTATACCCAGGATCCTGCCGTACTTGCCCTTTCCAAGAGACTTTATTTTTATTTTACCTACGCAGAGTTCTTTTAGCCTTGCCTTTGCGGCCAAGCCTAGTTTCTTTTCTGCTAGATCTCGTGTTCTTGATTCTGGGGTATCTATTCCCGCTAACCGTACTCTTTGCTTGTGTAGTTTAACGTCGAATCCTAGGTCGAGCGAACAGTCAAAGGTGTCCCCATCAACAATCCGCTCCAAGGTCCCGTGGTAAACAAAAGCATCTGGTGCTTTCTTAGCCATTTATTTCTCCTTTGCTTTCCCTATGTTTAAAGCCAACATATCAATAAGTTTGTATAACTTACCAATCCAAACATCATCTTTTGGTGTTGGTGTACTCGCTGCTATTAAACTAGAAATAGTTACTATAGCCGTTACCCACATTATTATATCTAATATCATTTTCTCTCCTATTAGTTTAGAACCTTAATTCTAGCAGATTATTCCTCTGGTTTGTCAATTGTTACCTTTCTGTAGTAGACCACTACCTCTTTAAGCTCGTTAATATAACGTTTTAGCTCTTGCATGTTATATGCCATAAGCTCGTAATCAGGCACAGACATAGCTACAAATACTACTTGACCTTGGTCTTTTTCCACCCTAGCTAAGAACTCGTCTATATTTTTATCACTTACTACATACCAATAGGGGTCTTTTAAATCTATTTCTCGGGGCATAATAGGCTGAGCTATAACCCTATCTATAGGTTTAGCTACAACTTCTATCTGTTTACTTGGTATCAGGCTGCAACTGCAAACCATCATCAAGATTGTCGATACTACGACTGTCTTCTTCAATGCTATCAAATACATCTTTCGTTCCTTTATTTACTCTTGGTTCAATTAAACCAGGCTTAGCTGCTGCTAATTTAGTTAAATTATGGCGTTTAAATATGTCAAGGTACCTTGACATCTCTGCTTCTATCTCTTGGTTACGGGATTGAATAGATAATAACCCTTCTGTCTGTAGGGCAAAATCATTTTGAAGGCTGGATATAGTTTCTTTTTGAGTTTCTACTGCCCCTTCTAATGCTATGTTATTGGCCTTTAGTGTGCTGTTCTCATTATAGAGCCAGTAGGAACTGAGCCCTAATACTAGTATTATCCCTATTAGTAACTGTTGCATTAGCAATCCTCTATTATGTAATTTAAACCCGCAGCGCTACGATATTCTATAACTTTACCTTCTTCGGTACGAAATTTAAGGTGATTTTCTTTTTGTACGAGTAGTTTTTTGGTTATGTAGCTTTTGTCGTCTGCATCCCCCCACTCTTTATTAAAGGACACAGTTACTTTGTAGCGTGTTTTAAAGAAGTCCAGGACCCACTGTATAAAACTTTTAACTCCATTTATTATTTTATCCATACGTGGTTTAGTACATTACTTGTTTATTCCTTTTGCTTTCTTCTTAGAGGATCTTGTTGGGTGGCCGAGCATCATCATACGCTTTAAGTACTTTGCGCTAGCCGCTCCATGGTGTTTCTCAAACTTGTTAATAGAAGCTTCTTGTCTTTTACTAAGTTTTGCTTTTAATGGTCGTCGTTTCATAGTCTTATAGTACCTTATTCTGGAGGAGTTGGGAATACAATAGGGTCGTCAGTAGAGGCGGGAAGGTCTCTTAGCGCCTGTCTATAGGTAGCCCACTCTGTTTTCTTTGAGCCAGATAAAGGGGAATCAGACCCTTGTGTCCAATCACATTCGGATAATAATAGAGTACGCTGTGCACGTATATAGTCTAAAGGAGCTTCAGCTATTGCTGTTGCTTTGCCACTTACAAATTTATATTGCCCAGGGGGATAAGTTCCTTCTACTGCAGTTTGTCCACTTGCCACATATACATCTGCAATATCAGTAATATTGGAAGAACCTGTACTTATTACTTCTCCGGACGATGTTGTATAGATTGTATAGTGCATTATTGTGTATTATCTAGTGTTACGTATAAAGCTGCGTAAGTACTATTAACTTGTCCTCCAGTTACATTCCAATTGATTCTCCAATAAACTGTGCTTTGTGTACTGCCTAAACCTGTTATCTGTCCGTCCCAAACAAACACGTAAGTCCTATACGTACCCGCGTTTGCATTAACTGTAGGACTAAGGCTGACCCAAGTGCTCTGATCATAGCTATATTGTATAGTCCCCTTCCTTACATTCCCAAGTACTGCAGAATATATAACTCTATACTTAGCATTGTTCCTAACATTAGTTGTAGTGCAACCGAAGTTAACAACCGAACTTGTCTCTGAAGAAACAATGGTACTGCCTGGGTATGTCCCTGACCAAGATTGCGCACTAGCTTCTACACTTAATGGTACTTTAGTACCAGCACCTAGGTGACTGACTATCGTAGAACTAACATTATCAAAAGATTTTACTGCGAGGGTATCTACATTAATCCTAGCTGAGTTGATTAGTCCTGCTGTTATTTTATCTGCATTTAAGTCGTTTATCTTAGCGTTTGTTATTTGCGCATCACCAATTTTAGCTGTAGTAATATTAGCATCTGCTATTTTAGCTGTGGTTATTGCAGCATTATCTATCTTAGCTGTCTCAATAGCTGCAGAGCCAATTTTTGCAGAAGTAATAGCACCATTTTGAATCATGGCATCCTTTATATACACCACACCACCACTAACTGTAAAAGGTGAAGTAGATGCGCTTACATCATTCCATATAGCAAATTTGTCTGCTACGAACTGAACCGCGGACGCTGTACCTCCGTCCGAGGCATTAGCTTCTATGACCATGCCCGCTACGGATCCATTCGCTGCTACCTGAAGTACGTACGAGGAGGCGGCGTTCCCATTAATATCAGCTACAGCACTTGATACTGTTGTTACACTTGCTTCCGTAGCTATACCAACGGCGTACCAACCATTACCACTGGTAACAATAGAATTGGCTCCTGCCCCATTCGCCCTATAGACTTTGTCATTATTATCTGTGTCTATCCAAAGGTCTCCACTAGATATAGAGGTAGGTACACTAGACTGAGTAAATATAGTGGCTTTGCTATCATTAGAAGTATCTCCGACCGCTACCCAATTAGAAGTGCCAGTTGCAGTTGCCCTATAGAGCTTATTGCTATCGTCAGAGTCTATCCATAGGTCCCCTACAGTTATAGCAGTGGGGGCACTAGTTTGTATGAAAGTTTGGTTTTTACTAGCTGCAGTAGCAGAAACCTGATTAATTGCATTAGTTCGTGCTGTAGTTTCAGTTGATATAGCAGTTGCGTTTGAAGCAATGTTCGCAGTATTACCTGCTACATCTGTTTGTAAACTAGAGATAGCACTAGCACTAGAAGTTACAAGGTTGTCTCGTATCGACTCCCAAGCACTGCCATTATATCTGTATAGTTGGTCATCATCAGAATCAATCCAGTAGTCGCCTGTTACATGCCCACTAGAAGGAGCGGTAGCTTGGTAGAATTGAACAGGTATAGCATTAACTTCAGTAGTAAGATTGTTAATAGCAGTTGCTGAAGCTGCCACACCAGTAGTACCATGGTTAACAGTATTTTCTAATGCCGTTATCTTAGTAGAACTAGAACCACTTAAACCTACTGCAGTCGTTAAATTGCTTATAGCAGAAGCATTAGAAGCAACTCTAGTGTCTACTACAGCTACCCAAGCAGATCCATTATATCTATATTGTTTATTGCTATCGTCTGTATCAAACCATAAGTCCCCGGTGTTCGTACCTGTCGGTTCCGCGGTTTGGGCGTATACAGCGATACCAGAAGTATCATTTACTGCAACCCAATTAGAAGCTCCTGTAGCCGAAGCACGGTACATCTTATTCCCATCATCAGAATCTATCCAAATATCCCCTACTGAAATAGCTGTAGGGGCAGAAGTTGCTACAAAAGTTTGAGTTTTTGCATTTACTGTGGAAGTTAAGGAAGTTATAGAACTATTAATAGCTGTTATATCGTTGTCATTCCCAGTAACCGATGAAGTGAGGGCAGATAAAGCGCTAGATACCGCACCACTACCAGTGTACCCACTTAAAGCATTTTCTAAAGTTGTTATCTTAGTAGAGCTAGAACCACTTAAACCTACTGCAGTAGATAAATTAGAAACAGCAGTTGCATTACTAGTAATACGGGAATCATCAACAGCCACCCAAGCACTTCCACTATAACGATACTGTTTATTGTTATCATCTGTATCAAACCAAAGGTCGCCGGCATTTACACCAGTAGGTTCAGCTGTTTGTGCAAATACAGTTATACCAGAAGTATCGTTAACTGCAACCCAGTTAGAAGAACCAGTAGCAGAAGCCCTATATAATTTGTTGTTGTCATCTGAATCTATCCATAGGTCCCCTATAGCTGTAGCTGTAGGGGCAGAGGTTGCTACAAAAGTTTTAACTTTAGTTCCTACTGTCGTAGTCAAAGCAGTAACATCTGCGGCACTTGCTTTAGCCGCTATATCAGTATCATTATTGGTTATTTGAGTCTGTAACCCACTGACAGCGTTTGCAACTGCATTAGTACCACTATACCCATTTAAAATGTTATTAAGAGCTGTGATACTGCCTGATTGACTGGTTATAGTGCCTTCTGCAGAAGTAACTCTAGTTGTAAGCGCCCCTATAGCACTAGCATTTGCAGCTAAACCTGTAGTTCCATTCGTTATAGAAGAATTTAAAGTTGTAATATTTACAGAACTTGATATATCCCCTCGGTCACTTACGCCTGCAACAAGAAGTAAATCAGATGCGTTCTGTGATATAGAGTTCCCATTAGCTGTAATCTGTGTTTGTAAAGTGGTATCAGATGAACTTGTGGACCCGGCCGTGCTTGCTGCCCAGGTACTACCCGTGTACACAAATATCTCGTTACCGTTGTCGGTGTCCATCCATATATCGCCTGCTTGTAAACTCGTACCATCAGATCTTTGTGTAGGTGAAGATGTCGCCCTTAGAACTCTAGGTGTATTCGTAGTTAAAGAAGCTACATTAGTATTAGCAGTTGCAGCAGAAGTATTAATAGATTCTAACGTAGCCTGTAATGTTGCCGTAGTAGAACCTAACGTAACATTCAAATCAGAAGTAAGAGTATTAAACCCTGGTAACTGTTTAAGTTCTTCTGATAAAGAAGTCATAACAGCCCCTACATCAACAGCAGTAGTAGCGTCAGTCCCTTCTGTAGCATTAAAAGGGCCTTCTACGTTTGATGTACTTACAAACTTTACCCAATAATAATAAGTCTTGCCGTACCCTACTTCATCTGTGTACACAAAAGCATTGGTAGTAGAACGTAGAACAGCTCCACCTAAGGCATTTGCTTCTGATCTCCATATTTCTGTGTATGCGTGGTTAGAGTAGGAAGCGATATTCCAATCTAATATAACTTGTGTAAAAGAACCGCTTGCTTCTAGGCCGGTAGGAGCAGGTGGGACAGATAAATCTCCAGGAGGTTCCTCATCTGGAGGAACAAAATCAGTACCAGTAGCCCCTCCTATATTAGTTTTTACCCCTTTTGCTAGCCCACTATCAATTAACTCTCTAAGGGTAATAGCTCTATCTTTTGGGTCCCCTCTACGACCTAGCCTTACTTCTAAAGCCTCTTTCATAGAGTCAAGCGTTCCTTTTAGCTCAGGGTCAGTCTTAGCTGGGATGTTCTTTATAGCAGGAAGTTTTGTCTCAGGCATCAGATAGCCCTTAGTTCTTCAATAGATTCCCCTATACATACCTCGTTAACGGTTTTCGCACTTTCTACTTCTACGGAAAAGGTGCTACCGAGGCGTGCGGGTAACCTAAGTACTGGTTCAGGTATATCGGTAGAGCTTATGCTGACAGATCCCCCTGCAGCATTTACATAACTACCCGATACGGAATGTTGTGTTCCAGATAGGGCTATAGTCCCAGTGTAATATAGAGTCCCATCGGCATATACTTTTAATGTCACAGGGAATGCTTCTGCATCCACCTTTATAAAACCCATACTTGTGGGTTTAGGGGTAACAAACTCTTTAGATTTCCAATTATAAGTTTGGTCCGTGCTTCCACCTTGGAACTTTTCAATCTTGTTAGCTACTATTGTGTACAACTGATTATCGTCTGGATCTGTGAAACCCCCTCTAACAAGCGCACTAACATCTAACTCGTAGAAGGTAGCTCCATCATTGCTTTCTCTTGGGTCAAATATAAAACCTCCAAATCCGCTTCCTGTAGAGTAGAAGCCTACATACTTACCTTCCCATAAGAAACCTTTAATAGTGGAAGGGTAATAGTCAGCTTGCCATTGTTCAGGCGTTACTATCGCCTCTGTAAGTACAATTACACTAGATCCTTGTACACCTATAAGACCATCCGGTCCAGCATAGAACACAAATGCTCCCATATCTACCATAGAAAGTTTACTTAAACACTGCTGGCCTGTTTCTAACCTAAGTGCTTGCATCGATTGAGGGTCGTTCCCTACTACCACATAGGGCGTACCTTTTGTACCGACTAATAAGCCACCTTGTCCGACGGCAATACCTATAATCTCTTCTTCTATTGTTATTCGATACCCTGCTGGCCAAGCATGTGGCATGTATGGCTCAGAGAAACATATACGTTTTCCTACAAAACCCGCAAACATTCCCCCGGGCATTGCGCATAACCCCTTCATAGCCCCATCTGGGTAGGTTGCAGTATCTTCGTTAGGTGGTCCAATCCAATAAGTAGCAGGTATAACTTCAGCTAATTCACTGTTTGTAGAGGTATCTGTATATGTAGCAGTTGATAAATTTAATTCTGCCACAAACTGGAATAATGTAGTATTAGAACCTGTATTAGATCGGTAAAGACGTTTCTTAGTTAAATTAGTATTTGTCCTTCCTGCTGAACTACCTGCAGAAGTCTCTAACCCACTAATTGCTACGGATTGGTTATCATCTGTAGTAATAACTGTAGAGGCTGGGGAAGGAGGCCCCTCCTCTCCATAAGCAGAAACAAAGGTATATACATAAGAAGTCTCATAGTCTAATTTGGCGTCAGCTTTACCCCCTACTTTAACACCATTACTCACACTAGCAGTATCTCCAGCACCAGTAGCTGCAGCCGATAGCTCTAAAGTAAGAGTAGAAACACTGGGTACGGTTTTTACTTGAAATGTGCCATTTATGTTGTCGGCCTCAACCCCTTGTGTAGTAGAAAAACCTGCTAACGTAACATATTCCCCTACAACTGCTCCGTGCGCTGCGGCAGAACCAGAAGTATAACTAGTAACTGTTACTACTGCAGATCCATTAGCAAAGGTAATAACACCATCAAAACTAGTTTCTGCTACAACCGCTACCGTTGGGGCGGCAGTAGGAGCGGGAATACCCAACCGATATGAATTGTTTGGGTAACTAGAACCTCCTACAATATCAGAGGATCTACCCATCTTAGGATACGCCCCATCCCCCGTCCAATATACTGTATTGTTAGTATCTCCAGCAATTGGTCCAGGTACTACGTCTACGTCATCATCAAATTGGAGCCAACGTACAGGATCATCTGTATATTTAAAAATACTTTGTTTAGAGGAACTAGCTAAAGTTAAAGCGTCTGAGTTGTCTTTTATTGGCGCAAGTCTACCGCTTTCAAGGTTTATATCCGTTGCAGTTTGTGCAAGGTTTTCCTTTAAAAGACGGGGAGATAGGCGGGGTGCAATGCCACCGAATCTATTAATTTTGAAATATGCCATATTCTATTCATTATATAGTATTACGAACCACTGCTTGTAGTTCTAGACTCCTTCTTCCTACTTGTTTAAACCACCTGCTATCTTCCATTTCAGCAGCCATTTGTTCCCAATTATGTTCTCTACAAGCTTTCATCATATTCTTAAAATTAGAAAGTCTTGTTCCCCCTAGATTAAAACACATATTGACTAATACATGTTGAATATCTTCAGGTAAATTATAGAAGTCTTCCTCTGTGCCAAACACATGTATAGCTTCTGTTAGATGCTTGTCAAAGTCATCTGCAAAATACATATCTACTACTTCTTGTGATACTTTCGTCCCAATTTCCCAGTCATATTCAGGGTCGCCTGGTTGGCAAAGATGCCCCACACCAAGGGTTTTATAGCCTAAGCTATCTTCATATATCTCTAAAACTTCACCCTCGTGACGTTTTATATCTTCTTTACATTGTTCTATATTCATTGTGTGATGATCCCGGAGTTTTTAACTGGTTTTATATTATCTTCTACCATTATTACTTTCAGATCAGAAACAGTTTTTTGTTGAGCTGTTTCTATCTTCTTCATTTCGTATTGGGAATCATTCCAATCACTCTGAAGACGTACTAACATGTTAAAAGATTCCGCTGCTCTTGGGCTTAGTTTATCAATTTCATATGATTTGTTTTCGAAATTAATAACATTTGCTCCAGGTGTTACTCCGTTACTTTCTTTTTTAGCCATTTTTCCTCCTATGAAAAAAGTTTATCAAAGCCACTTGCCGCAATAATAAGAAGATATAGTCCAACGATATATCTAGTGAACTTAGCGTCCATAGCATCGAACTTAGCATCTCCTTTATCTAGGCGCTTTTCTATGTTGCCATAACGTATAGCACACGTTTTCTCGTGCGCTTCTATATTTGCCAACGCTTCTTTTGCTGTAGCCATGTACCGATTATATGGTAATATATTCACATGAGCAAACTTGTATGGACAGATTTAAGCTATGACGGCGTACGGGATATTAGTGGAGACACCGGGGCGGTGTCCACCTCTGGCTATGCGCAGGACAGACCTAGGACTAATGGTTCTATAACAACATCTTCTACTTCCACCACCGCTACTACTGTTATGAGAGACTGGGCAAACTCTGCTGTAGTAGATCAGTCTGTTGCTTCGTGGACTTCCAGTGTACCTCAACTAAAAGGCAGTATATCCGTACTTAATTATTTCTATGGCTGGGGCACGTCCGGGGGCATACAATCTGTATCTACTTCGGGTAATAGTACCCAGACCGGAACTATAATGACTGGGGACACCAACTATACAACATCTGCTTGGCCACTAAATAGTGGTACTAATCAACCTAGCGGTACTAACTGGGACAGTAATAAATGGCTAAGTGCTGCAGGGATCCATTTTGTAGATACTATTGTAGACACCTATTACTTCAAACTAGCCTTTGAGGGAGGGGGAGCCGGAACAGGAGATACTGACTGGGATTCTGTATATGTAAAATGGCATGGAAGTGGCCAAGAGGGCAAAAAGTTCACTAGGGGGTCTAATGATAATGGTGTATATGCGGTAGTTTCATATAACTCCAGGATTATATACTCATGGATGTCCCTTTCTGCTTTCACTAGTAGTTCGGCCACTGATTTTACATTAAGCTTTGAATAATGTTTACTGCTAAAAATCTAAAGTTCTCAGAAATACAAACCCACTATACCAATGGTGATTTTGAAAGGTTATACCTAAGCTCGAAACCTTATATAGCAGCAGGAAACCACCACTATGACTATTACAGGAATGGTGATATATCAGATGATGAGTTTGATGCAGCCTACAGCGCTGGGGATGATGCCTATTTTATTAAATATTGGTATAAACATAACTCAGACTACACAGGGGGTAGAGGGGAAAATAGCTATCTTACTGCTGTATATGAAGATGGCTACTTACTCACCTTAGAGTGTGTATTTTATGACCCATCCGATAAGAGTATAAATGTATGTAATGGGCTTGTAGGTCCTAATACTTCTAACTCTAAAGAGTATATCTATAATGTAGAATGGCAAAATGCTAGGGTTTCTCTTTGGAAGACTTTAGGGGCGATTAAATCAAAGGCGGTAACAGATAAAAACTCCCCTATGAAAGCCAGCTATGAAAGAGTTAAACACGCAGGTTTACAACAAACAGGCTCTTTAGTGGATTGGAACTCTCAAAGCGTTACAGAGCTTACTAAAGAATACATATATTATGATAGGGATGATCCAGAGGTAACAGACCATATTCCAACAATGGATGGAAGTACTAAACCTGACACCCCTATACCAGAAAAGAAAGTTGAGAACACCTACACAGTCGTGTATGAGGTTGTAACAACTGATTACCTCTAAACAACGTCTCCTGGAAATCTTTGCGTCCATATAGTTAAACTATATTTAGTCCCTTCTGTAAGTTCCGTACATTCATGTGGATGTGAAACTGCCCCAGGGAAAAGAAGTAGCTTCCCTCTAGGTATTTGCTCATTTGTAAAAGTTTGCCTTGGGAAAGAAAGATTCCCACCCTTATAATCTTCATTAAGTTTAACAGATCCTGTAACATAAGAAGCATCATGGTGTAGAGGTAACTCTTTTTGAGTATCTACTGCATACCTCATAACAAAAGCATCCCTAACCCCATACATTTGAATAGGTGTCCAATGTTTTTCTATAATAGGTACTATATGGTTATCCCAATGTGCTGACAATTCAGCCCAAAGGTTTAACTCCTGGAGTCGTATCTCTTGTGCTGGGAACTTATCATAGGCTAAGCTAGACCATTCCCCATTCTTATCCGCTATCTCAATCATCCTATCACATTGCTCAGGAGTCATAAAATCAGCTACGATCATGTCTTCTCTAAGTACTTCATACGTGTTAGAAGGGGTAAGAAACATAGGGGCTCTATCTGTATACATCTCAGAATAGATCCTATTAAAAGTCTCTTTTGCCTCAGTCCCCCCATTTCCATGGTATATACAAGGGCAACATGTAGTTAATTCATTGTGTAATTGATCTCCTAACATAGTTATATTAGGCTCATGGCATTGGAATATATAACCTTCCACATCTAAAGCAATATCGTATTTACCACTTAAGAATGCGTGCTGGTAGAAAAGCTGGTCATCCCCGTCATCCGATACACTTCCATATTCTACTATTTTTTTAAGTTCGCCTACTTCTCCTATAAACGTACCAGAGTTGAGATATCGGTAGGGGGTATGTACGGGAGGAAAATTATCTGCTAATCCTTCATCCGGCCAACAGAACACCTCAGAGGAAAAGATAACTTTATTACCAAAGTCCTCATATCTTTCTACTATAGTATCTAAACCATCTGCATAAAAAACATCGTACGCATCTGTGAAGAGTACAATATCCGTATCCGGAAGGGTATCTAGGTGACGTTTGAATAGGTTAACTTTCATTCCCCCACCTGGGCCTGACATGTCTGTCCCCTTCCATTTAACTCCATATCCAATATTTGTAAATTCAATATTGTGAAATTTAGCAGATGTCATAAAGGCATCCATCTTTCCTACATCTGTTCCGACTGTTAGTACGTGTGTATGTTTCATTATTCTCCTGTCATTTCTTATATCAGATGGTAAATCATCTGCAAGAGCTTGATTACAAGAGTCTTTTTGTAAGGCAAGAGCCATAAGGCTACCTGATCTTATTTGCTCAGGAATATACTCATCTACAGGTATTATACCTTCTTCCATAATATTAGTATTTAAAAGCTTTTTAGCTCCTTTAGGGCATATAACATAAGCGGTCGTGTTATATGGGTACCAAGGTCTTTCTAACCTATCACTTACTTTTATAGTGTTCTCTGGTTCATTTTCATTACGTTGTAAATACAACATGTCCCAGTACCCTATAGTATATTCGTAGAAAGGCTCATCCCACTCATCCTTATTAATAATAGCATCATCTTCTATTACAAGGATAGGTTCATCCAGCTCTACACATTTCTGCCACATATTTCTATGAGATAGAAAGCAAGCTACTTCAGTAGGGATAATACCCCTACTCTGAAATGGGTCTATCCACCCTGGTCTAGTTTTATACCAAGATAAATCTTGATTTAAGCCATCAACAGCCTCTACAAATGTGTAATCTTCTAAGGTTGGATTTTTATCTATAAAGTGTTGTTTACGATCTGTTCTATGCTCTAGGTTTATTACAAACTTTTTTAACGCCATTTAGGTCCCTCCACCCAAGCTACTAGGGACTTACGTACCCCTGAAGTAACAGGTAATACTCTGTGTCGTATAGTAGAAGGAAAAACAAGAATAGAACCTTGTTTCTTTAAAGCTATTTCATTTGGGTTTTCATACTGAGGGTCTATCTCGAATTTACCCCCCTCATAGTCTGCAGGGTCAGAGAGTTGGATAATAATACTTAGTTTTCTATCAAAACTTGAGGCATTCCCCCAGAAAGTATCATGGTGCCAGTCGTAATGCCCGTCATCTGTGCCTTTATATACTGTGTACTGTATGTCCCATATATTAGTAATATCTACTCCAAAAGCGTTCCTATTGGCTGTAGCAACATAATTCCATAGTAACTTTGCTATGGTGGGAGAAGTTGAAGGAGAAACCCAACGGAGTTCAGATCTACGAATAGATAAATCTTCTTTTGCGTCTATAAGTTCTATATGTCCTACCGTTGCTGGTTTTACCTGATAGGTTTCACATTCCTTGATAATTGAGTCTACTGCGACGCGGTCTAGCTCCTCTGACCACATCTGCCATATCTGATTCATAACTCCTCCTGAGTTCTTTATTCCTTATCTGCTAGCTCTTTTATTGCTTCTACTAATAATGGAATTAATTTATCATACCAAATAGTTAGATACTGGTCATCTATTGGTGCTTCTGTTATAACTTCTGGTAATACTTTTTTGACTTCCTGAGCACTTAGACCTACTTGACGTTTATCATTATCGTAACCTAAGTCTTTTGCAGTTTGGTTATCTTTATAATAAAAACCAGTTAAAGATAATACTTTTTCTAAAGCATTCTCAATAGGTCCTTCAAAGTCTTTTAATCTTTCATCTGAGTAATAAGCAGTAATGTTATTAGTTGCTCTAATTTCACCTGCTGTTCCTGATGCACCTGTATT